>Ga0070683_100000571_pt1 | contig 26259 bp, 29 predicted proteins | sample KBSC713LmetaG_FD_64662 | JGI IMG/M metagenome (GOLD analysis project Ga0070683, IMG submission 64662) | Corn rhizosphere microbial communities from Kellogg Biological Station, Michigan, USA - KBS C7.1-3L metaG | ecosystem: Host-associated > Plants > Roots > Rhizosphere ... | reverse complement strand
AGCTGGCAGGGCGTGCGCATGCACGCGAACAACGCGATGGTCACCGGCGTGCTGAAGGGCGATCTCGGCTTCGCCGGCTTCGTCGGCTCCGACTACAATGGCTGCTACCAGAACGGCGTGACCCCGGCCGGCTGTCTGAACGGCGGCGTCGACATGTTCATGACGTTCGGGCACCCGGCCGCGGGGTTTCTGGGCGAGGTGCGGCCCCTGGTCCCCAACACCGTGCCGCAGTCGCGGGTCGACGACGCGGTCAAACGCATCCTGACCGTGAAGTGCGAGATGGGGCTGCTCGACGGCAGCCAGAAGCTGGTCGATCGGGCGCTGACCGCGCAGGTCGGTTCGGCCGCGCACCGCGAGGTTGCCCGGCGCGCCGTCGCCCAGTCGATCGTCGTGCTGAAGAACGAGGGCGGCACGCTGCCGCTCGCGAAGGATGTTCCCGGCATCGCGCTGGGCGGCAAGACCGCCGACAACATCGGCAACCAGTGCGGCGGCTGGACGGTCCTCTGGCAAGGCATGAGCGGCCCCGTCACGACGGGCGGCACCACCGTGCGCCAGGCGCTGGAGGGCGTCGTGCCGGGCCACGTGTCGTACGCGCTGGACGGCTCGGCGACCGACGGCGCGACCGTCGGTATCGCCGTCATCGGCGAGACGCCGTACGCCGAAGGTTGCGGCGACATCCCGACCCCGCTGAACATCGGCCTGTGCGTCAACCGGCCGACCACGCTCAACATCGACGCCGCCGACCTGCAGGTGGTGTCGAAGATGAAGGAGGCGGGCCTGAAGGTCGTCGTGGTGCTGGTGGCGGGGCGCCCGATGATCCTCGACAGGATCCTCGACGCGGCGGACGCCATCGTTGTGGCGTGGCTGCCCGGCACCGAGGGCGCCGGCGTCACCGACGTCCTGTTCGGCGACGTGCACCCGACGGGCAAGCTGCCGCACTCGTGGCCGCGCAGCATGGACCAGATCCCGATCAATCAGGGCGACGCCAGCTACGATCCGCTGTTTCCCTACGCGTACGGGTTGACGTACTAGCGCGTCTCAAGAACTCAATCCGCCGGCCAACCCCGTCGATGGAAGGGCAGGATGGCCAACGGGAAAGCCGGCGCGGCTGTCGCATCGTCCGGTCAGGAGCGCCGGCGGCATCCGCGCGCGGCGACCAGCTTTTCTGCAGACCTGATCGCGGGGAGGCACCGCTACACGACGCGGGTCATCAACCTGAGCATGGGCGGCGCGCTGCTCGATTTTCGCGATCTCGTTGCGAAGCCGAAGATCGCGGTGGGGGCGCGGGTGGCGATTACGATCCGATCTCGCCCCCTCCAGGCGACGTTCGCGACGGAAGGCAGGGCGGTGTTGTGGAACACCACGCGGGGCCCCGAGCCTCTTCTGGCGATTCAGTTCGACGAGGTCACGGGCGAATCAGCCGAGACGCTCGAGCAGTTGCTGGCTGAGGCTTTGGTCGATCTCGCCCGATTCAAGGCGCCGACCGACATCCCCTGAGCGCGGGCCTCGCGCGGTCCAAACGGTTGTAGATTCTCCCCATGCGCTACCTGCACACGATGCTCCGGGTCGCGGACCTCGACGCCGCGCTCGACTTCTTCGTCGCGAAGCTCGGGCTGAAGGAGCTGCGCCGGGACGTTCACGAGGCCGGACGGTTCACGCTCGTCTTCCTCGGGACGGGCGCTGCGGGCGACGGGGCGCAGATCGAGCTGACGTACAACTGGGACCAGAAGGAGCCGTATCCGGTCGGGCGTTTCTTCGGGCACCTCGCGTTCGAGGTCGACGACATCTACGAGACCTGCAACCGGCTGCGCGAGCAGGGCGTGGCGATCCTCCGGCCGCCGCGCGATGGGCACATGGCGTTCATCAAGTCTCCCGACGGCCAGTCGATCGAGCTGCTCCAGAAGGGCGCGTCCTTACCGGCGCGCGAGCCGTGGAGCTCGATGCCGAACCAGGGCAGCTGGTAGCCGCCGGTTACCGTCCGGGCAGGACGGAGTCGAACCGCGTCCCAAAGTAGCCGCCCCAGCTGATGGTCGCCGGCGCCGGCGCCGGCACCCGGAAGCGGGTGATCATGCCGTCGTCGGTCCCGGGCTCCGTCGAGTGCCGCGGCAAAAGCATGTCCAGACAGCCGTCGGCGTCGAGGTCGCCCACCCAGGGTGACCCCGGCGCGAAGCCGCCGAGCGGCATGCCCCAGGTGTGTGCGTCGCGGCGCGCGCTGTCGATGACGTTCAGCTGCTGATCGCCGGGCAGGCCCGTGAGCGGATCGCTCAACGTGTTGGCGTTGAAGATCACCTCGTCGATGCCGTCACCGTCGAGATCGACGGCGACGTCGCTGGCCATCGCGAAGTCGCCCGCCTCGCCGTCCCAGATCTCCTTGCCATCGCGGCCCGACAGCAGGACGCGCTCGGCGCCGACGTAATAAGGAAACGTGCCGTGCAGAAACACGGCGAACACGTCGGGGACGTCGTCGCCGTCGAAGAAGCCCAGGGCCGGCGTGGTGAAGGACTCGGCACCTTCGAAGTCACGCTGCCAGATGACGTCGCTGGTCGCTCCGTTGAGCGCGATGAGGCGTCCGTCGAAGGTCGCCACGATGATGTCGAGGCGGCCGTCGCCATCGAGGTCGGCCAGCGCCGGCGGCGCGATCATCCCCTTGCCGGATCCGGTCAGCAGCTTTTGCGCGCCGCCGAGGTCGCCGGCCATCACGGCGGACACCGACGTCTTCCACAGCGCGCCGGACCAGGTCTCGCCGCCGGTGCCGAAGAGGATGGTCGGCGACGGCGCGCCGTCGTCGGGCAGCACGATCGGCGACATATACGTCTCCTGGGCGTCGGGCACGAGGGCGAACGCCGCCGCGGTGCCGTCGACGGCGTTGACCACCCCCAGCCCGGCCGACGGCCGCGGCTCGTGCGGCGCGATACCGTCGGCGCCGCCGTTGGCGACGAGCAGATCCGGTACCCCGTCACCTGTCTGATCGGCGATCACGACGGGTGTGTAGAAGTTGTATGAGAAATCGTAGCCTGTCGCGTTCGCGTCCTTGAAGCTCCAGATCAAATGGCCGGTCGCGCCGTCGACGGCGATCATCGTCGCCTGCCGGCCGGCCGCGATGACGTCCTTGACCCCGTCGCCGTTCACGTCCAGGAACACCGGGCTCGAATAGAGCTCCGCGTCCGCCGGCGCAGCCCACCGCACCGCGCCCGTCTTCGCGTCCAGGGCCGCCAGCTCGCCGAACATGGGCATCTCGTTCCCGCCGGCGATCACGACCTCGAGGTTGCCGTCATCGTCGAGGTCGACGACGCGCGGCGCGTAGAAGTTGGAGTTCGCGCTCCTGCGGGTCCAGACCGGGCTGGGCGGCGGCAGCCGAGGGATGCCGCCGCTGGCTCCGCACTTCGACGGCGCCGGCTGATTGCCGCCACACCCGACGACGGCGGCCGACAGCAACCCGGTCAGCATGGCGCGTGTCCCAGTCTTCACGGCGATCAGAGCCTCGGGGGATCAATGCCCCGGGACGGAGACTTCCGTTGCGAAAAAGCGCGGCGGCGAACGACGCAGGAAACGCGATCGCTATTTTTCGTGAGCCGGTTTCGGGCATTCGTACACTGAGCGAGGCCAAGGAGGTCACGCGTGACAAAATCGCTGGTCGGTCTCTGCTGTTTCCTCGGTCTGGCGTCCGGTCTCGCTACGGGTGGGTGCGGCGGCAGCGGGAACAGCGCTGACACCGGCGGCACCTACGCGTCGGCGCTGGAGTCCTGCAGCCAGTATTGTGAGACGTACTTCGCGGCCTGCGCCCCGCCGGCGTACCCGACTGCCGGCCAGTGCAAGATCAGCTTGTGCTCGCCGATCCCCTCGATGGCGTCGGCTGGCTGCTACTCGGCGACGAAGAGCTGGTACGACTGCCGCAAGGGCCAGGCCGATCTGTGCGCCGACGCCGGTTGCGCCGACCAGGCGTCGGCAGCCCAGTCCGCCTGCCCTTGACGGCTGACGGGCCGATCGGTCGGGCCGCCCTGGCAGGCGCAGCACAAGCTCGCGGCGGCGGCCGCGCTCGCGGCGCATGAGGGGTTGATTCAGGCGTCGCCGCACACCCGATCTCGGCGGACGTGCCGCGCCCACTGGCGCGCGTGATTACCTTCGCGCGGAGAGGTGCGGACATGACCGTATCGACGAGCGACGTTACGCCACGACGATCGCTGTCAGGGCGCAACAAGCGCCGGTACAGCGACGGCCACCCGCTCGACCACGTCCAGTACGTCGAATCCAAGCTGATCCTGAAGGGCGACCGCTTCACCTCGGTGGACAGCTTCGACGAATTTGCCAGGCTGGTGAAGCGAACCGCGAAGCAGGCCGACGTCGATTTCTCCCGCAAGGCCTTCAAGGACGCGAAGCCGCGCATCCGCGAAGTGCTCTTCTTCGATACCGAGGACTTTCGGCTCTACAACAACGCCTTCATCCTTCGCAAGCGAACCGAGTATGTCGACGGGTTCGCGGTGGGCGATCCCGAGATCGTCTTCAAGTTTCGCCACCCCGACCTCCAGAAGACGGCTGACGTGGACGTCCGCCCCCAGATCGCTGGTGACTACCGGATCAAGTTCAAGGCGGAGGCGTTGCCTCTCAAGGACCAGGTCGGCGGCGTCCGCACGCTGTACTCGCACAACGCTCAGTTTCCGCTGAGCCACGTGCACGCGGCGGACAAGGCGGCGCTGAGCACGCTGTTACGTCTGCTGCCGCCCCTGCGCTCCATGAAGACCAGCGGAAGCGAGAAGGTCGAGCTCGTGAACCACACGGCGGTCGAGGAGGTCCTCCTCGACGTCGGCATGCTCGACTTCGGCAAGGGGATCTCGGCCAAGGCCAACGTGGCGGTCTGGCGCACGCGCGGCGATCAGCAGCAGCTGGTGGGTGAGTTCGGCTATCAGTGCAAGTTCGAGCGCCTCGACGAGCGGCACGCCGTGGCGATGAAGCGAGCCGAGCAGTTCTTGATCCTGCTGCAGGAGACCGCGCAGGACTGGCTGTCCCTTGGAACCACGAAGACCGGAACCGTCTACCGCCTCAAAGGCAACCCGCCCACCGCCCACGAATAGGCGCCGGGTCCTGTTGCCGAAGGGCGAGCTCCGCCGGCGAATCGCGGCCGACGTCGGGGGCGTGCACCTCGCCCTGAACGTGTTCGTCGCGACCGGCCTGCTCTGGATCGTGATCCGAAAGTGGGCGGGCCTGAATCCGATCTGGGCGATCAGCGCGATGCTCGCGTCGAGCGATCCGCACGTGAGGGTCGCGTTCAAGCATGTCCGCAGCCGTCTCATCAATGCGCTGCTCGGGTGCATCACCGGCCTCACCTTCCTGCTGGTGGCCGGCGTGTTCGGCGGATCGCGGGATTGGAAGCTGCCCCTGGCTCTGGCGACGACCGCGTTCATCTCGAGCTACATCGTGCGGGTGCCGGTCATGTGGCGGCAGGCGCCCATCACCGCCGCGATCGTCATCGCAGCCGGAATCGAGCACCACTCCGAGAAGCTCTCGATCGAGATCGGGCTCCGCCGCGTGGCGGAGGTCCTGTTCGGCTGCATCGTGGGGCTGGCGGTCAGCTGGGTGATCTCGAAGATCTGGCCGCTTCCGGAAGCGCGGGACCCGAAGGGGTCCGTCAGTTCCCGGGCGTCAGGGTGACGGCGTCAGACGCCGCCGTACCACTCGTAACCCTGGTCGCTCCAGTAGCCGCCGTTGCGTTCGGCGAGGAACGCGATGCGGGTGAGGTACTTCGTGCACTTGTATCCGAGCTTGACGGGCGAGTAGACCCGCGCGGGCGCGCCATATGCGGGGCTGAGGAGCTCGCCGTCCTGTCCGTAGACGATCAGCGTCTGGGCGTGCATCGCGCTCTCGATGTCCCAGCTCTCGTGATAGTCGTCGTCGAACGACTGGAAGTCGACGTAGCGCGCATCGGCGGACATGCCGACGTGGCGCGCGAGATCGGACAGCCGAACGCCGGTTCGGACGGCGACCGCCGACCAGCCCTCGACGCAGAAGTGTTCGAGGCGGGCCTCGCTGCGGGGCAGCTTCTTGAGCTCGTCGAGCGTCAACCGCTGCGGCCGCGCGACCAACCCGCTGACCTCGAGGTGCCAGACGCCCCGCGTGGCTTCGTCCCAGACGGGCATCTCGTTGGCGATGAAGTACGACGGAAACTTCGCGCCGGCCGGTACGAGGCGCGCGGACGGAACGTTGCGCGTGCCTGGCCGGAAGAGCTTTCGCTCCACACGCTCGTTCCAGTGCTCGGCGGACCGCAGCAGCGACTGTGCCGCGCGCGGCCCGCGCGAGTCGCAACCCGCGAGCGCCAGCGCGGCCGCCGCGCTGCCCGCGCGCAAGGATCCCGCGAGGAACGCGCGTCGATCGATCCCGAGCCCCTCGGCGAGGTGCCGGCGGCGGGGGAGCCAGATGCGGCTCACGCGTTGCCTCCCGTCGGCGGCCGCGGCGCCCGCAGATTCACGAATGGACGCGCGTTGCGGGCTTCGGGCGACTTCGAAGCGTCATAGCCGCCGGTGATGATCGCGCGCAGCGAATACGGATCGACCGCGAAGACCATGAACACGTGGCCGACTGACAGGGCGACCAGCGCGAGCATCGCCATGAAATGCCAGTAGCGCGCCCACACGAAGCCACCAAACAAGCTCGTCAGCGGCGCCAGCTGCACCGGCTTCCAGATCGCCAGCCCGGACAGCACCGCGAGGACGGCCACGTACGGCAGGCAGAAATAAACCATCCGCTGAAGCGCGTTGTGTTTCCCCTGCCGGGGGTGGTCGCGGCGAAGCGCCAGATAGAACCGCGTCATCTGCCAGGCGTCACGAAGGATTCCGCGCCGCGGAACGAGGTCGCGCCACTCGCCATGCAGGTAGACGAACCCGAGATAGACGAGCCCGTTCACGACCAGGACCCACATCATCGCGAAGTGCCAGTTGCGCGCGCCGGCCAGCCAGCCGCCGAACGTCAGCGCCTCCGGGATCCGGTGCCCCTCGAACGGGTAACAACAGAACGTGTCGCCTTTGCGCGCGAACGCCGGATAGGCGTTGAAGATGCGCAGACCGCTGCCGACCATGATCAGCAGCGCGATCGCGTTCACCCAGTGGGTGATGCGGACGATCAGGTGATGCCGGCGCTGGATGTCGCTCATAGCCACCTCGCCTGGGAACCCTCCGCCCCGGAGAATGGCACCGCCGGGACGGAGGGGAACGAGAAGATCTGCTCGCTATTTCTTTTCCATATCTCCCTTCTTCTTCCCCATGTCGCCCTTGTCGCTTCCCATGTCGCCCTTGTCCTTCTTCTTGCCCTTCTTCATCTCGCCGCCGCTGTCCTTCATGTCGTCGCCGGCGTGGGCCAGCGTCCACGAACTGGGAAGCAGCACCGCCATCGCCAGGAACACCATTCGAATTGCCTTCATGTCGCTCTTCTCCGAGGGTTGTTGCGGTGCCGGATGTTCCGACCCGTGTCCCTGATACGCCGCTCGGGCTTCCCGGTTACGGGCGATCGTAACCGCTCGAGGATCGCGGACGTAGTAGAGGGAAGGAGAGCGGTCGCATGCGCACGAGCATCGAGATACGGCGAGCGTCGGCGGCCGAGATCGACGAGATGGTCGACGTCGACGTCGACGCCTGCACGCTGTACGTGGAGGCTGGCCTCGACGCCGACCTCGGACCCGAGCATCCGTACTCGATTGCGGAGCGAGCATGCTGGACGAGGTGCGCGCGCGAAGGAAACGCGTTCGTCGCGGGTCGACCGGATGAGCGTCCCGTCGGCCTGCTGGTCATGGACCGCATCGACGGTATGCCCTACCTCGAACAGCTCTCGGTACGTCGCGTGGCGATGCGACAGGGCCTCGGCCGGCGGCTGCTCGATCGCGCCATCGAATGGGCGGGTGCCGAGCCGTTGTGGTTGACCACGTACGCGCACATCCCGTGGAACCGTCCCTTCTACGAGCGGCACGGCTTCGTCGCGATCGCGGAGTCGGCGTGCCCACCCGCATTCGTCGCGATCCTGGCCGATCAGCGGCGCGCGCTGCCGGCGCCCGGGGAGCGGATCGCGATGCGTCGGCCTGGCGCCTGATCTATTGCAGGTTCACGAAGGCGGCGCTGATCGTCTTCGCCACGGCCGTGTTTCCCGCGGTGGTCAGGTGCGGCCCGCCGCCGCTAAACGCGGCGCAGTTGGGGGCCTCGAACTTCGGCGCCACGAAGACGAGGTTCGGGAACTTCGTCGCCGCGGCGGCGAGCGCGGCATCGAGCTCGGGCGGGATGACGATGGTTTCGCCCGACGCCGGTGGGGTGGGGCAGAGCATGTTTCCCGGGCCGCGAATGACCGTCATGAGGTCGATCCGTTTCAACGCGGTGTACTTCGCCTTGAAGTTGTTGATCGCCGCTGTGATCTGCGCGTCCCACTCGGGCTGGGTCGTGCAGCAGGCGGGCACCCAGCTCAGTACGGTCAGGACGACGTGGTCGGGGTTCGTCGACCCGTTCGTACACGGCGACTCGATCATCTCGTTCCAGAAATCGCTATTCGGGTTTGCCCACTCGGTGATGTAGCCGTGCTCGCGCGCCTTGAGCTGCCAGCGCCCGTCGACGATGCCGGCGTTCTGCTGAAAGCCCGCTTCGAACCACTCTCGCGTCAGCGTCATGGCGGTGACCTGATTGCAGACGAAGAGCGCCGTCGCACCACCGGTACCCGAGGTGCCCGCGCTGCCGCCCGCACCGCCTCTGCCCGCTGCCCCGGCACCGCCTCCGTTGCCAGATCCGCCGCCGGTGCCCGGACCGCCGGCACCGCCGGTGCCGCCGCTCGTGCCGCCCCGGCCGGCGGCGCCAGCTCCGCCGCCCGCGCCGGCATCGCCCGCCGTGCCCGCCTGGCCGACGCCACCACGCCCGTCGCTCCCCGCGGCGCTTCCGGCGGTTCCACTCCCACCGGCGTTGCCGCCAACACCCATGCCGCCGGTGCCGGAATTCCCTCCGCCGCTCCCGGCGCTCCCGCCCGGCCCCGTTCCGGCGGCGCCGCTCGGGCCACCGCCGGCGCCGGCCGAACCACCGCTCGAAGCCCCCGACGAGCAGGCCGAGACGAACACCAGACAGGCGAGGACCACGATCGGTGACACGCCGCGCGCGGCCCGCGGTCTCAGGGATCCTCTCTTACGCGGTGCCGACTGCATATCCGGACAGTTGAATGTCCGATTCCAGTCCACCCGGTGTATCCGGGTTCAGAGATATCGGGCTGAGAATTTGCCGGTATTTGGCGTCATTGCGCACCCGAGCGCGCTTCCGCTTGCTATTGTGAGCAAATGCAAAAAGGCACGGTCAAGTTCTTCAACGCAGCGAAGGGTTTTGGTTTCATCACTCCGGACGGGGGCGGCAAGGACGTGTTTGTTCACGCCAACGACACCGGAGGCGCTGTCCTGCAGGAGGGCACGAAGGTCGAGTTCGAGGTCGTGCAGGGAAAGAAAGGCCCTCAGGCCAGCGCCGTGAAGGTCGTCTGACCCGGCGGCGGCTGCCGCAGGAGGGGGCCTCGGCTACTTCGCGGGGCCGTCCTTTTCGTCTTCCTGAGAGCCGGGGAGGCCTTCGACGGAGGGAATATTCATGATTTCCTTCCGGGCGGCCTTCCACGCCTTCTGGACGATCCACGAGAGCGAGCGATCCTGACGGGTCGCCTCGGCTCCGATCTCCTTCAACATCTCCTCCGGAAAGTAGAGACTCTGCTTCCGCTTGTCGCTGGTGGCCATACGGGACAGCGTACGCGACCAGGCGCCAGAACGGAAATCCGTCCCGCATCGACACGAAGACTTCCGCGTCGCGCTTGATTGATGCGGTCGGCTCGGCGACGATGCGCGGCTTGCGCCGCATCGTCCACGTGGCCGTGTTCGGGGCGCTTCTGGCCACGTCGGCGGCGCACGCCGCACAACAGTGCCCGCCGGGCGCGGGCGGCGGCCCAGCGCTGGCGGCGATCGATCCCGAGGTGCGTCTTCGCTTCATAGACGAGCGCCTCGCGCACACCGCCCACCGGGCGCAGGTCTGGACCTGGGGCTGGGGCATCGGAATCGGCGTCGCGACCGTCGGCAACCTCGTGCCGTTGCTGTTCGTCGCGCCGGAAAACCGCATCGACTGGTACGTCGGCGCCGGGACGACGATCATCGGCGTGGTGCCGCTGCTGATCGCGCCGCTCGACGTCGTCGACGACGCGCGGGCGCTCCGCGCGCGCCTCGCCGCGCGCGGCCCGACCGACGACGTCTGCGCGTTGCTCGCGCACGCCGAGCAGACGCTCGGTCGCGACGCCGCGAACCAGGCCGCCGGCCAGCGCTGGTGGCTGCACGTCGGCAACGTCCTTCTGAACACCGGCGTCGGCCTGTTCCTCGGCCTCGGCTACCAGCATTGGGCCGCCGGCGCGTTCAACGCGATCTTCGGCTCGGCGATCGGCGAGGCGATCATTCTCACCCAGCCGACCTCCAGCATCGACGACCTGCGCACGTACCAGGCCGGCGCTCTCGGCCCGCTGGCGAAACCGATCGCGCTCGGTTACAGCGCAACGTTCTAGTCTCGCGTGCTACTTTCGGAGCCATCGCGCCCGTCGTTCCACATCCGCGTCGCATCAAGGTCTTCGCGACCGAAATGGCGTTCGAGAGGTGGCTCGGCGCCCACCACGACGTGGAGCCCGAGGTCTGGATCAAAGTCCACAAGAGATCGTCGGGGCTCGCGTCGGTGACGCCGGCGCAGGCTCTGGACGTCGCCCTGTGCTGGGGTTGGATCGACGGCATCCGGAAGGGTTTCGACGAGCGGTCGTTCCTGCAGCGGTACACGCCCCGCGGGCTGAGAAGCACCTGGAGCCAGATCAACCGCGGGCACGTTGCGCGCCTGGTGGCAGCGGGCCGGATGACCCCGCACGGCCAGCGCCAGATCGACGCGGCGAAGGCCGACGGCCGCTGGGACGCGGCCTACGCCCCGCAGCGTGCCATGAGCGGGGCGGCCATCCCCGCTGACCTGCGCGCCGCCATCGATGCAAGCGCGCGCGCGCGGAAGACCTTCGCCACGCTCAACAAGCAGAACCTGTTCTCGCTCGTATTTCGCACCAACGCGATGAGGACACCTGCCGGCCGTGCGAAGAAGATCGCGGCCCTGGTCGCGATGCTGGCGCGCGGAGAGACGATCCATCCCAACGCCGCGCCCGGGCCGCGACCGCGCCCGGCCCGCTGACGGGCGCACCGGTGGCTTGCCGCGGCGTCGGTCGACCGTAGATTACGGCGATGGGCGATGTCACGATCTCGGTGCGCGAGGGAGTCTCCCCCATGCACGGCTACCTGCGCGCTCCCGCGTCCGCGCCGAAGGGCGCGATCATCGTCGCGCACGAGCTGTTCGGTGTTAACGCAGACATCCGCGGCGTCGTGGATCACCTCGCGGACCTCGGCTACCTCGCCGTGGCGCTCGAGCACTACCATCGTGTTGCGCCCCCGGGCGAGACCCTCGCGCGCGACGACGCGGGCCGCGAGCGCGGCTTCTCTTACCTGCGACAGCTCTCGCGCGAGGACGTCGTGGAGGACGTCCGGGCCGCGATGAACGACCTGGCCGCTCGCGCGGACGTTGACGGGCGCGTGGGCATGCTCGGCTTCAGCGCCGGCGGGCACATGGCGTTCCTCGCGGCGACGCGCCTGCCGCTGGTGGCGACCGCCGTGCTTTACGGTGGGTGGCTGACGGGCGGCGACCTGCCCATCGCGAAGCCCGAGCCGACGCTGCAGGCGGCCGCCGGCATCGCGCGGCAGCGCGGCAAGCTGCTTTTCATCGTGGGCGGCAAGGACGCGCTCATCGGACCCGAGCAGGTGGCCCTCATCCGCTCGAAGCTCGGGGACGCCCAGGTCGCGCACGATGTGGTCGTCTACCCGGAGGCGGCCCACGCCTTTTTCTGGGAGGGCACGCCGTCGTTCGATCGCGCGGCGCGCGACGCGGCCTGGCAGCGCGTCGAGGCTTTCTTTGCCGACGCCTTCGCGATCTCTTGAGAGGGTAGCTCTCGAACAGCTGGCAGCCGCTGGCAACCAGCAGAATGCCGGCGGCGATGCTGCGCAAGGGCGCTCCGCAATCGCCAGACTGAAGCGCGCTCACGGCCCTGCGGCTGTGGGGCCGGTTTGCAGCGGCTGGCTGCCAGCCGGAGCGTCGGGGAAGGAGTCGACCTTCTTGTTCACGGGGCGGACCGTCTTCATGTAGTCGTAGATCGCTCCGAGGTCGGCATCGGAGAGGCCGCTGTATTCGCGCCAGAGCATCACGGTGTTCAGCCCGTTCGCCACGCGGGGCGGGTCACTGCGGATCGCTGCGAACGAGCGGACGCGGCCGACCCACTCAGCTTTGCTGGCGCGACCGAAGTATCCGGTGGCGGGGTCGGTGCTGATGTTCGCGCTCACCACGTGGAAGCGTCCGGCAGGCGTGGTGATGCCGAATTCGAGGCCGCCGCCGAAGGCCTCGTTCGTGATTTCCTGGCCGCGCTTCTCCCGGGTATGGCAGCGGCGGCAGCCCGCCAGTTGCACCAGATAGCCGCCATAGGCGACCGTGTCGTTCGGATCGGGCGGGTGCACGGGTGCGGTCACCGGCGCCGGGATGGCGCGCATCACCAGGTTGAGCGGAAAGTCCACCTCGATCGGGTGGGTGGTTCGCTTGACGGGCGGTGCCGCACGCAGGTACGTGACCACTGATCGCAGATCCTCGTCGCCCATTCCCCGCAAGGCCGGGTACGGCATCATCGGGAACAGCACCCGGCCCGAGCGATGCAGTCCTTCCCGGATCGCCCGCATCAGCTCACCGTCGGTCCAGCGCCCGATACCGGTGTCGGGATCGGGCGTGATGTTGGGCGCCTGGAAGATGCCAGGCGGCCCGAACGAGCGATCGTACAGCAGTCCGCCGGCCAGGAGCGCCTCCGGCGGGATCGGCATGCCGAAGCGCTCCGGATCCGGCTGAGAGTGGCACGGCACGCAGCGGAGCAGGTTGTTCATCAGGTAGGCACCGCGCGCGAGGCGCTCGGGCGTCCGCGCGACGACCTCGCGCGACGGGGGCTGAACCCTCGGTCGCAGGAGCAGGAGAAAGCCGGCGCCGCCCGCGGCCGTCAGCGCCAGCAGCGCCGCGACCGTCAGCAGCGCGCGCTTGACGATGCGCCCCATCGACGTGGAGGCGTTGCGTGGCCGACCGATCTGGCCGTGCGGTACTCCTGAGGTTGGTGGCGTCACGCGGACGAAGCTAGGCGCGCCGAAAGTTTCTGGCCAGTGATGATTGGTGACGAGCATCATCACCGTTCGTGAGGCTCGGGGCGGGTCGCCCGTCAAGGTTCGCTACAGGAGCGAAAACGGATACGTGATCACCTGGCTCATGTTCGACGCCGGGAACCGCAGGCCACCCACGACGCCCTTGATGCAGCTCGTGAGCCCGCCCTTGTGCAAGATGACGGGCGCCTCGACCTGCACGCCCTTCACGGCGCCGGTGCGCAGAATGCGGAACTTCACGGTGACGCGCCCCGGGACGTAGGTGCTCGCGTCGGGATGCGCGCGCGTGACGCAGCTGATGACGGCGGCCTCCTTCGCGCGGAAGCGCGCATCGATCTCGTCCTGGGATAGCTCGTGCCCGCCCGAGTCCTTCGAGAAGTCGAGGGTCACGGTGTCGGCCCGCGACAGATCCTCGCCCTGCCAGACGATCTTGAGGTCGGCGGGGCGCAGCTTGATGGGTTCGGGCTCGTTGACGGGCGGACGCTGCACGTTGGTCTGGGTCGGCGTCCGGGACGAGAGCGGGCCGAACACGTCCGAGGGAGCCGCTTCGGTCGTCGAGGCGCCGCCGGGCGCGATCGGGGCGCGGTCTTCAGACGGCGGCGGGGCGTAGGTCCCGGCCGGGGCGTCGTCCACGGGCACAGGCGCCTCGCCCGGCGGCGCCGACGCGACGACGACCTCGTTGCGCGCGAGGCGCCGCACGCCGCGCCGCTTCCGCCGCCGCTCCTTGCCGTGCTTGGCGGGTCCGCCTGCGCCAGTCGCGACCGGCGCGCTATGCGCCTTGAGGGATTGCCGCCAGTAGAGAACGCCGGCGACGCCCGCGGCGGCGAGGACGAGCAGCAGCAAGAATCCCTTCAAAGTCCTGCGGCCAGCCTACCGGAGGTGACCGACCAAGGCGAGGACGGTCGGCCTCGGGGCTGCGACCCAGCCGGCGCGCTCGCGCGTTACCCGAACCGTTCGAGCGGCTACCCGCGCGTCACGTCAACCGGCCGGCAGCCCGCGTGCTTTTGGGTTTTCGTCGCTTTGCCGGCTGGCACGAATGTCGCTGCGATCCATTCGCTGTAGTTCGCAGCACCAAAAGAGAGGGAACCCCATGCACCTGCTCTGGGCTCTCATCGTCGGACTCATCGTGGGCGCTATCGCCAAGGCGATCATGCCGGGCAAGGATCCGGGCGGCATTTTCGTGACGATGCTGCTCGGCATCGGCGGAGCGGTCGTCGCGGACGTGCTGGGTGGCGCGCTTCGCATCTACCGTCCGGGCGCGACCGGACCGGGTCTGATCGCATCCGTGATCGGGGCGGTCCTGCTGCTGGCGGTCTACCGCGTGATCGTCCGCCATCGGACCACCCACACCCTCGATGCGCGCAGGACTCACTAGAAACACACTGGGAGCCGCCCTTACGGCGGTCGCGGCCTGGGCGGTCCTCTCGTGCGGCTCCGCGCCGCGGCCGGAGACCGCCGGGCCGACGTCGGCGGCCGCGCGCCACCTCGAGGAGTGGCGGCGCGGCAGGACCGACGTGTACATGAACGACTTCGCGGAGCTCAGCCACTATCGCGCGGCCAACGCGCGTCTGCCGCCCGCAGCGGGCGAGAGCCGTGTCGTCTTTCTCGGCGATTCGATCACCGAGGCCTGGCCCATCGATCGTGACTTTCCCGGAAAGCCGTACGTCAACCGCGGCATCAGCGGGCAGACCACGTCGCAGCTCCTCCTGCGCCTCCACGAGGACGTGATCGATCTCGGGGCGCGCGCGGTGGTGATCCTGGCTGGAACCAACGACATAGCCGGCAACACGGGCCCCATCTCCCTGGAGGAGATCGAGGAGAACTTCGAGGCCATGGCGGAGCTTGCCCGCGTGCACGGGGTGCGCGTCGTCTTCTCGTCGATCCTCCCCGTGCACAACTACACGCCGGGCTCCGACGTGAATTACGATCTGCGGCCGCCGGAGAAGATCGTGGCTCTCAACCGCTGGCTCGAGCGCCACGCCCGCGCGAACGGGTTGGTCTACCTCGACTACTTCTCCGCGATGGTGGACGAGCACGGGCGCATGCGTAAGGAGCTCGCCGACCTGGGCCTCCACCCGAACGCCGCCGGCTACGCGGTGATGACGCCGCTCGCCGCGAAGGCCATCGAGCAAGCGCTGGCCCGGGCGGCCGCCGCGCCCCAGGCGCCGCCGCCGCGATGACCCGCTTGATGCCGCCGGTGAGGCCGCCCTCATAAAGATGATGGTCGGTTCGCGCTTCTCGCCGCTCGTCATCGGTGCGTTCCGTGATAGAAGCCCTGTGAGCTTCTCCTTGTTGTGTTCTTTGTTCTGGGTCGCGGCGCCTCGCAGCCGCACCACCGACGTCACGCGCGCCGAGGAGCCGCGTCTTCGCTAGTCGGCCGCGGACCGCGGCAGGACTCGCGAACGCGCCTGGTGACAATCGTGACCGAGGAGGATGACGCTCCGGACGCCCGGGCCGAGAGCGGCGCCGAGGCGGCGGCAGATGCAGACGCGTCCAGCGGCGGCGATCCCGTGCGCACGTACCTGCGCACGCTGACCGCGCTGTCGCTCCTGACGCGCGAGGGCGAGATCGAGATCGCGAAGCGCATCGAGGACGGACAGCGGCGCGTCCTCCGGGTCGTGCTCGGCTCCAGCCTCGCGCTCGACGGGATCCTGTCGCTGCGCGACGAGCTCCGGCACGCGACGGTGCGGGTCAGAGACGTCGTCACGAACGTCGACACCGACGCTCCAGATTTCAACGAGGAAGCGCACGTCGAACGCATCTGCAAGGTCCTCGACAAGGTCCGCCGGCTTCAAAGGGCAGGGGACGCGCCGGCCGCCTCCGAGCGCGTGCAGAGTCAGGTCCTGGAAGCTCTCATGCACCTCCGGCTGCAAAAGAAGCAGATCGACAGGATCGTATCGCGGCTCAAGGTGCTCCTCGGACGACTGCAGCGCGCGGACCAGGCGATCGCGGCCTGCGAGAACCGGAGCGCGCTGTCCGCCAGCCATTTCGGCCGGGCGTTGCGCGAGATGCGATCGTCGGCGCTGCGCCGGCGGACGATCACCCGGCGGCTCGGGCTGCGGCAGGACGAGATGGAGGAGATGTCACGGAGCATCGCGGAGGCGCGCAAGATGATCCGGAAGGTCGAGGACGAAGCGCGGTTGACGGCCGTCGAGCTGCGCGCGACCGTGCACGAGATCGAAGCGGGCGAGCGCGACGCCGCTCAGGCCAAGGGCGCGCTCGTCCAGGCCAACCTGCGCTTGGTCGTCTCGATCGCCAAGAAGTACCTCAACCGCGGCCTGCAGTTCCTGGACGTCATTCAAGAGGGCAACATCGGCCTCATGAAAGCGGTCGACAAGTTCGACTACAAGCGCGGCTACAAGTTTTCCACGTACGCCACCTGGTGGATCCGGCAGGGCATCACGCGTGCCGTCGTCGATCAGTCGCGCACGATCCGGATCCCGGTCCACATGCAGGAGACCCTCAACAAGCTCACGCGCACCGGGCGAGCTCTCGTCCACAAGCTCGGACGTGAACCGACCCCCGACGAGATCGCGGAGGAGCTGTCGCTGCCGGCGGAAAAGGCGCGCGAGCTCCTGAAGGTTGCGTGGCAGCCGCTCTCCCTCGCATCGCCCGCGGGCACCGATGACGACGCTCAGCTGGGCGACTTCGTCGAGGACAAGACCGTGACCGCGGCGGACGACGCGTTGATCGAGACCGACCTGAACGAACAGATACACCAGGTGCTGGCCACGCTCACGCCGCGGGAGGAGAAGATCCTGCGCATGCGCTTCGGCATAGGCGAAAAGTCCGAGCACACCCTGGAGGAGGTCGGGAACGACTTCTCGGTGACGCGTGAGCGGATCCGGCAGATCGAAGCCAAAGCGCTGAGCAAGCTCCGCCATCTTTCGCGTAGCAAGGCCCTGCGGACCTTCATCGACGAGTGACGCACGGCTCAGGTCACATGCAACGTCCGTGCGCAGCATGGCGCGACTTCGGCGCGCGCGGCTTGCGCACCCGCCTTCCTACCTGTAGTAACAGAGCACCAGTCCTCGTCGCGGAGTGATGACTGGAAGATTGGCCAGCGTTGCAACCTGGTGACCCCGCTGGAGGAGGACACCATGGACCCAAACGGTATCGATCCGCTGAAGCAGAACGGACGCGGGCGCGACGTTGTCGCAGAGCTGACATCGGCCCGCGAGACGCTCCGGACCGCGCGGTCGGCGCTCGACGTGGCTGTCGCGGCCCTGCCCGACGTCGACGGCGACGAGGCCATGGCGACGCCTGCGCTCCTCCTGCTTCTCTGCGGCGCGGTGAGCGCCAAGGAACGCCTCAGCAAGCTCGAAGCTCAACTGGCCAACAAACTGGCGGAGGCATGAAGGAGTGAACACGAAATCGATCGGATGGACCCGTGGGTAAGGCTGAAGAAAAGCGCGCCGCGATCATCGCGCAGCAAGCTGCGCGGCAGCAGGAGGAGCATCCCAACGCCGCTCGCTTCCCCAAGCGGAAAACAAACTGGGCCGCGTCGCCACCGCTGAAGCCGCGCCGTGGACGGCCCCCGGCGGGGGGCGGCTTTCGCGGATGAGCCGCTATTTCTCGGGCGGCAAGCGAAACCGCGAGGCCGCGCGCGACCTCAAGAAACGGGAGAAGGAAGCGCGCCTTCGCCGCAACCGCGATCTGCGCGCGCAGGGGATCGATCCCGACGTGATGGATGCGCCGGCTGCGCCCGGGGGCGGCGGCCTTCCCGAGGTCAAGCTCGAGGACGTGGTCATCGGCGTCGCGCCGCGCTCGCGACGAGTCGACTTCGGGCCCACGAAGCTCTTCGTCGGCGGTCTCGGCGCGAACACGACGGTGGGGGACCTGCGCACGTTCTTCTCGCGATTCGGCGAGCTCGTCGAGGTGATCATCGTTCCCAACCGTTCGACGGGGCAGTCGCGCGGCTTCGGATACGTCAGCTACCAGAGCGCGACGGCGGCCGACGAGGCCATCAAGAGCATGAACGGCATCGAGCTCGACGGTCATCCCATCCGGGTCAACCGCGCCGATAGCCGATAAACGGGGCGGCTGACGGCGCGGCGGCGGAGGCCGTCACCCGGCTTCGGAGTGTCCTTGCAGTCGTGGCGACGTAGGTCTCTCCCGTAAGGCGAGCCCTCAATCGTCGCCGCTTGTTCGGGAAGGCGGCGTACTCCGCGCGAGCGCGCTTGCGGACCTAGTTCGTGCAATTACCAGATCTGCGACGGCGAGATGCGCAACTCACCGACAGGGATCGCGCTTGCGTTGGCTGCCGGCGGGCTCCTGCGCCTCGTCGTGGCGCCGCTCGGGTGCGGCGGATCGCCGTCGGATCCGGTGCCCGCACCGGATCGGCGGGCGCAGCCTGCGCCCACGGCCCCTCCGTCAGGGAGCGATGCCGGACAGCCGAGCGCCGTCGTGTTCAAGAACGTGAAGGTGTTCGACGGCAAGTCGGACAGGCTCACGGCGCGCACGACCGTCGTCGTCGTCGGCAACACGATCGAGAAGATCGGCGCCGCCGCCGCGGTTCCCGAGCACGCGACCGTCATCGACGGCGATGGGCGCACGCTCATGCCGGGCCTCATCGACGCGCACTGGCACGCGATGCTCGTACGGCCGACGCCCACCGAGGCGCTCACGTGGGACGTCGGCTACGCCAACATCGTGGCCAGTGCCGAAGCGACGGCGACACTGCTGCGCGGGTTCACCACCGTTCGCGACGTCGGCGGGCCCGTGTTCGGGCTGAAGCGCGCCATCGATGACGGCGTCGTCGCCGGCCCCCGGATCTATCCGTCGGGGGCGATGATCACCGTCACCAGTGGTCACGGGGACTTCCGCCAGTTCTTCGAGCTCCCGCGCACGCTTGGCGGTGTGGCGCGCATGGAACAGATCGGCGGCAGCCTGGTCGCCGACAGTCCCGATGAGGTCCGCCTGCGCGTGCGCGAACAGTTGATGCTGGGCGCGACCCAGATCAAGTTGACGGGAGGCGGTGGCGTGGCGTCGCCCCACAGTCCGCTCGACGTCAGCACGTTCACCGAGCCCGAGCTGCGGGCAGCCGTGGAGGCCGCCGAGAACTGGGGCACGTATGTCACCGTGCACGCCTACACGCCCGCTTCCATCAAGCGTGCGATCAGCGCCGGTGTGAAGTGCATCGAGCACGGTCACCTGATGGACGAAGCGACAGCCCGTTTGATCGCCACGCGGGGCATCTGGCTGAGCATCCAGCCGTTCCCCGAGGAAATGGCCGACGCCTTTCCGCCGGGCTCGCAGGAGCGGTCCAAGTTCTCCGAGGTCGTGGCGGGCATGGAGACCGCGTACCGGTTGGCGCGAAAGCACAAGCTGAAGACGGCGTGGGGCACCGACATCCTGTTCTCCGCGCCGCTGGCGCGTCGCCAGGGAGAGCTGCTGGCAAAGCTGGAACGCTGGTACTCGCCGGCCGAGGCGCTCGTCATGGCAACCCGAACGAACGCCGAGCTTCTCGCCATGTCCGGGAAACGCAACCCCTATCCCGGCAAGCTGGGCGTCGTGGAGGAAGGCGCGCTGGCCGATCTCCTGCTGGTCGACGGCAACCCGCTCGAGAACCTCAAACTGATCGCCGACCCGGCCAGAAGCCTCCTCGTCATCATGAAGGACGGGAAGATCTACAAGAACCTGACGCACTGAGGGGTCGCGGACCACGGATGGGGCCGTTGCGAGCCATTCACCCGTACGATGCAGAGGTTTCCGCGACAAGGGGCCGCCGGGCGATCTGTTCTTTCCGGCATGTCGATCGTTCTCACCGCCGCGATCTTGTCGGCCTGTGCGGGGACGGGGGACTCGACGGAGAGCGGGCAAGGCGGCAACGCGGCGGGCGGGTCCGCTGGCGGCGCGGGCGGAATGGTCGGCGCCGGGGGCGGCGGCAATTCCACCGGCACCGCGGGCACGACGGGCGCCGCCGGCACGATCGGGACCACGGGCGAGGCGGGGACGACGGGCACGGCCGGTGACGCGGGGACGTCCGGGGCCGCGGGGATGACCGGCGCAGCCGGGACGACCGGATCAGCGGGAACGACGGGTGCGGCCGGGACGACAGGCGCCGGAGGGCGCGGGGGGATGACGGGCGCCGCCGGGCGCGGCGGAACGACGGGCGCGGCGGGCAGCGGGGGAACGACTGGTGCCGCGGGCGCGGCCGGCCGCGGCGGGACGACCGGCGCGGGCGGCGCTGGGGCCGGGGCTGGCGGTACAGGCGGAGCGCGGCCCGACGGGGGCGCCGGTGGCGTGAGCGGCCCGGTGAAGTTCGGCGCCAACGTTCGCCTCAACGACGACACCGGCTCTGCGAACCAGATGGAGACCATGATCGCCGCGGGCCAGAACGGGCGCCTCCTCGTGAGCTGGGTCGACTACCGGTCCGGCCTCAACTGCGGCTACACCTATTCGACCGACGGCGGTGCCACCTGGGCGAAGAACTTCCTCATCAAGCCGATGAACGGGAACATCACCGGCGACGCCACGGTCTCGATCGACGCCAGCGGCATGATGTACGCCGTCTGCCAGGACTACGGCATCTCGCAGATCCGGCTCTCGACGTCGACGGACGACGGCGCGACCTGGTCGGCGCCGCAATCGATTCAAAGCGCTCCCGACAAGCCGTGGATCGGGACCAGCCCGACCGTCGCGGGGACGGGATTCGTGACCTGGCTCGGCAACTCGGCGGGGATCAAACGGACGACGGACGGTGGCAAGACGTGGGGACCGGTTCACGCGCTCGAGTTCCTCAATCACGGCACGACGCTCAACGTCGGCTCGAGTGGCGTCGTTCACGTCGCGTTCAGCCCCAACGGAGGAGACATTCGCTACGCGCGCAGCCAGGATCTGGGCGACAGCTGGCTGGCGACGCGCACGATCGGCCAGACGGGCACTTTCTCCTGGGAGGGCGCTGGTTCGCGCCAGCATCCGATCATGGGCGGCGGCGCGGACCCGACGGGCAAATACGCGGCAATCACGTGGGCCGCGCAGTACACGGGCGGCGAGGGCGACGACGACATCTGGGTCATCTACACCTCCGACAGCGGCGGCACCTGGACGAAGCCGATCAAGGTCAACGACAACAAGACCAAATCGCGACAGTTCCAGCCCTGGGTCGCGATCGACACCGTCGGCCGCATGCACGTCACGTGGACCGACGCCCGCAACGGCAAGAACGATACGTACTACGCGCGATCGCTGTCCGATCCGACGAAGGGCTTCGAAGCCAACGTGCAGGTGAACGACATGAGCGGCGCTGTCGCGGCCGATCTGCTCGACTACAAGGGCATCGCCGTGCAAGGCAGTGACGTCGTCGTCGTGTTCTCGGATACGCGCCGTGGCAACGACGACATCTTCTTCGCGAAAGCCACAGGTGCGGCCGCACCGTAGCGTCCTCGTCGCAAGTTAATATCGGCAGCGGGTTCCGATGTGGATCGCTCACATTGCGCTCTTGGCCGCCACGCTGTCGCGCATCTCGACGAGCCCCGACATCGTGCCGTCGGACGAAGTCCGCGAAGATCCGGCCGCGGGCAAGAAAGCGGAGGCGGAGCGCGCCGCGGAGGAAGCACGCGAGGAGCGCGCGCGGCGGCTGCGCTACGACCGCGGCCACATGCGCGCGCACCGCGCGGTGCTGGCGCTGATTCACAAGGCGCGGGCGCGCTACGACCGCGTTCGTAGCGTGCGGACGCTCGACGCCGCAGCGGAAGCCGTTCGCGGCATCGTGGCGAAGGCGCGGCAGGAGATGCAGGAGATCGATCGGTGGCGCAACAGCTCGATGGTGCTCGGAGACTACGATGCGCTCCTCGCCCTGTTCGAGAAGCAATATCCCGAGGCCGTCGTGGCGTCGCTGCGCGGCGAGCCCCACGCTCTCGGGGACGTACGCGCGCAGTTCGACGCGCGCATCAAGAAGGTTCGTGGCTGGCTGTCCGAGGCCGCCAAGCAGCCAGACGACGAAGACGACTGAGCCGCTCAGTCCAGGCCGCGGCCGTTCGTCCTCACGGGTACGCCGAGCTCGCCGGCGACGTCGGCCAATAGCTCGGGCGAGAAGTAGTAGATGCGGAGGCGCGAAACGCGCGACTCCTGAATCTCGCTGCGGATGATGCAGCGAACAGCTTCACCCGAGGTGTGGCCGTACCAGAGGAGGATGACGTGCTCTCCGCGGTGGTACACGAGCTGGCTCCGGGCGCGCGCGCCGTCGTAGCCCTCGAGATAACGGGCGGCAGTGCCGGCGGACAGCGGCGACAGCAGCGTGTGGTAGAGGATGCCGGAGCGCGGGTCGGTGGTCGCAGCGAGGCTGAGATCAACGGCGCAGCCGGGCATCTCGACAGTGACCGTATCGAGCAACAGCGCGGTCAGCGCGGGCAGGTCGCCCGCGTCGAAGGCGCGGCAGAAAGCGTCGAGCGCGGTGGGGACAGGGACGCGCGTGTCGTCCGGCGGGGACTCGGCCAGCTTGCCGCGGCCGCGGTGCAGCGCTGCCTTCACGGCCCCGACGCTGGTGCTGAGCACCGTGGCGATATCGCCGAGCTCGAGGTCGAAGGCGTCTTTGAGCACCACGGCGGCGCGCTCTTGCGGTGCGAGCCTCGCGATGAGCGTGCCGGCCGCTTCGCGCTTCGCTCGCTGGTCGCTGATCGGCGCGGGCGCTTCTGACGGCTCGCCCAGCTCCTCTCGCGCGCGGCGCGTGCGGTCGATGAAAAGGTTGGTCGCGACACGGAACAGCCAGGCGCGCGGGTTTTCAATCTCGGGCTTCAGCATGGTGCCGAGGGTGACCAGCGCGCGCGCCAGCGTGTCCTGCGCGAGATCCTCGGCGTCCCACGGGCTCCGCGTCAGGTGCCGACAGTAGCGATACAGGTCGGGTCGCAGCGGTTCGAAGGATTGGCTGAAGCGGCGACAGGCGTCGCGCGCGAGTGCAGCGAGGTCATCCATGAGCCGGGCCCTAATCTACCAGCGAGCCGCAGGTGAGGTTGACGATCGCCCCCGTCGTCGCCGCCGCGCGGTCCGACGCGAAGAATGCCGCGGCGTGGGCGACCTGCTCCAGCGTGGGCAGGCGACGGAGCAGCGTGTCGGCCTCCGCGTGCGCGGCGAGCATGGCCTCCGGCGTGAGCCCGTGCTTCGCGGCGACCTCGGCGAAGACCTCGCGGCTGTGCGAGCGCGCGAGCGCATCCGGGATGGCGTCCGCGCGCAGGCAAACGGCGCGCACGCCGTGAGCGCCGAGCTCTCCGGCGAGATGGCGCGTCATCGCTTCGAGCGCTGCGCACGCGACGCCATAGCCCATGAAGCCGGGGCCTGGCAGCACCGAGCCAGGCGTGGACAGAGCGAGAATGACGCCGCTGCCCTGACGGATCATGAAACGCGAGGCCGCCTGGGCGATGATGAAGTGAGCGCGGGTGTAGCCGATGACGGGCGCGGCGAACTCGTCGAGGGTCTGTTCGGCGAATGTCTTGCCCTGGACGTGCGTGAGGCCGATCGCGTTCAGGACGACGTCGATCCGCCCCGTACGCGCGGCGACGCTTTCGGCGTGCGCGTCGACAGCGGCGGGCTCGAGCGCATCGACCACATCCACGTCGACCGCGCCGCCGATTGCCAGGATCTGTTCCGCCACTTCCCGGAGTCGCGCCAGACTCCGACCGGCGAGAAACACGCGAGCGCCCTCCCGCGCGAACGCAAGCGCAGCCGCGCCGCCGATCGCGCCACCACCACCGTGGATGACCGCGGTCTTGCCAGAGAGGAGAGCCGAGCCGGAGGCGGTTCTTGTCGTCATGCTGAGACGACGGACGACTCCGGCAAAAGGATACGGGCTACGGCGGGCCAATCGGCGCGGGCGTGAGCTGGAGACCATCGACCGAGGTGACCTGCAGGTACACGCAACCCGGCGTGAGGGTGACCGACTGGGCGGTTGACCGGTAGACGCCGAGCTGGAGCGCCATGCCGTAACTGGCCTGGCGGTTGACCATCGACGCGGGGATCACGGCTGCGCCCGTATCCGCGAAGTCGCAGACGACGTCACCCGGTGGGCCGTTGTCGAACGTCGAGCTCAACTTGACCGACACCCTGTCAACGCCCGGTTGCCCGCCCGGCGTCCAGGTCACGGCGAGCGGCTGACCGCCTGTGAACACCGGGCCCCCGGGAACCGCGACCGGCCCGACCGTCGCGACGCCCAGCGCCCGCAACGTGAACGGTTCGTGGTCGCCGGTGCGCGCGCGCGCGACGATTTCAGCGCCGGGCACGAGGAGCGGGAACGGATCGACGATGTCGTGAGAGGCGGCAAGCGTGATGAAGGGATCCGGATCCATTCCCGGCCGCCCGAACGTCAACGTGATCTCACCGATGTTGCGCATCTGCGGCGCCGGCATGCAGCGATGGTCCAGGGTGCAGACGTACTGATAGACGTCGCCGCACGGCGGATCGCAGACCGGCGTCGTGGGCATCATGTAAACGCAGTCGCCATCGACGGCGACCGGTTGCGGGCGGGCACGCGGGTCGTACGCATTCATCAGCCAAGACGAGATCACCGTGAGGGCTTCCGGCTCCGTCTGAAACACGACGACACCACCCACGCCGGTCCCCTCGGGGCAAAGGCCGGGCATCGGCGTCGGCTCGGGCGCCGCGTCAGCCGTCGCCGCGTCCGCGGCCGACCCATCGCGCTCCGCCGGCTGCGCCGGCGCCGCGCTGCACGCCAGCGGCAGGGTGGCTGCGACGAATGTGACGAGCCGCTGCACCATGCCTCGATCGTACGTGCGCGCGAGGTACCAAAGTCGGTCGAAATTCAGACCCTGCGACGCGCTGCCTTCACGGCCTGCGATGCATCGCGACGGCCAGCTCGTTTCGTTCGCCGTCGACGCCGACCACATCCGGAAGGCCATCGCCGTCGATGTCGCCGACGGCCATCATCTGCGGGCTCAAAACCTGCAGCCACTGGAACGCGTAGCGCTCGACCGCGGCGAACCCGCCCGACGCGAGCCGGCGGTGAACGCTGAACGCCCGCCATCCGAGGTTCAGCATGACGACGTCATCGCGGCCGTCGCCGTCGACGTCCGCGATCGCGAGGTTCGTCGGGAGGTCGTACGACTGCACGGAAATCGGAGCGGCGAACGTCCCGGGCGCGGTCTGCAGCAGGACTCGGAGCTGCGCGTCGGCGTCGTTCCGCGCGACGCTGAACACGAGATCGGGCCGGCAGTCATCATTGGCGTCGGTGATGCCGACGTCCTCCGCGGCGGCTCCCCCGGTCAAGATCTGAACCGAGGGCCCGAGGCCGCCACCGGGCAACTGCAGCGCGAGATCGATCCAGCCATTCGAAGGCCCATAGAACACGACGTCGTCCAGGCCATCGCCGTCCACGTCAGCGACGAGCGGCCCGATCGGAGCGTCGACCTCCTGCGGACCGGAGAAGATGCCGGGCGTGGTCTGCAGCCACGCGCAGGCGCGAACGATCTCGTACGGCACCAGCTCGCACCCGGTTGCGATCAGGTCCATGCGACCGTCGGAGTCGACATCGCGCACATCGACGATGTCGGGACCTCTTCCGGTCGGGAAGTCCACGGCCGGCGCGAACGTACCCGACGCGGTCTGCAACAGGAGGCCGATGCCCGACGGGACGGGGAAAATGACGTCCAGTCGCTGGTCGCCGTTCACGTCGACGAGCTTCAGCCCCGTGAACCACGCGGCCGTATTGTCGACCGGGTACATGACCGGGGTGCCGAGCGCGCCGGACGCCAGCTGCGGTAGCACCAGGATTCCCGCGTCAGCGGAGTCGTCGACCCATCCCGAGCGGAGAACGACGTCCGCGCGTCCGTCACCCGTGACGTCGCCGATCACGACCGCGTTGGGTTTCGTGCCCGCCGGCAAGATGATCGGGGAGACGTTGTCGTAGAGCGGTGCCGCCTGAGGCGCGCGTCCGTTTCCCTGCGGGACGCAGCCACCGCCCGAGCCACTGCCGCCCGCTACGCCGCCGCCGCCGCCCGCACCAGCGCCCGCTATGGAGCCGCCGCCGCCGCCCGCACCAGCGCCCGCTATGGAGCCGCCGCCGCCGCCCGCAC
>Ga0070683_100000570_pt1 | contig 26261 bp, 21 predicted proteins | sample KBSC713LmetaG_FD_64662 | JGI IMG/M metagenome (GOLD analysis project Ga0070683, IMG submission 64662) | Corn rhizosphere microbial communities from Kellogg Biological Station, Michigan, USA - KBS C7.1-3L metaG | ecosystem: Host-associated > Plants > Roots > Rhizosphere ... | reverse complement strand
TACAACCGGTACAGGTACTTCCATAAAGCTGGACCTGATCAAGCTGAGAAACTGGAATGTCAGATACAATGACCATTCGGCCCGGGTCCTGGTGGACGCCAAAGGCCTGAACTATACCGGGAAGGGCGGTTTAAGCGAAGACATCTTTGACCTGACTACCTATCTTGATATTGATAAACTTGATTTCAGCTTAAACCGAACGTATTATGCAAAACAGAAATCGCTGCATGCGGATTTGATTACAAGGATCAATACCAATGCACTGACTTTTGTCCTGCGGAAGAACGAGCTGAGAATTAATGACCTGCCACTGAAATTTACCGGTTTCGTGAGTGTCCTGAAAGACGGATATAATCTTGATATCAATGCAGCTTCGGAAAAAACCACCGTCCGTAATATGATTTCTGTTCTGCCGCCACAATACCTGGATTGGGCAAAAGATACCAGGATTGAAGGGAAAAGCGATCTGTTTTTCAGCCTTAAAGGCCGGTTCAGCGAACCTGAAAAACTGAAGCCCCGGTTACAGGCCCGGCTGCTGGTGAAAGATGGCTTTGTTTCCAACGGAAAAGCACCGGTTCCCATGAATAATTTCAATATGGACCTGAATGTAGACTTTCCCGACCTGAATACAGACCAGCTTGGGCTTGACCTGAAAAATTTAAGTTTTGATTTAGGGAAGAGCAACAATTTCAAAGCGGTAGTAAGGACTAAGGGCTTAAATGAAATGCAGGTATTTGCCGATGTGAAAGGGGCAGTCAATTTACAGACCCTGAGCCAGGCCCTGGGTCTGAAAAACATGGAGATCAAAGGCCTGTTGGATACCAACATCAAAGCCAACGGATTGTTCAGCCTGGATAAAAAACTGTTTCCGAAAACCCAAGGCTACCTTCATGTAAAAAACGGATGGCTGAAAACCAAATACTATCCTAATCCGATCAAGGATATCCAGATTATGGCGAATGTTACGAACACGGACGGAACCTTTAAGAGCTTAGGCGTACGGCTGAATCCGTTTACATTTGATTTTGAAGGAAATCCCGTATTCGTTAATGCAGACCTGCAGAATTTTGAAGATGTCCTGTACAAGGTGCGTGCGAAAGGCGTGCTGAACATAGGAAGAATTTATAAGGTGTTTGCAAAGAAAGGCTTTGATGTCAACGGCCTTATTATGGCTGACCTCTCACTGAACGGCCGCCAGAGTTATGCCACGACCGGCCAGTATAACAAACTGGATAATAAAGGGAATCTGATTTTAAAAAATATAAAAGCCACTACAGAATACCTTCCCAAATCCTTCTACATCAAAGAAGGGAACTTCCAGTTTGAAAATGAGAAGATGTGGTTCAGGAAGTTTATTACGACATACGGTCAGTCGGATTTTGCGTTGAACGGCTATCTTTTAAATACCATCAATTACTTTATTGAAAGGAAAGGAACGCTTCACGGGAAGTTCAAGCTGAAATCAAGGTATATTCTGATCGATGAATTTATGGCTTTAAAAGAGGGTGATAATTCCAGGAAGTCTATAGAAGTGGATTATGCCAAAGTAGAGAATCCTAAAAGCAGCGGGGTGGTGATTGTCCCGAAGAACCTGGATGTTTCTCTGGAAGCTGATGCAAAAATGGTTGAATTCAAAGGATTGAAGCTTAATAATGTCTTCGGTTTAGCCTCAGTAGACCGGGGGCAGGTGTACCTTAAAAACACTTCTTTAGGTGTGGTAGGAAGCAGAATGACTATTGATGCACGCTACCAGGATGAATCCCCGATCACTGCCAATTACGATATCGCCCTGAAAGTTCTGGATTTTGATGTGCAACGGGCCTATAAGGAAATTGATATGGTCCGGGAAATGGCCACCGCAGCAAAAAATGTGAAGGGTATTGTATCCATAGACTACAAGTTAAAAGGAGATTTCGATAAAAACATGAAGCCTATTTATCCGTCCCTGGAGGGTGGAGGAGTAGTGAATCTCCGGGATGTGGAGGTTAAGAATCTGAAAATGCTTTCTGCCGTCGGAGATAACATCGGAGCAAAAGCCTTCAATGATCCTGATATGAAAGGGGTGAATATCGAAACCCACATTAAAAACAACCTGATTCACGTTGATAAATTTACCTTTAAAGTTTCTATTTTAAGGCCGACGGTAAGTGGTACCACCAGTTTTAACGGATTGCTGGATTTAAGAATCAGGGTCGGAATCCTGCCTGGAGGGATTATAGGGTTTCCTGTTGTGGTTACCGGAACGCATGAAAAACCGAAAGTGAAAATTTTCAGTAAGACAGGCCAGGGAATTATTGATGCCCTCTACAATAAAAAATCCAACAAAGTGATCCGTCAGGAGAGACGTGCCGAGAAAAAGACCAGGAGGCAGCAGCGCAGGGAAAAAGAAGCCCAGGAACAGAATGCAAAAGCGGCTGAGAAGACCATATCTAAAGATTTGAAAGATAAAAATTAGGTCAGATGCCGTCATTGGTTCTTAGGTAAGAAATAGCCTGAAACTACCCTTTAACGGAATGTTATCGTCAGTTCAGATATAAGAGTTGAAGGCTTTCAGTTGAATGACGTTCTGAACTCCATTGGCGAAAGACCTGTTTGGGCCTTAAACATTTTGCTGAAGGACTGCTGATGCTCAAAACCCAGTTCATAAGCAATTTCACCGATGGTCAGACCGGTGGACATCAGCTTTACCTTTGCCTGTTCAGTAAGTTTCTCCCGAATATACTGCTGGGTGTTTTTGCCGATCACCGAACGCAAAACATCGCTCAGATAGCCGGGCGAGATATTCAGCTGGTCAGACAGGTATTGAACGGTCGGAAGTCCCTGATGAAGCGTTTTAAGACTGTTGATATACTCATCAAGAATGGTTTCGGCTTTTTCCAGAATATCATGGTTAACCACCTTCCGGGTAATGAACTGGCGCTTGTAGAACCTGTTGACATAACTCAGCAAAAGTTCGATCTGCGCAAGCACTACTTCCTGGCTGAACTCATCAACGCGGCTGTTCAGTTCCTCTTCCATAATCCTGAACACGGAAAGGATGGTTTCTTTTTCTGCATCTGAAACATGCAGCGCCTCATTGGATGAATAGGAGAAATAGCCATACTGCTTTATCTTTTGGGCTAAAGGGTGTCCCAGCAGGAAATCAGGGTGGATCAGCAGAATGTAGCAATAGGTTTTACTGTTGTAATCGGTGCTTCCTACCAGCTGATTAGGCGCCAGGAACAGCATGCTGCCTTCATCATAATCATAGTAATCCCGGCCATATTTCAGCCTGCCGCTATTTTTCGTGATAAACGTTATTTTGTAAAAGCTCAGGATGTCATAAATAGGAGCCATCCCTGTATTGAAAGGGTTATCCTCATTGAAATGTACAAGGCTGATCAGCGGATGCTGCGGTGCAGGAAGCCCGAAGGCCTGATGGCTTTGGGATATCGATATAAAGCGTATCAGTTTATCCTCTTTGTTTTTCATGGTATAAATGTATAAAAAACCTACGAACATCACTGTCGTAGGTTTCTTCATTAAAAATTACCAGGGAAGGATGTTATCTTTTCCGCTAAACCCTTCAGGACCGGTAAAGCTTCCTGTCGGAAGGTCTTCCGCCAAAGCGACCCTGATCGGTTCCCTGGAACCTTCTTCCACGGAATCCGTTCCCTGGAAATTGTTGAGTGCCGTAGCCGTAAATCCCGGGCTGACAAGATGAACCTTTATATTGGCAGGTTCCAGCTCAATCGCAAGGGAAAGGAATATCCCGTTCAGCGCAGTCTTGGAAGCCCCATAAACCGCGTCAAAATTTGATCGGTACGGATTCTCCGGATTAGCGTTGATGGTAAGAGATCCCAGTGCACTGGAAACTGTTACAATACGTGCATTGGATGCCTGCTTCAGCAACGGCAAAAATGCCTGCGTCAATGCAAGGGTTCCGAATACATTGGTGTCCCAAACTGTTTTCAGCTCACTGATCGATGCAATGCTGGCGCGCTGCGCTCCAAGTACTTCCTCCATGGTCCGGCCGGATGTACCGGCATGTGAAACGGCTGCATTATTAACCAGTAATGTAAGGTAGCCATATTCACTTTCTATCGTCTTTACTGCCGAGAGGATGGATTCATTATCGGTTATGTCCAGCTGAACAGCTATGGCTTTTCCACTCAGTTTTTCAACGGCTGCCTGACCTTTTTGCAGGTCACGGGAACCTATGTAGACCGTATAACCATTGTCTGTAAGGGCTTTTGCAATCTGGAAACCCACTCCAGTATTGGCACCTGATACCAGTGCCACTTTATTCTCGTTTGTCTGCATGATATTGTATCTACGTGTTACAGGGCAAAGATGGGGATTACCGTAGGGAATGCTGTATCCAGATCGAAGCTGTTTGAATCCGGATTGAGGGAATTGTTATCTGATAACCATTGCTGAGAAATTAGCATCAATATCCCGTACCGAATACAATTACTACCGGTTTTCCGTCCTTACATTTTTCAACTGTCATACTGATTACATCTCTGCAAATGCTGGGATATTTCATTATCATGTCATAAGACGGTTTTCCGTAATGAGAACTTTTAATCTTATGCTATCTTTACTTAAAAACATATGGTCAGACCTATTTTGATTGCAGGATTGCTTTGTATCAGCAGTTGTGGTAAAAGAATGGCACCGTCCATTATCGGTACAAACATAAGTTATGAACAGGGTAGATTACTTATAGAAAACACTAAAGATTGGGAAAAGCAAAAAAAACACATCCTGGTATTGGTCAATCATAAAGAATGCTCCTGGGACCGCTTTTCTTATTGGGTTAAGAACGGTAAAATCAAAACTTTCAGTATACTAAAAGATCCATCTGAAATTCAGAAAATGAACATGCCCAACAGGGATGTAAAAGTATTGATATCAGCAACTCAATAATGTATCCTTTGATCCTTACGATGCGGATAGCCGATTTTAAAGTACTGAAAATTCCCCGGACCTGTTAATCCGGGGAATAGTTTGTTGATTGCTGATAATCAGGTTAGCTTCAGGATTAAACTTAAATGTTTTACTGCTGGAATTCCACAATAAAGCCATTGATGCTCCCATTATTAGCCGGAAGGTCGTTCCACGGATGGATAGAAGTGTAGCCATTCTTTACTACAGTAGAATTGTCATTTTTTCCATACGTATGTACAAAGCCTTCGCCTGAATTGGCATTATTAGGCTCAGCACTGGCAAACCAGTTTATTTTCCTGACGGCTGAAAGACCTCCTTCACTATAATCATGTAAAGGCTGCTCGCCGGTAATCCATTTCTCTTCCGGGTCCGGAGTCAGGGCTGATCCTGCTTCCCATGAAAATTTCACAAATCCGATCCATGCCCTCTGGCTGTCGAAAACGGTATTATTGCTTAACAGGTTCTGCTCGATATATTGCCATTCAGTGTCCGTAGTAAAAGTAGCCAGGTACCCGCCCATGTTTTTAGCAACATTATAGGCATCAAACCAGCTCAGGGCGGCACTGCCGGAATAAGCGGTATACGTATGCCCGTTTACGGTATAGCTGATGTTGCCCTGCTTCGTATAGGTACTGTTGCCGATCGTAAGCGTCGCAGGAGCTGATGATGCGGTTGCCGTCTTGCTGGGAACATAACCCAGAATATTGGAATCTACTGATGTTGAATAACTCAGAACCGTAGTGTTGATCACAGCACCTAAGCTTCTCCAGATGCTGCCATCGAAATAATAACATCCTGCCGATGTGATATTAGCCGTTTTGGTATCGGAAGCCGTTGGAATTGAGGTGGCATAGACGATAGCGCCGGTCTGTGCTGCCGAATATTTCGGTCCGGCATTCTTGATCTGGTCACCGGTCAGGCGCGGTATTCCGATTCCTTCTGATGTGGTTCCGTCATTTTTCAAAGCATCTACCTGGAGAGTGGAAATGACATTAGAAGTTCCTATTCCCATTTGCGCAGAAAGGCTTATACTGCATCCTGTAAAGGACAGTAATAATAGATATTTGTTCATCTTGATCTACTGTTGAAATTCTACGATAAATCCTGTTGTATTTGCTGAGTTGGCGACCACATCATTCCAGGTATGGGTGGAGGTATATCCGCCGTATGTTTTTGTGCCGCCGCTGTTCTTTTGTAAAGTAATGACGAATCCTTCTGTTCCGCCGGAATTGTTAGGTTCCCCCGTGTTAAACCAGTTGGATTTCCTCACTGCGCTGGTGCCTCCGGCACTGTAGTCATGTAAGGGCTGTTCTCCTGTAATCCATTTTTCTTCGGGATCAGGAGTAAGTGCGACTCCGGCAAACCAGGAAAATTTCGCAAAGCCTATCCATGCCTGCTGAGTGTCGAATGCTGCAGCACTGAGAAGATTCGTTTCAATCTGTTGCCATTCTGCATCAGTGGTAAAAGTAGCTAAGTAGCCGCCCATATTTTTAGCTGCATTGTACGCATTATACCAGGTGATTCCGGCTCCGCCCGCAGAATAAGCAGCATAGCTGTGACCGTTATAATTGGTAATACCCGTACGTGTAGCGGTAATTCCATTGACGTTAACTGTAGCTGGTGCATTGCTGCCGGCGGTAGCGGTGTTGCTCGGTACATAACCGAGGATATTGGGATCGATTACAGAGCTTATACTTAACGTCGTGGTGGTGCTCTGTGCACCCATTCCGCGCCATACGCTGCCGTCAAAATAATAATAGCCGGGAGCGGTGATATTAGCGGTTTTAGCAGTAACAGGTGAGGGTACTGAAGTAACATATACAATAACCCCTGCGTGGGCCGTGGTATATTTTGAATCCGCAGCTGATAGCTGATTTCCGGTGAGCCTCGGAGCAATAACACCCTCAGCAGTAGTTCCATCCGTATTTTTTGGAGCCACGTCCAAAGTAGTTCTGGGAGAGGTAGTATTTATCCCAACCTGGGCGTTAATAAAACCTGCTGATAACAGAGTTACCAGAAGTAAATTTCTTCTCATTATAAAAGCGTATAAAATTTTTGCAAAGATAGGCAAATTAAGGTCTATGTATAGCCGTAAACACCTGTTAAATGGGGAAAACAGCCGGTTCATGGGTAATTGTGTATATTATCTGTTCATATTCAATATATTAAATATCATTAAAATCAGAAAGAATACACGGTCAGCCAAATTAACAGGGAATAATCAGCTTACATGCCTTAAAATTACCGGAAAAACGAGGGGTCTGAGAGTGCCTGATCAACAGTCGGTCATCCTTTTTTGTGCTCTTTGCTTCCTGATCTAGCACTCATCAGGTTGTTTTGACATAACATTGTTCACAGCATTTCCAAACGGTGACTCTGCGAAGAATAGCTGGAAGTATCACCGGCGAGAACAGAAGGGCCGGAGTGCTCAGGTTATTTTACCGCCATGCGTTTCGGGAGCTTCCAGAAAAGAAAATGGGTGTATTAGTACTAACTAAAAAAATATCCGACTGTAATCATGTGGAATCCTAAAGACTCTCCGTCACTATGAAGCTGGTTCAAAGAAACCTTAAAATCAAGTCTTCAAAAGTACTGCCCGCATAATCAATATCGGGGAAAGAAGTATTGGTTGACTGATCATGAATAACAGAATGAAAATTATTAGAAGGTACAATAGCCAAAGAGTCAGTCTTACAACTCAATGATGCGGTTTGAGAATCGACAGTGCTAAAACCATTTTCCGACAGAAGGTCGAGAAAAATTATAAAAAGGTCCGTTTCACTAGGTGTTAGACGGACTCTTTGATCTCAATATAAAAATACTCTCAGTTCTTCTTTAAAACCTCTTTTATTCCGTTGAGGCCTTCGCTGAACTGGGAAAGCATGGCAATTACCTGCGCCATCCGGTCATTTTCGCCAAAGCCTTTTATACTTTTGTTTTTAAGGAATGTTTTTTTTATTTCATTCCATCGCAGAGCCTCTTCTTCAGAAATAAGGTTTATCATTTCCTTCAATTTAAGCATGTTTGATTCCGCTCCTGTGGTTAAGGTCTGGGATTCGTTCTGGTAATGATTCAATACGGCCTGAATCACTTCTTCATCTTTCAGGATCGGCTGTACCTGTGTGATCAGCTTATTCATATTCCGGTAAGAACCCTGAAGCTTAAAGGCGGGTTCGTTCCTGTATTCATCGGACATTGCTGCGGAAGCGATATACTGCTTATTGACCTTCAGAACAATGTCCCTTATTTTCAGACTATTCTCAAGCACCTTCCTGAAGTCCGAAACTTCATTCGGACTGAAATTTCCTGTCAGATCTACATTCAGTGAACCGGATTGGATGCTGTCATAGAGACGGTAAAGATTTTCCATTCCGTACTGCGTCAACCGGTTAAGGTATTCATTGGACGTCAGGGCATTTTCTATTAAGCTTAAATCGAACAATTCCGTCTTGCTGCCTGAAATCTCTCCCAGGTTATAGGTGTCGGAACGGTTGGCCAGCATATCGGGGATTCTGAATTTTTCTCCGCTTTCCGTATAAGGATTTCCGGCCATCACCAAGCAGAACCGTTTTGATCTTAAATCATATGTTTTGCTCTCGCCATTGTAAATGCCTTCAATTTTTCTTTGCCCATCTGCCAGGGAAATGAACTTCTGCAAAAATTCAGGATTGCAGTGCTGGATATCATCGAGATACAGCATGACGTTATCGCCCATCTCCAGTGCCAGGTTTAATTTTTCCAGTTCCTGTTTTGCGCCGGCATTTTTTGCTTCAGCAGGGTCTGTGGAAACGATATCATGACCGATTGACGGCCCATTGATTTTCATGAAAACCAATCCCATCCGGTCTGCCATGTATTCCATCAACGTTGTCTTTCCATAACCGGGAGGAGAGACCAGAAGCAGCATGCCCATCCTGTCGGTGCGCTTGTCATTGCCTGCTGTTCCCAGTTGCTTGGCAAGGTTAGCTCCTATCAGTGGAAAGTACACTTCATTGATCAGCCTGTTCCTTACGAAAGAACTTAAGACCTGAGATTTGAATGTGTCAATTTTCAGAGCTTTCTTTTTTTCCTGTACCCATTTTGCTTTGAGCTCCTGAAGCTGTCTGTATTTTGGGACAATCGACTCATTAAAATAGGATAAACGGGAGGTGAACGCATAGTAGTTTAAAGGATAATCAACATCTTTCTCCAAGGACTTCAGATCCTTCAAAACGGTTTCATAACCGGTATGGAGAATATTTTTAGCATCAAAATCCTGTGTTACCAGGAAAACGGCTGCTTCTTTTTTAACATCATCGTCAAACTCTGTCTCAGTATTTTGTAAAAAAGCACTCAGGGCACTTTCTGCAATGGAGAAACACGCCGCAGGGTATTGCTTTAATCCATTCAGTTGGTCGGTAAACTCCAGGTCTTTGCCTTTTTCTTTCAGATCTTTTAAAAACATTTCATATAATGAGCCTGCTTTTTCTGAAACCAGAAATGACGATTTATTTTCTTTTCTGAGATAAACAGCTGCATTCAGTTCATTAACGCCTGTAAACAGTTGGGTGTGGTGAACGAATGACCTAAGCTCCTCTGACAATTCTTTAGTAAGGTGAAGGAAACCATTATCGGTTGTAAATGATTTGGAAATCAGGTCTGCAGCTTCAAACTGTTTTTGGTAATAGGCTTTTTTTTCCGTATTCAGGAAATACCAGAACAGGTGTGCCAAGGCCCTTTCCTTAAAAGCAAACTGCATTAGTCCCAATTCATTGGCCATCTGCTGGAGTTTTGAAACTATGGTCAGTGCATCTTCATCATGGATTCCTTTTACCAGGCCTTCCCCGAAGTGCTCCGTCATAAACTGCTGAACGGCTATCCGGTTATTTTCTTCAGAAATGATGCCTTTATTTTGCAAAAAAACATTCCATGCCAGATATTCAAAACGTTTCACGTGATCGTTTTCTGAAACATATTCCTGATTCCAGACTTCCTTATATTCTAAAAGGGCTTCAAAGTTTAAAGGTTCGTAAAATGCCGTTCCTGTAAGGTGATAATAGTACTGCGCATTTCTCATAACCAGGGTGAGGTCTAACTTCTGACGGTTAACGGCAAACTTATAATCACCTAATGCAATCACTTGGTCTCCGTCTGCATAGATCTCCTTTTTATCTTTCAGTTTTCTTATTGATTCCTGCTGGGAAGTCTTAAGTACGGTCTGAATTTCTTCTGCTTTAGCAGAATCTTCCAGTTCCATCAGCTGCCTTGAAAGATCCCTGACTTTCTCAACCATTAAATCGGTAGCAAAATAGCCGTTGATCTCATTCTCGGAAGCGAAGGATTCCGATTTGGTCTGAACAGATTTTAAAATCCGCTGGGCAGAATCATACAGGCGCTGGGTGCGCTTGTTCCTTGCTTCGGTCAGCTGAACTCTTTTATTCTGAAAGTGGCCGTACATTTCTTCCCGTTTTTCACCGATCTTCTGAACAAATTCATCGAAATCAACGAATCTGGTCTCCATTTCTTCCAGCTGAACGGATAGTTTGGTCAGATAGTCATCGCATTTCTCGGGTGTCTGAGACAGTTCAAGGAAATTAATGACCGACTGATCAAGTAAAGTCATCTGAGCCTGGAAATCCGCAGACAGTTCTTTGCCTGAAACTTCTCTTTTCCTCTTGAACAGCTCTAACCTTTCCTGGTTCAGTCTTGCAAAAATGACCGAAATATTCTCAATGATCTGAGTTGACTGCGAAGTATCTTCAATTTTAAGGTTATTGACTATATCTACAAGCAGTTCAAGTTGCCCGGACAGGTTGTTGATTTCTTCCTCAATCGTTTTTGATTCAACGGCTTTCTGTAAATTAATAATAGCTTCTGAGATCTGATTGGCCCTGTTCTGATAGGGAAGGAGTGCATCCTCCTGAAGAAGGAAGCCCACACACGCACCGGAGAGTTCTTCCGATCTAGCAGCAAGGGATTGCTCCAGCGTATCAAGAACAGTTGCGTCTGCATATTTCAGTTCCCTCGCTCCGGTAATTTCACCTCGCAATGCCCTGATGCGGGAAAGCATATCGATATATTCGGTCAGCTGGGTATAGTGGATCCTTTTGGTGTCATCTAAAACCTTCTCGCAGGCTGATTTGATTTTTTCAATAGCTTCGCCCGTATTTTTCTTCTGCTCGACGACTTTCTCATATTCGTTGATGGCGGAGTGGGCGATATTCCTGATTTCTTTTAGAGGGCGGTCGAGACTTTCCACCTCTTCCTTATCCAGGAAGTAATAGGCATCTAAAATCGTGGTGGAGAGTTTTACGATGTCATCATACAGTCCGCTGTAAGAATCTTTCTTATTGAGCAGCGTAATCAGTTCCTGGCTTTCCGCCATAACCCGTACAATATCCTTGTTACCAATCTTATACAGGAGTGTGTCTGACTGAGCCGTATCCGGAAGGAGTTCTTTAGCATAGGGTGTCTGCCAGATCTGCGCCAGATGGTGTTTTGTGGTCTCCAGGCTTTCCCTCAGATATATAAGTTTTCCGTCATTAAGCAGTGTGTAGCCGCTGCATCGTATCGGTGTTTCAATCGTCTGGGTAATGATGTTGTAGGAAATCAGCTGGTAATTATTCGTTTTGTCATCATAGAAAACATACATAAAATTTTCACCGTTAGGCTCCTGGACGGTTTTCAGGTAATGAAGCCGGTTGACATCCTGGGAAATGACCTTGAGCCCGCCGGTCTGTAAGGCATATCCGTTTGAAAACAGAACGCCCTGGTTTTCCGGAAGCAAAACTGCTGAGTGTTTCAAAGTATCCACCCTTGAAACTGTCTTTTCCTTATGATTATAAATAAAATATCTTTCCGTCTCCTGATAAGGTTTGATCTTAAATAGAACCAGGTTGTCCAGGTCGCAGAAATGGATTTCCGCATCATCCAGGTTCTGGTCTTTATGAATGACATCTTCGGAATAAATCCCTTTGCCCGTATCGGTATTGTCTTCAATTTTTATCGTCAGATCGCCGCCTATAGATTCTACAAAGACCTTGTCTGCCAGGGAAACGTGCGGGAATTTTCCGCTTCGCTGCATATCCCTGGTTGCTTTTGTCCATACAAAATCATGTTGCGGCGGATAGCTAACTTCGGATCCACTCCGTGAGTCCACATACGTCAGCCGTGAATCTTTGATCAGCCATTTGAATGCTTTAGTGTCAGAAGGACTTTCAGACAGCTGGAAAACCATATACAGATAGTTTTCCGTAAAATGAAAACGTGCAAAGAAGGTATTTCTGTAGTATTTGTAAAGGTTTTTAAATTCGTCAGTAAATGTTTCGTCATGTATTAAGAAAGCATCCTGGGGTTCAAAACGGCCATTATTGATGGTATAGACTGAGAAAACATCTGTGATGTTGATTTCTGTCTGTAAGCCCAGATGAGCATTGGAACCGAAAATCAGGATATTATCCAGTGAAAAAATATCTTTAGCTACACAATTGTGTTCCGTAGAAATCCTTTCATTGGCGATGAGTGAAAAATCGACTCCGCCGAAAATCTCTTTACGCTTTTCATTCAGCTTCTGAAGCCTCTGGATAAGGTCGCTTTTCTGCTCGTTCAGACGGCTCTGTATAATTTCATATGTCCCTGAATGTAATTGTTCTGACATAGTATAAGATGTTAAAATGTTATGTACCTTCTTTCAGTCTGTTATCTCTGTGCTGCAATGCTTTTAGCTGAAGCAGGCAGGATGAAAAACTCTCAAGGTACCACAGGAGAAAACAATGAGAGTTTTACAATATAATTGATTGTGCTTTATCTGATAGGCTTCTGGTCAACCCCCAGATTTTTTGCCATGTCCATGGCCCTATCAAGAAGGCCTCTTTCCTGCATGTTGGCTACACCGTTCAGCTTAAAGATCAGGCTTGCAATGCTCATATTTTTGATGTCTTCAGATGAAATGTTGTATTTATCAACCATTCCCATTACTTTTTCAATAATATTTTCACCGTCTCCTAAGAGGTTTTCTTTCACCAGCTGCACATTTTCACTGTGGCTGATAAATTTATCCAATCCTTTTCCTGCGGAAACCTGGCGGACCACATTGTCAAAGAAAGTGTTGTCGCCACCTACGATATCAATTTTTGCAGACTTAAACGCTTGCGACAATACTTCAGCCTGAGCCTGGGCGATGTCTTTCTGGATGGAGATTTGTGCCAGTTCCACCTCTTTTTCTTTTGCCAGGGTAAGCCTGAACTCTTCGTGGTCTTTTCCTGCGTCATTCAGCTTTTTCATGGCTTCTGCCTTTTCGGTAATTCCGGCAGCTTCCGCCAGCGCTTTCTCTTTAATGACTTCTGCCTGGGCGATGCCTTCTTTTTTAATGGCATCTGCCTTTTTCTCTATCACCACAGCTTCCACAATTCCCTGTCTTTCCGCAGCGTCAGCTTTTGCATGGAGGACCTGGGCTTCAGATAATCCCACTGTAGCTTCTTCTTTTGCTTTAGCATCAGCGATTATTTTACGGGCTTCCGCTTCTTTTTCGGCAGCATCTCTCTTCGCCTGGGCTTCGATGACATATTTCTGGGCATCCTTTTCAGCCGCCAGTTTCCTGGCTTCCGCAGCTTTTGTCTCCTGGATCAGCTTCTTTTCGGCCTCCTGGTTGGCCAGTGTAATTTCTACCTGCTTCATTCTGTCAGCTGTCTTAAAAGCTTCCAGGTCTTTGATCACCTGCTGTTCTTCTACTACTGTTTTTTCCATGGTTAAACGCTCACGGATGGCATCCTGGATGTTTTTCTTTTCCAGCTCGATCGCTTTTTCTTTTTCAATCTGGGCCAGGGAAACAATTCTTTCCCTTTCTGTGGCTTCCAGCATTTTGTCTTTCTGCACGCGCTCTGTTTCAACCAGGTCGGCACGTTCTTTATTTTTAGCGGCAATCACCACCTGTCTCAGCTTATTTTCTTCAGCGATCTGAAGTTTTTCTTCGGTGGCTATGCGTACTGTCTCATACTTCAGCCTTTCCTCTTCATTCACTTTCATGATCTCAGCGTTTTCACGTGCTTTGATGTTGGCTACCTCTCTTTTCTGAGATTCTTCTTTTTCAGCCAGCTGCTTTTCAAGCTCTAAAATGGCTTCCCTCGCCTCAACATTCTGCTTGGTGATGGTTTTTTCCTCATCTCTGCGCACCTGGTTGGCTTTGATATTCTGGGTAGCGGTTAATTCCGTAATCTTTTTGATCCCTTCTGAATCCAGGATGTTATCTTTATCCAGGCTTTCTATGGAGGTCTGCTCCAGGTAGTCGATCGCACAGTCATCCAGGACATATCCGTTCAGGTCTGTCCCGATGATATCCAGGATTTCCTGACGGAATTCACTTCTCGCTTCATACAGTTCGATGAATTCAAACTTTTTGCCTACCGTTTTCAGCGCTTCCGAAAACTTAGCTTCGAACAACTCTCTCAGGGTATGGATATCGGATGCCCTCTGGCAGCCTATCGTCTGTCCTACATTCACGATGTCATCCACCGATTTATTTACCCGTATGAAGAATGCCACCTGGATATCTGCCCTCATATTGTCTTTACAGATCAGGCCGGCTCTTCCTTCTCTGGCAATTTCTAATTTTTTTACCGAAATATCCATAGACTCCATCCGGTGTATAATCGGGATCACGATCCCGGCATTGAAGAATACTTTTGTTCCGCCATATCCGGTCCTGAGGATAACGATGCCCTGTACGGTTTTTTTGTACATGGACAGCACCCAGAAAATCAATCCGATTGAAGCGATTACCGCAACAACAATCCCTGTAATTAATGGTAAATTCATAGTTTTAAAGTTTAATTATTTGAAAATATATTTATATGATCAGGCATGTCAAAGCATGCTCAGGATAGTACTGAGTACGATGAAGAAGATATATAACATGGCACTTCTCAGATTTGAATGATCCGTTCTACATAATATATCCGCTTCTGAGGCTCTTCATCCACAATCATCACGTATGCTCCGTGCTCAAGCAGTTTACCGCCTTTGCTCTTTACCATAAGCGTCATAGGATCATTTCCGATGAACAGTTCCATCATACCTATTTTATCTCCCTGGATGCCTGACTTTAGTCTGCCTTGCCTCCCAAGAAAATCGTAGGCTTTCTCACCTTTATGATTGATCTCCCTGAAAAACGGAGTCAGAGGTTTTAAGATGATCCTGGTGACCAAAACACTGGAAATCAAAACAGGAATCAAAATTACTACGCCCAGCCATGTCGGAAGCGGAAGATAGAAATTAAGGTAAAAAGAGATGAGCCATGAGATCAGCAGACTGATGGTCAGGAAGTAAGCCATAGGTACAATATCCAGATTCAGGAATTTGAGGAACTGAAGCCACATGGACGGGTCGTCCGAAAGGTGTATATGTCCATCCGGAGCATCCAGGTCTGCATCCAGATCCGAATTAATACCTATGTCAATATCCAAACCCGTCAGGATGGTAAACAGCCAGTAAATTACCGTCATGGCAAGCAGTACGCTCAAAACAGTATTTACGGGTGAGAATGCGACGTCCAAAAATTCCTGAAAGGTCATCGTTTAGTCCTTTTTAAGTGATTCTTTTAATTTTTTTAAGGCATCTTCAGCCTGCATGTCAGAGTTATTGACAACGGCATCAATTTCGTCATCAATTGTTTTTCCTGCGTTGGATATATCGGAATAGGCTTCTGCCAGGGCTTCCTGCTGGATAACTCTTTCTTTCAGCTTTTCAAGCATGGAGACCGTGCTTCCAGTGTCCATAAGGGTCATTTTTTTATTGATATCACGGGTCGCCTCACTTACCTGGACTCTTGCCTTAAGTGTTTTCAGTTCGTTCTCCCATTTAGAAATATTTGACTTCAGGTTGTTGATGTTTCCCTGCATCTTTTCGCATTCAGCATGAAGCTTTGCATGCTCGCCTTCAAGGTGTACCGAATTTTCCTGAGTTGAGCTCTGTTTTTTCAGGGCCTCTTTGGCCAGGCGGTCAGCTTCTGTTGCATCCACTTCACCATTCTCTGCTTTCTGGACTATGATAACAGCTTTATTGTAGTAATCTTTGGCGGTCTGCTGCTCAGATTCTGCTTCATTTTTCTTTCTTATTGAAAGTGCCTTGAGCTGCGCAAGCGCCTCTGTACTTTTAACCAGCTGTTCTTTCATTTCCCTGATTCCTTGCTCAGTAAGATTGATGGGGTCTTCAAAGCCGTCAATCACCGAGTGGACCTCAGCTTTTCCTATTTTGAATAATCGTGCAAAAATGTTCATTTTGATTTTTTTTAAGTGATTTTATTTACTCATTTCAATCATTTCATTATTGAATTCCCCTACCAGAATTCCCAGTGAATTAATGGATGCCATTACTTCATTCTGTGCCATATTGTCAGTAGGCAGGGTATCCCGGAAAATAACCCTTTTGCCCGTCTGGTCCAGTGCAAACGCACCGTGTACGATGTCTCTGTTCTTTTTTAATAATGACCGGTAAATGGTTTCCGACGGATTTTTAATTTCAAAAAGAAACTGCTCCATAATGAGTATGGAATCAGAAATAATCAAAATCATATTTTTGATTCCGTTGGATTCTTTTTCAATGATTAAGATTCTCTGAGCCTCATCCTCCAGGGTGATGTTGAACTCATAGTCTAACAACCATTCTTTAACCGTTCTGAATATTTGATTTTTCATGATCGTATTTTTATTCAAATTGTATAAGACAAATATAAATCAAAATTTGATAATTGCAAATATTTTTAGCATAATTTTGTTTTAATGTTTATCTTTGCTAAAAAAATAGGCTTATGAGTTTTTTCGGAACCAATATTAAGAAAATAAGACAGGTAAAAGGCTTGAGCCAGAAAGCATTTGCTGATTTGTTTGATCTGAACAGGGGGGTGATCAGCTCTTATGAAGAAGGCAGGGCAGAGCCTAAAATAGAAACCATCCTGAAAGTAGCCAATTACTTTAACCTAGATTTGGATAAGTTGCTGACTGAAATATTACAGGTCAATCAGTTGGCAAGTGTTTCCGATATAGACCGTTTAATGTTTGAGTCTGATAAAAGGGCTGACAGGCAGGAAGAAGTCCTGCATTATAAAGACGGCACTCCTGTAAAGAAAAATATTTTGCAAAAAATATTAGCAAACATTGATCTGATTCATGAGTTTAAAAAATACCATGATCAGGAATCCCATTATACTGATGGAGATTTATTATTTTTAAGTCTGGAAAAAGCCGGTCACCCGTCACATAGCGTATGGATTGATGGCAACGGATACCTTCATTTTGCTAATGAACAGTCAGGGAAAAGCGGTAGCCATCAACTGCTGTACAACATAGTAGGCCACATTTCTGCAGGCAAAAACAGTACGTTGACAGATATTCTTGCCAGACTGGAAAGATTAGAGAATATTGTGCTTAAACAGCTGTAATGCTTAGCCATTATGAGTGCCTGGTTGAGTTGTATGTTAGAAAAGATATCCTAGTATTTGCTGATATCTTTTACAAAGTCGAGATAAAATATAACTGAGGAAAGGGTACGGAAATTCCTGATGATAAGAACGTGATTGTTAATCTTACATTCTGTTTCCAGTACAGAACGGTTTTACAGGAAAAAAATGACTCGGCATTAATTGTATTGATTTTGCATTATTCATATATCGGTACACCTTTTGGTTACGTATGACAATACCGTATTCTTATATCCTTAACCTGGCAGGAACCCGGTACTGAAAACTGACAGAAGATAGTACTAAATCTATATTAATAAATAGTCACCAAAACAATACAAACAAAAATTGACATGAAAAAAGCATCATTAAAAACCATTGCAGAAAAAATGAAAGACCTGGACTTCTGCATGATGGTTACACAGGACGGAAGGCAGGTTCCTCATTCCAGGCCGATGAGCAATAACGGTAAAGTGGAATATGACGGGGATTCCTGGTTTTTTACATTCGAAGACAGCAACAAAGTTGACCAGATTAAGAAGGATAACAAAGTAAGCCTCGTATATCAGACTGACGATATGCTGTTCATAGCGTGTTACGGTACCGCAGCAGTAGTCAAAGATAAAGAAACCTTGAAAGAAAAATGGGTGGACGGCCTTGAGCAGTGGTTTCCGGAAGGCATTGAAACACCGGGAATCTGCTTGTTAAAAGTAAGTGCCAAGCGGGTTACCTTCTGGCATAAGGATGAAGAAGGGGAGTATGTGGCCTGATCGAAACAGATGATGATCCAGAATCATTTTAAACATCTTATTTGGGTATAGAGCTGTGAGATTCATTCCTGCAGCTTTATACCCATTTTTATGATTATCTGAAGAGTCATTAATTTCGCTGGTAGCGGTAAGTATTGGCTATCATTTTAACCTTGGATTATTTTAAATATTTCTCAATGTAGAAATGAAGCATTGATTTTTTATAAGAGGTCAGTCCCTGATCAATCATATCAATCTGATTTTTAAACTCTTTCTGCTGCGAAAGCTTGATAGATTCCCGTGCTATCTCCAGCCGTATCCTGTCTTTCAATGAGAGGTTCCCGAACGGATCGAAGTAGGAATCAATACGGCTGTTGTCCTTAACCCCGGTCCAGGTCCAGTTTTCACTGCCAGCCTTATCGAGCAGCGATTGGTACATTGCCTGTGCCTGTTTCGGTGATATCTTTCCTGATATAACGGATTTTCTGATCCTGAAAAATTCCAGTTCATTCGATTGGTCATTTCCAAGCTGTTCCATGGCGTAATCAACAAGTGTATTATTGATTTTCATGAGTTGACTCTGCATGCCCAAAAGGTTAAATGACAGGATCGCATAGGCATCCTGTTTTCTGAAATGGTCTTTTATATCCGGTTGGCTGAGCCGTCCGAATGCAGAAGGCTGGACTATCGTATAGCCCTGTTCCGCAAGGTTCTGCTCGATATCATGCTTGTGAAAAGCACCGATAACTACCAATACCGTATCGGCAGAAGAATAATTCTCAAGCACTTTCTGGATTCTCTTTGATTGCAAAAATGTCCTGTACAAAAACAAACGTCTGGGAAGATCCAAAGATGTCTTTTCAGACTGTTTCGTATACCAGGAGGCTATACGGTTGATGTAATCCTGTTTTTCTGCAAAATACAGGTCGTCTTCAAAGTCGGATTTTTCCGTAAATACAGTAAACCCTAAAAATCCTTCCTTCTGTCTTACAAATCTCGGAACACCGAGGTCTTTTACTCCAAAGCCTAATTCCGTATCGGTCTCAGAAGGAAGCCAGTCAATGGGATAAAGCGGTATGTTTTTTTCCCTGGCGTAGGGAACCACAGTATATTGCTGTTCATAGGTGAATTCATAAAAGTCGTTGCGCGAAAACTCTTCCGGTGAGCGTTCAACGCAAATTGCTGATGGCTTAACTTTATCGATGAATGCCCTGATTACTGCCGGCTGATGGTTATCATTGATCAGCTGTGTCGAATGTCCTACTCCTAAAACAACGACACTGGGCTTCTGTGCGGAAAATGAGAATACAGCTGAGATAAAAAAGAAAAAGATGAATCTATTTCTGATCATTTTAAAACTATTTTTATAGTGATAGACAAATATATAAAAGTATCATTCACCGGTCAAGAAATCATGCGAGAATCTTTGAAGAAACCGTATTGTTCAACTTCCCTATAAACCAGACAGTTCCTGCCTGCTTATCCTTCAAACGATAGATATTGATAGCCAGGGATTATCTTTTCCTGTTCCAGAACCATTTCCATCTGAAAACATCTCCGTTGGTTACATTAAATACCGGGTTTTTGCCATTTATCAGGCCCAATGCTCAGATCTGCCCATAGAAATAAGGATCGGTTATTAAACCAGGTAACCTTCTAAAAGATGATTATCCAGTGTTGTGTTGTCCAAAGATGGTAATAAGAACCAGCCGTAACGTTCTAAACGTTTGTCTGCCAAAAGCTGAAAATATTTTAAATGCCTATCAAAAATTATCAAATAATATTTTATGTGAAGTAAAATTAGTCGAAATTAGAATCCGAAATAAACAAATCAAATTAAAAATTTACTTCTGGTGATGAAACAGAAAGCCTAATCTATGAACAGGCAACTTTTCACAGGAAAAATAAAGGTGAAGTTCTCACTTTAAACAAGTTTATAAAGTAAAAAAAATGATTAAAGAAATTTTAACCCATCTTTATCATTAGAAAACCCTTGTAAAAGCAATGATTGCAAAAAGAATCTCAATTGCCCTGTTTTGCTACTTCCTTTTTTTTAGGTGCTATGCCGTATGCTCGCTATTTTATTCTTTCATTATTCAGACACCTAACGAAAGCTTGGTCAGGAACACCAATAATGGTTATCAACTGACCATTTTTCAGCTTGAATTTTATTTTTTCCTCATCGTTATATACAGTTTCAGACCTTCCCGGTTTAGCAAAATCATTGTTAAGAGCTACAAAGAAGGTGGAACTGAAAAACTCTCAAAAAAATCTTTTTTTTGGATCGTTTACATAGGTGTGCTGCTTGCCGTCTTCGGGATACCGGTATTGATTTTCAAAAATGTATTAGGAAATATAGCCGATATAATTACAACAGCCAACTGGCACATTATTGATAATACAGGTTTACTGACAATGGCAGTTATTTTTTTAGGCTTTACTATATTGGGCTTTTATTACGACTTTATCAATGCTTTTGATCAGGCCAGAATCCAGTTTTTCAGGTTTCTGCTGGCGTTTATGCTCACAGTTCCGATTTCGGCATTTTTATATCTCATTACGGTTGTACTGCAGATGAAAGCTGATGCATTAATTATCATCTGTCTGGCCTTTAACCTTTCTTTTCTTTATTTGGCACTTAGAGCTTTGTGGAAGCAAAGAAGTCAGAAAAATAATGCATCAGCATTAAAATTTTAGGAAGTAAAGAATTCAAGCTGTCACAAAAAGTGATATCATGCTGAGCTATTGCATAAAAAATAAGACTGACGATAACCTGAAAGTTAAAAAAGGTCCGGAACAGAAGGTGCATCCCTGCATAAAAGGGTGATTTTATCTTTTTAGAATTATGTGCTGACTAATGCAGGACAATTAACGGATAAGGCATATCAATTCTTCAAACCTTAACTTTTGGATTTCTTCTTAGGCTTCTTTTTCTTTTTGTTCAGGTACATGATAAAACCTGTGACGGGTAGGGATGTTGCGATGATTGCTGCTAAAAAATAGATCAGCCTGCCCGGAGTTCCGAGAATGCTTCCTGTATGTAAGTCGTAGTTTCTCTCCCTTAATGCTGAGCCGGATCCCTTCTGATCTTTATAGGACCGATATTGTAAGACTTTTCCTGAATATTGGTCGGAATTATAATTGATATTCCGATAGTACCTGTTGTCTGTGGTGAGTTCAGTATAGTATGTTCCTTCTTCGGTCCTTGGAAAGCTGATCAGCGCTGATTTCCTGCCGTGAAGATCTTTGAGCATTCTATTGCCTACCAGGTTTAAAATGTCTTTCTGACGGGTAAATGCTCCTTCAGGGACTTTACTTTCCGCTTTTTTCTCTTTGGCGATACCTCCGTTCAAGGTGTTTTCCACCCAATGATCCACATCTTTAAAGCTCCATATCAGTGCCGAATAACAGATGAGTAATAATGGGATGACCGCATAGAATCCTAAAACATTGTGAACATCATAAGTGATTCTTTTCCAGTTGGCGGATGTTTTAATGAAAAACATTCCCTTCAGCATGGCCTTACTCATTTTCCTGGGATACCAGATCACCAGTCCGGAAAGTAATATCATCATGAAAATAAGCGTAGAATATCCTGTAATGGCTTTCCCTGTTTTTTCTCCTAACAAAAGCCTCCGGTGAAGATTCAGCACAATTTCAAAAAAATCTTTTTTGGCATCTTCCACCTCCCGGACTTCCCCGGAGTAGGGATCCACATATACTCTGTAGTAATAGATATACGTTCCCCAAAAGGTAGCCGCATCGTTATTCATTTTCAAAGTACGGAATATGTAGGTTCTGGAAGGGTCTGAGGAGATCTGAACCCTTTTTATAGTAACGCTGTCCGGAAGTGCTTTTGCTGCCCTGAGGCTAAGCTCTGCAAGGGGTAATTTCTTGGTTCCTGTTTGTTCCACAAAATACCTCCGGGGATGGATGAGTGATTTCAGCTCATCTTCAAAAGCCAGTATACACCCTGTTGATGCCAAGATAACAATGATAAGCCCGGACATGAGTCCGAGCCATACATGTAACTGGTATGCAATCTTTCTGAGTTTCAGTTTCATCATTAAAATTTAAGACTTACTTCCGCTGCAAAATTCCGGGGCATCTGGGCTACCACCACTCCCTGGCCGGCAAAGTACTGCGCATTCCCCAGGTTATTCATTTTAAATCCGATCCTGTACCTTTCCTTTTCAAGTGAAACTGAAGCATTGATTAAAGTGTAGGCAGGAAAAACAAACTGACCGGTAGCCACTTTATTTCCGGTAATCTGTTTACCTACGCGGTTGACCCCGAAGCCTAACCCTAATCCTTTCAGCGCTTCTATAGGAAGAATATAGCTGATCCAGGAATTAAACACATGGGCCGGACCTGCGGATTCCGGGCGGAGCCCTTCCACATTAGCATCAGCCTTTTCCCACTTGCTGTCATTATAAGCATATCCGGCCACGATATTGAGGCCCTGAAAAGGATTCATCATGGTTTCTATCTCAATGCCTTTGCTCCTTTGTTTTCCGTCCTGAACCGTAATGTTGTATTCTTTTCCGTCACGGATGACCCCGGCTCCTCTCTGCACATTGTCAACTAGGATATCATAGTACCCGATGGTAAAATTAATTTTATTCCTCCAAAAGTTCCCTTTCACGCCTAATTCCCATTGATTGGCCATTAACGGCTTCATATCTCCGCTGTAATCAGGCAGCTGCTGGGTAACAGGTGCTACATAGCTAAAACCATTCATATAATTTCCATAAGCAGATAAATGGTCTTTGATAATCTGATACACCAATCCCAATTTTGGAGACCAGGCTGTCTGTTTAAATTCTCCGGTACGGATGTTCGTATTAAAATTAAGCTGTCCTTTGCTTTCATAATGATCCATACGTAAGCTTAAAAGGGTAATTAAACGGTCGGTAATATACGTTACGTTTGAAATATAAGCTCCGTAGAGATTGGAAGAAGTATTGTTCCTTACCAGGGGCGCGGCAGAGGTTTGGATCTTCTGGAGAACCAAATCCCGGGAAATGTTTGCATACCCCTGTAAAGTCTGTCCATTGATGTTATCATAGGCAACAATAGGGGAGTGGTTATTATTTAACGACTGATTCAGAAAGTCCAGTCCGATCAGTACTTTATTTCTGATTTTTCCGATGTTGAATTCTCCGTTAAAGTTCTGCTGGATACTGGTAGAGGAAGCCTCTGAGTTCTGCCATTGCAGGTTGCGCTCCAGCATGGCATCGCTGGTATTTCCCCTGATGAACTGGTACTGGTAGAGTCCCTCCGTTTTTCTGTAGTTCCTTGAAATCAGCGTTTGGGAATTCCAAAGACTGGAAATTTTATAATTGGCCTCAGCTTTTACATTGATTGACGGAGCCTTTAACGTGATGTCATTATTGGAATAGGATTTTTTCCAGTCGAATCCCAGCTCATCCGGATTATGCGCAAAATAAGCTCTCGTCCTGGGCAGGAAAATAATAGGCGTATTGGTTCCCTCATAATTGTATATCTGCGCGCCTAAGTCAAATTTCAACCGGTCGTTGACTTCATAACTTAATGTTGGGGCAACAAACAGTGATTTTCTGAATTCTGAATCCCTGAACCCGTTCTGATACTGATAAGCAGCATTCAGCCGGAATAAAGTTTTCCTGGAATCTGTAACAGGTCCGTACACATCGGCTGTTACTCTGTTCAGATTGTAACTTCCCATTAGGTATGAAACTTCTCCGCCGAAATAGTCTTTAGGCTTTTTGGTTACGACATTGATCAGCCCGCCGAAAGAAGTTACCGCACCTCCGTATAAAGTACCGGATGGCCCTTTGATCACTTCGATACGCTCAATATCCGAAGGATCTATTTCTCCGTTGGTATTGGCAGGCACTCCGTCTACCATAGAAACTCTGGTGGGAAAACCCCGGAGGCTGTAATAAAAGCTGCCGTCTCCTGACCCCCTTCCCGGGCTTCCCTGCATTTTGATCATTCCCGGGACATTTTTCAGTACCTCCGAAACATCGTACGTAAGCTGTTCTTTCATCAGCTGCTGATTGATACTCGTATAAGCCTGAGGATTTTCAAGGTTTTTCAGGGGCATTTTAGAAACCGATGTACTGTCTTTATCCAGGAATTTGTTCCTGCTGAAGCCGTAGATGGTAATGCCTTCAATAAGGTTATTTTTTTCCGATACATAAATGGGTGCGATCTCTTCCTGATCTTTTTCAACCGTAATCGTCTGACGCATCAATTCAATATCATTGAGGACAACCTGTAGCATATAATTACCGGGCTCTACATTATCAAAATGGTATTCCCCTGAATGATTGGTTTTTGCCTGGTATGAAGTATTGATAAGTCTTAAAATGGCATTTTTAACCGGTACCTGCTCAGACAACATTACTTTACCATAAATACGGTCGGTTTGCTGTGCTGAAAGGTTATGTGGACACATGGCCCATATGAAAAAGAATACAATAATTTTAAGGATTTTCATGTTGTAGGTTTTGTAAAAGGGGGTAGTTGATTTTACCGTTCTGCGATAATGGGAATGATTCAATATACTCTGTCTGTACATATTGCGGATGGATGTGCAGTTTATTTTTGATGGTATCTTTAATGGCCTGTGGATCTGTTTCCTTATGATCATACATCACCACAATTTTTTTATCCCTGTCATTCAGGCAGGCAAAGGTGCTTCCCTGCAGTTCATTTTTAAGGATAAATTCAACCTCATCAAGGTTAAGGCGTATGCCGAAAAGTTTGATAATGCGCTTTATTCTTCCCGTAATGTAGTAGATCCCATCCTGATCCTTTCGGGCTGTATCTCCGGTGCGCAGCACAGGTTTCTGATCATAATCCGCAAGGTCCTCCAGCGTACCGGCATATCCTCCGAAAATACTGGAATGAGAGAAAATCAGCTCTTCCGTTTCTTCGTCAATCGTGAAATTTCCGCCCTTTACCGGAACCCCGATAGAGGTCTCTTCATTTAAAAGCTCCTGAGTAGAAAGATATGCCATTCTTCCTCCGGCTTCAGTCTGCCCGTATTGAGCAAAGAATTCCTTATTGTATTCCTTACAGTAAGACAAAATGATTTTTCTGAGCTCGTTATTGATAGTACCGCCTGTATGGGTTAAATATCTTAAGCTCGAAGAATCTTTCCTGAAAAATCCAATTCTGTTCAGGTTTTCATACAGATAGGGGACCCCGCCTAAAGTGCTGTAGCCATAGTGATCCATGTCTTCCCAAAACTCTTTCTGCATGATGTCTTTATCAGAGCATACGATTCTTCCGGCACGCATGCAGTTTGTGGTCAATATGGAGAAACCATACACAAAATTGATGGGAACATTCAAAGGAACGACATCAGATTCAAGGATCGGCATATATTCAAGAATACTTAATGCATTCTGATAGAGACCTTCATCCGACAGCTTCACCAGTTTCGGTGTACCCGTTGTTCCGGAAGTGCTCAGGAGGATTTTAATTTCAGGATTAATTTTGGTTTCATGCCTGTAATCGTCCTTTATAAAGATCTTAACCGTATCTGAAAATTCTTTCAGCGTGTACCCCTCAATATCATGTCTTTGAGGATCAAAGATGTATTTCGGACGGTATTCACCCTCCAGCCGGTTTTTAAAATCCGGATGTAGTTTTTGTCCCAGCAGAGCAATGGTATGTGCCGTCCCGTAAAAGTTAAGCAGTGTTTCGATGCTGTGCAGCAAATTGTCATTATAGAGGAACAGCAGCCCTTTTTCTACGGGGTTGAGTCCCAAAGACCGGTACAGCTTTCCTACGGGAATGGTCCTGCCGCTGGAAGCCTCCGTAAACAGGAGGCTTGTATTGGCAATGATGTTTTCTAAAATTTTCATGATATTAATTTTCTACGAAGACTTCGTATTTTTTCATTTTTTCACGGATCTTTCCTACAGTGCCCATTTCCATAATGTCATTAAAGTCAAACTTAACCTGATAATATTGCTCTAAAGCTTCTACAATAAGGAGGTGCGACATAGAATCCCATTCCGGGATTCCCTGATAGGTAAGGTCTTCAGTGATTACTTCTTTTTTTACTGCGATAGCAGTCGCGATAAGGTCATAAAATTCTTCTGTGGTATTCATATTATATTTTTATAGTTTTCCATTTTCCGTTTCTAAAAATC
>Ga0070683_100000568_pt1 | contig 26320 bp, 18 predicted proteins | sample KBSC713LmetaG_FD_64662 | JGI IMG/M metagenome (GOLD analysis project Ga0070683, IMG submission 64662) | Corn rhizosphere microbial communities from Kellogg Biological Station, Michigan, USA - KBS C7.1-3L metaG | ecosystem: Host-associated > Plants > Roots > Rhizosphere ... | reverse complement strand
ACCCGCGATCCATGTCGAAGGCGCTTCCCGTGCCGCACCCAACGAGCTCTTCAGGCGACGTCGCTATGCTGGCGCTGGCCTGAAAGGGTTCGTCGGGCGGCTGGCGCTGGTGTTGGCGAGCCTGCCGCTGCTCATCTTCTTCATTTTGCCGCTGCTGGCGCTGGTGCTGCGCGTTCCGCTGCGCGACCCACTGGCGGCCCTTACGGATCCAGCGGTCGTGCAGGCGATCCAGTTGAGTCTGGTGACGACGCTCGCCACGCTGGCGCTGACGCTGGCTGGCGGGACGCCGCTGGCGCTCTTGCTGGCGCGCCGGCGCTTTCCGGGTCATGCGCTGGTGGAGACGCTCATCGATCTGCCGGTGGTTCTGCCTCCCTCGGTCGCTGGCATCGCGCTGCTGGTGGCGTTTGGCCGCTTCGGGCTGCTCGGCGGCGTCTTGACCGCCTTTGGCATCACGCTGCCCTTTACCACGGTGGCGGTGATTATGGCGCAGCTGTTCGTCGCGGGGCCGCTCTACATCCGCACCGCCATCGGCGCATTCGGCGATGTCCACCGCGATCTCGAAGACGCCGCCGCGGTGGATGGCGCCGGACCGCTACGCATCTTCCGCTACATCACGCTGCCGCTGGCCTTCGCGTCGCTTAGCGGCGGCGCGGTGATGACCTGGGCGCGCGCGCTCGGCGAATTCGGCGCGACGATCCTCTTCGCCGGAAATCTACAGGGGATCACCCAGACCATGCCCCTTGCCATCTACCTCGGCTTCGAGCAAAATCTCAACGACGCGCTGACACTCTCCCTCCTGCTGCTCTTCGTCTCGTTCGCCGTCCTCTTTCTCGTCCGAGGCGTGCTGCGGCAGCGGACCGTTGATGTGGCGCGCTGAACAGACAGGCGGCACTATTGGTGCTATGGTATTCGCAGCGCCGCCCGCGATGATATACTATGGGCCGTGCAGGCGTGATATCAGCCACCAGCGCCACAAGAGCAAGTATGCTGAATCCAGGAAGAGGGGATCCGTATGGCCATCTGCTCACATTGCGGCAGACAGTCGCAGGCAAACGCGCTCAACTGTGAATTCTGCGGTTTCCCGCTCGCCGCCCAGGAGGATGATATCTCCGGGCGAGATACGGTCTACACCTCGCCGCCAGTCGCCGAGAGCCAGGATGATGCGCAGGCGACCGCGGTCGAGCAACAGAATGGTGGGGCGCTGGCGAAGGTTGTCGTGCGCCCGCTGCAAGACGCTGGCGAGGCGCCGCGCGAATACGCGCTGACCGGCCAGAATATCTCCATCGGGCGCTCGCCCTCCTGCGAGATTGTGCTGGAGAACGATCAGCTGACCTCGCGCCGTCACGCGCTCCTTCGCTACGATGGTGCGCACTACACCGTTGTCGATCTGGGCAGCAGCAACGGCACCTTCGTCAACGATACCGAGATTCGCGACGCCACCCCGCTCAACCACGGCGACCGCGTCATCGTCGGCGAGCACGAATTGCTGTTCTCGACCAGTGTTGCCGGGGCGGCGCCAATCGCTGGTGTGGACCTGAATGGCGCTCCGCCATCCTCGCCGCTGGCATCCACCGGGGAGCAGCCCGCCGTGCGCGCCGAAGCCGACCAGCAGGAAGCGTCACAGGAGATCCCCGCAGCCGAGGTGAGCGACGTCAGTGATGTCGGTGGAGCGGGAGCAGTCGCTGGCGCCAATGGCGCCAATGGGGCTGACGAAGCCTACATGGCGACGGTAATGACTCAGGTTGAGCCAGCGCCCGCCGCCGTGGCAGACCTCTCCAATGTGGCGGACACGTCGGACATCGCCGATGTCTCCGAGGTGTCCGACGTGTCCGATGTCTCGGATGTTGCCGACGTTTCGGACATCGCGGATATCGCGGATATCTCGGATATTTCCGACACGGCCAAATCGCCCAGGGTCTCGGTGGAGAAGGGCTCCGCCGAGCCAGAGAATGGTAGCGCGCCCGAAAGCCCGCCGCTGCTGGTCCGCGCGCCATCTTCCGGCGCACTGAGCCAGCCGGGCGGCGAGCTGGACCAGCTACGCGCGCAACTGGCGCAACTGGCGGCCACCAGCGAGGTGGTCGCGCAGCATGCCGCCGAGGAGACCAATCTTAGCGAGCAGCGGCGTCAGGCGCTGGCCGAGACGCGCGACGAGCTGCACGCGATTCTGGCGGGCATACAAAATGCATCGAACCAGAGCAGCGCCGAGCCTGAAGACGATGGCGATCTGAACGATCTGACCGACCTGATCGCGCTGAGCCAGCAGGCCGCGGCTGACCCCAACCACCTGCAGAACGTCTCGCGGCTGGCGGAACACGCGAGCGAGATATTGAAGGCGCTCGAAGCGCTTCAGGCGCACCGTCTCCAGCCGCCGCGGCCGAGCGCGGAAGAGAACGCGCTGGAGGAGCTGCGGGCGCTTCAGGCGCGCCTGGACGAGCTGGCCTAGAGTTCCTGGCCCCGAGGATGTATGGCAGACACACGCGACTATGATGTGGTGGTGATTGGCGCCGGGCTGGGCGGACTGCTTTCCGCCGCCCAGTTTCTGCGGCGCGGCCAGCGGGTGGCCATCGTCGAACGGCTGGCGCATCCCGGCGGTCGCTTCACCGCCAAGACGTTCCACGGGGCGCAGGTCAGCACGGGCGCGGTCCATATGCTGCCCTTCGGCACCAACGGCGAGTTGGCCGCGATGTTGCGTGCGCTCGGCGTCCCCCACCACATCCACGACTCCGAGGTGTTCGCCTCGTTCCATGCGCGCGGACGCCAGTACGTCTGCCGCTCGGTGTTGCAGTTGGCGCGGGTGCTGGGGCCGCGCCAGTTCGCCGAGTTCGTGCGGCTGGGCGGGGCGATGCTGCTGCGGCAGCCGCTGCCAGAGGAGCGCGGCCAGACCTACCGCGAGTGGCTGGATAGCCGCATCAGTCGGGCCACTTCGCCGGAACTCTACGCCTACTTCGAGCGTGTCTGCCACTTTGCCCTCAGCGTTGACCTCGATGACGTGCTCTACCCGGAAATCGTCGAGACGACCAAGAATATGTTCCGCTACGGCGCGCCGGGCATCGTGGACGGTGGCTGCGCCGCGCTCACAGGCGAGCTGGAGCGCCGCGTCGTGGCGGGCGGCGCCGACCTGCGTCTGCAACACGACGTGACCACTATCGAGCAGGCGGATGGCGCAGTCAGCGGCGTGCGGGTGCGCGCGAAGACGACCGGCGATGAGGCGCTGCTGCGCGCGCCGATGGTCATCAGCAACATCGGCCCCTGGGCGACGCGCCGACTGGTGGCTATCCCCGAAGGCGCGGCGGTTGCCGCAGGCGCGCTGGCGGCACAGGCGGCACAGGCGGCGCGCGAGCGCATCCCTCTGCCCGGCGGCGAGCATGACGGTCCATCCGGCACGGAGAGCACGGTCCCACGCGCCGTCGCCAGCGGGCTGAAGGTCCATCTGCTCAGTGACGAATCCATCATCCCTCATCGCGGCATCATGTACTGCCTCGATACCGAGCGCATCGCGGGGGTGGTGCAGCCCTCCAATAGCGACCGCCGCCTGGCTCCGCCGGGCAAGCATCTCCTGATTACTCACCAGCTCATGCGCGGGGAGGACGTGAATGTGGAGCGCGAGGCGGCCCGCGCCGATCTGCGGCGGCTCTTTGGCGACGACTTTGGCACGAAGGTGACGATTCTGACGATGAGCCAGTATCGTGGCGAGTGGCCGGTCAACCGCGCCATGCAGGGCGAGGATGTCTCGCCAGCAACCGGCGTCGCGGGCCTCTATCTCGTCGGCGACGCGGTCAAGCCCTCCGGCTACCTGATGGTGGAGGGCGTGGCCCAGAGCGTCAACGCGCTGCTCGATACGCTCGACGGCCCCGCCATCCCCGCGCCGCATACGCCGCCGAAGCCACCGAAACGGCGCGCTTTCCGCTGGCTGGTCGCGCCGCCGCCACCCCATCCCGGCTCGTAACAATTGTCTCAATGTGCGCTTGCCGCGATAGGCCAAAGGAGCGGATTGCGTTGACACTGTGGTGCCTGCCGCATATCCTGAGAGGGCAGTATGGAACACCAACGGCGCTGTTCTTGCGACAATAGGACAAGCGGAACGGCTGTTTGGTAGCCATGCCGGGAAGGGACGCGAGATGGAGCGAGCCAGGGAGCGGCATATTCTGCGCCAGCGCGCGCAACGGCAGCAGCGTACCGTCGTGCGGGTGGCCCGCGGCACGGGAGAAATGGATACGGCAGCTATGGGCGCTGGGACTGGTGGCGGCCACGAGAGCGACCGCGAGGACGCCTGCTACCAGATCGAAGGCGGGATTCCTCTCCGGGGCGAGGTGCGCAATAGTGGCGCGAAGAACGCCGCGACGAAGCTCATGGTCGCGGCTCTACTCACCGAGGATCGCTGCACCATACGTAACATGCCTGCTGGCCTGGGCGATGTCACGATCACCGAAGAGGTGTTGCGCTCGCTCGGCGCGGAGGTCACCTGGCCAGAAGAGAACACAGCCTCGGTGCGCGCCGTTCAGCTCGATAACACCGTGGTGCCGCTGGCGCTCGGTCGCAAGAACCGGCTGGCCGTGCTGACGACCGGCCCGCTGCTGCACCGCGCCGGGCACGCCGTGATCCCGGCTCCCGGCGGCGACCGCATTGGCCCGCGTCCCATCAACTTTCACCTGGATGGCTTGCAGCGCATGGGCGCGGTGATGGACTATCGCGACGGTCTCTACCATCTGCGCACCGACGGCCTGAAGGGCGCGCCGATTGAGCTGCCCTTCCCCAGTGTCATGGCGACCGAGACGCTCGTCATCGCGGCGACGCTCGCCCATGGCGTGACGGTCATCGCCAACGCGGCCATCGAGCCAGAGATTATCGACCTGATCAAATTCCTGCAAAAGATGGGCGCGATCATCGAGCAGCGCGTGGACCGCACCATTGTCGTCGAGGGCGTCCAGCGGCTGCACGGCGCCGACCACCGCGTGATTAGCGACCGCAATGAGGCGGTCTCGCTGGCCATCGCGGCGTATCTCACGCATGGCAACATCCGTGTCATCGGCGCGGATCAGGGGATGCTGCTCACCTTTCTCAACACACTCTATCGCGTCGAGCTGGACTTTACCGTCGATGACGAGGGCATCACCTTCTTTGGCAGCGACACCCCACCCCGCTCGATTGCCCTCGAAACCGACGTGCATCCCGGCTTCATGACCGACTGGCAGCAGCCGTTCGCGCTCTTGCTAACGCAGGCCCAGGGGATGTCGGTCATCCACGAGACAATCTACGAAGATCGCTTCGGCTATACGCAGGATCTCAACCGCATGGGCGCCGATACCGGCCTCTTCACCCGCTGCCTGGGCGAGATTCCCTGCCGTTTCCGCGAGAGCGACTTCTACCATAGCTGTGTGATCCGCGGGCCAACGCCGCTCCATGCTGCCGAGCTGACCATGCCCGATATTCGCGCAGGCGCGGCCTACATCCTGGCTGCCCTCTGCGCCCACGGCACCTCCACCGTCCATGGCATCGAGCACATCGAGCGCGGCTACGATCATCTCGACGCCAAGCTCCGCTCCCTTGGCGCGCACATCGAGCGCATGCCGACCCAGACCGAACGCTAACCCGCCGCGCAAGACTCGCGAAAAACCTGGATCGCGACGCCTTGTGTTTTCCCTACTTCCCAACTTGGCAGCCTATGTGTATAGTAAGGGGGTATCGTTGGGGGAGGTCATGCCCCTGGCACGCGGCTGCCCATCGGGGGACCGCGCGTACCATATCGCATGCCGTATTCTGTCTGGCCGCGCATCGTAGATCGTAGCGTGTGGCGGCGGCCACACATTTATTCATGCGGTATCATAGGCGATTTGAAGCGGCCTCCCGCGATGGCGGCGCTCTGACACAGCGCGTCGGATGCTGGCGCGGACCGCCGGACGTTCATACCGGCGGATAGGGATGGCACGGGCGGAGTGGAGGAAAACGACATGCCAGATACACCAGATGCAGCGGTTACGTCAGCACAGCGTCCCAAGCAGGCGATCACGGATCTCTATGATGTGGAGCGGCGAACATTCCTCATCCAATATCCCATCTGGGTCATTCTTGGTCTGAGCCTCTCGGGCGTCGCCATCATCGCGCTCACCGGCTACCTCGGCTACACCAAATCGGAGCCGCTCAGCCAGCCATGGCTGTTGTTTCTCTGGTTCTGCGCGGTGCTCGTGACGCTGCAAATCTCGATCTTCCGCCATCATTCGTTGCGCGCGCGGTTGATCGCTACGCTCATCATGAGCCTGCTCGCCATCATCTTTATCGGCATCACCTATTTTAACCAGTCGCTGCCAGATATACTGCGCAATCTGCTGCAGCAGGGCCGGTTCCTGCGCTTCCTCGCAGGGAACCAGTGGACCTATACAGCCGTCAACTTTCTTCTGATTGGCATCTTCTGGCTCGACACCATCCGCCGCTGGATGCGTCGCGCCCGCGGACAATCCCCCAATCCCGGCGTGGATATCGGCTTTACCTATAGCGGCCGGGGTCCGCGCGACAACGAGATGCCCTCGCTGCAAGAGCTAATCTCTGGCGACCTGATCGCCGCCGCCGTGCTGGCGCTGCTGCTCTCCTTCATCTTCGAGCCGCAGATCATCTCACTCTTCATCCACCCACAGGGGGTGGTCATCGATGGCTGCACCCTCTCGTGGCCGATTGGCGGATGCATCCCGCCAGGCGCAGGTACGGCCAACCCGCCGACGCTCAGCTTCATCGATCTGATCCAGACGCTGCTCTATCTGCCGCTGGGCCTGCTGATTTTGGCGCTCACGGCGACGGTCAGTGGCCTGGGCGCGTTGCAGGGCGTGAATGAGCACCATTCGCAAGAGTCGCTCATCATGCAGAAACCGAATCCCACTGGCACCGGCGCCGCCGCCACGGGCGTGACCGAGACGGTCATCGACACCCTCCGCGCCGCGCTCGACCGCCGCATACGGCTGCTGCTCGCCAACCTGGCGCTGGCGTTCCGCTACATCGGCTGGCCGGTCCTGCTCTTCATCGCCACCTACGGCCTGGCGGAGCTTTCAACCAACAGCCAGGCATATCTGCATAGCGGCAAGGGTGTGCATGATGTGATCTTCGACGTGCTGCCCGCGCTGGGCTGGGCGCTGGCCGCCGTGGTTGGCCTGGTGCTCTCGGCGGCGTTGATGCTCTTCCGCTGGCGCGTAGTGGACAATACCTTCCGCTTCCTGGGGCTGATCGGCTTCATCCTGGTGCTGACGTTCTGGATCTTCTCCCTGTCGCTGTGGGCTGTCAACCAGCTGATCTTCAGGATCAACATCTCCGACCGAATGCCATTCAGCCCGCCAAGCTGGATGACAGGCATCTCGCTGGCGTTGCTTATCATCTTCGGCGCGATGTACTTCCTTCGGCGCGGGCGGACAGCCGCCAAGCCGCAATAAGGATGGCGTGAGGGGTGGTCCAGTCGGATCGCCCCTCTGGTGAGATGGATTCAGTGAAATACGTACAATTCTTCAGGAGAAAATCTCTATGTCGTCAGTTTCACCCGACAGCGGCGCACCACGTACGGGGTACGCGATCACCGACGTCTACGATGAGAGACGGCGCACGTTTCTCGTGCAGTATCCCATCTGGGTGGTGGTTCTTCTCGGACTCGCGGGCGTCCTTGCCTTTGCATTGACGGGCTTCCTTGGCTATAAAGATGGCTTCAACAACGATTCATCCGGGGTCTATTTCGTATTCAAGGAGGGCTGGCCGCTTTTTCTCTGGTTCTGCGCGTTGATCATGGCGCTGGAAATCTCGATCCTGCGCAATCCGAGACTGCGCGGCCAACTGCTGGCGACGCTCATCGTGACGCTCATTTCGATGGTCATCGTCGGTATCATTTACTTCTATGGGGTCAACTTCCTGCAATTCCTCCAGAACCTCCTGGAAAGCATCAACATTCGGGTGCTGCTGGAAAACATTCGCGCGGGCAAGTTTCTCTACGCCTTCATCAACTTTGGAATGATCGCCGTCTTCTGGCTCGACACCATCCGTCGCTGGATTCGTAGCGCGCAGGGCAAGCCGGTCAACTCGCGCGTAGATATCGGACTGGGCGGCACGAAGACCTCGGCGGGGCCAGCCGATAATCCGACGCTGCAAGAGCTGATCTCTGGCGACCTGATCGCGGGCGCGGCGTTGGTGGCGCTGCTGGCGCTGGTCTTCCGCTCGGATGTGCTCACGGCCTTCTCAAACGTCCTGGGCATCAACGTGCCGGTCAACGACTGCGTCACAGTCTGGCCATTCGGCGCGTGTACGCCTCCCGGTGGCGGGCTGACCAATCCACCGACGCTGACCTTCATCGACACGATTCAGGCGCTCATGTATCTGCCGCTGGGCCTGCTGATTCTGGCGCTCTCGGCGATGCTCAGCGGCTTCGGCGCGGTGGGCGGTGTGAACGAGCAGCTAATCGGCCAGACCGATATCAAACCCATCACCGATGAGAGCAGCACGGAATCCGTCTCCGAGCAGGTCAGCCTGACGGTCATCAATACGCTGCGGAGCGCGCTCAATCGTCGGCTGCGGATCGCCCTCGACAACATGCTCTACTCGTTGCGTAACGCCGTCTGGCCGGTACTCATCCTGATCGGGGTGATCGCCGTGGCCTCCGCCGCCAAGTTCACCCGCCTCTATCTGCACCTGCAGGGCGACATGATTACCTGCGGCCCTAACACGGCTGGTCAGGCGAAAAACCTCTGCGCGCCAACGCTCGACTTCTATGGCTGGCCGTATCAGTACATTATCTATGCCGGGCTATTTGGTATCCTGGCGGTGGTGACCATCGTTCTCGCGATGACGATTCTGGTCTTCAGGATTCGCGTTGCGGAAAACACCATCCGCTTCCTGGGGCTGATCGGCTTCATCCTGCTGCTGACATTCTGGATTTTCTCGCTGGCGCTCTCCGGCTTCAACGGGCTGCTCAAGCTGACCGGCGCGACCCTGCGCGAGCCATTCCCACCATTCGGCGCCGCGACGATCATCTCACTGGCCGCGCTGATTATCTGGGGTGCGATTGCGCTCATCCGCCGCATGCGCAGTCGCTCCGCCGCGGCGAGCTAACCGCCAAGCAACGCAACCATCCGGGAGTGGCAGCTTTTGTCCCTCCCGGCCTGGCTGGCGCTCAAGAAAGAGGATCCGCTCCGCAGGCCGCGCAGGCGGCCTTTGCCGTCGAAGACGCTTAGGCGCGGCTTTAGCCGCCAGCGTACCGCCAGCCAGCGCGATTATTCCCCACCGGGAGCGGAAGACGGCGTGTCGTCCTCGCCCAGCATGGAGAGGCCAAGCGTCGTGCGGTCGGTATCGGTCGCGTGCCCCTCGACCAGCGCATCGAGCGCCTGCGCCATCCGGGGATCATTGGAGTGTTCCGCCGCGGGTCCGTTCTGCGTAATCCAGGCGAGCAGCTGATGTCGTCCCTTAAAGGAGCTGCGGACCTCCTCGAGCGCGAAGCTGCCCGGCAACTTATATTCTCCTGAGGCAGAGGCGGCAGCCTCCTCTTCGGCCCAGTCGTGCGCCTCCGACGCCAGCACGGCCAGTACCTCGTCCATGGCCGCGCGCCAGCCGCGCAGGAATGCGTCTCGCTCCTGTTGTGTCGCCATGCTCGTGCGCCCCTTCTCAAGAATAGCCACATGCCCGATGCCCCGTATCGCCATACTAGCACACCGCGGCGGCATCCGCTCCTCTTTTCCTCAGAGTAACAGATTGCGCCGATTCGCGCCAGCCTTCCTTTTCCTGAGCGACGCTAGTGTGGCGGCAATGTTTCAGTCTATTTTCTGGGGCTATCATCGCCCTTGAGCGCATCGCCGTCCAGCGCGAACTCTCCCAGGCCAAGCAGGGCCAAGTCACGCTGGCTCACTTCGATGACGACAAGCTCTTCCTCATCTTCTGGGATGTCGGGATATTGTGGTGGGTTCTCGCCCTCGCTGGCGATCACGCGCGGGTAGCGCGCCCCTGGCTCCAGCGTCGAGCTCTCGCGCAGCAGCTTCACTCCAAAGTGCCACTCATCGCCAAAGTCGAACAGGAACAGGAACTCCTTTTTGCCCGTCTTCCCTGGAAATGGCACGTTACGGATGTGGGTCCGCTTCGCATCATGGCTGCGTTTGCCGCTGAAGAAATCGTCGTCGGGGTAAAACGCATACTCGCTGGCGATGTCCCACGCTTTGCCACTCAGGAAGTACGACCACAGATGCGGATCGTCGAAGCCGAACGCCAGCGGGATAGCATGTCCCAGATCGCCGAGCGTCTGGTTGGCCGCAATCTCAATCTCGCGCCAGATCGAGCGGCACTCGGGTGGGGCGAAGTATCCGCCAAGGATACGCACCCGGAAGGTGTAGATTGGTGGTTCAGGAGCGCTACGGGCGCGTGGCATATCTGTCCTCGCTTTCCCATTCTCTCTCAAGTTCTGATACCGCTTGTGGTGAGGTTGTTGGCCCAGACCCTGCCCTCTCCACCAGCCCCACCCTCCGGGCTGCTGGCGCTGCGCGCGCTCCGAGGCTATCGCCTCGCGCACCAGCCCCCGACGCGGGGAGGGGAGCCAGAAACCAGAAAGCCAGCATGCCAGACGCGTGTTCTGGTTCTGCTTCCCCTCTCCCTGCAAGGGGGAGGGGTTAGGGGAGGGGGCGGTGGCCCCAGTGACCACATCCCAGGCGAAACCAGTATGACTTCACCTCATGTGCTGCATTGTATTCCATGGAGCGAAATCGCGTATCAGCGCGGACGGCGTCGCCGCTACCGCTTCACTGCGATGGATGTAGAATACAACGGAAGAGAGGAGCAGCGGGCAAAATGGATGAGAGCCAGCCAGCGGAGCACGACGACCAGCGCACCGTGCGCATCGAGTGGCGCGGGCGCGACATCGCGCTGGTCCCGCCCGAGGCGCTCTGGCCGCTGGATGACACCGCCCTCTATGCGGCGCTCTTCGGCGAAGAATCGGCGGGGCTGGCCGCGGCGCATCTGAGGCGCGATATGCGCGCGAAGGTGCTGCGTGCCCGTCCGTTCGATTTTACCTGGCTCAAAGCCGCGCTGGCAGGCTGGGACGTAATTGTCGCCTTTGATGAGCGACCCGCGCTGCCCTGGCCGGTTGGCGTCACGCTCTCGCCGCGCCCGTACCAAGACGATGCGCTGACCGCATGGCGCGCCGAGGGCTGCCGTGGAGTGGTTGTCTTGCCGACGGGGAGCGGCAAGACGCTGGTCGGCGCGCTGGCGATTGCTGAGGTGGAGCAGGCGACGCTGGTGGTTGTGCCGACGATTGATCTGCTGCGTCAGTGGCGGCGGGCGCTGGCCGAGGCGCTGGGGCGCGCGCCTGACGACATCGGCGTCTATGGCGGCGGCGCGCACGAGGTCCAGCCGATCACCATCATCACCTACGAGTCCGCCGCGATTCACCCTGAGCTGCTGCGGCGCTTCGGGCTGCTGATCTTCGACGAGTGCCACCATCTGCCCGCGCAGACCTACCGCCAGATTGCTGAGGGCGCGTTCACACCGCTCCGGCTGGGGTTGAGCGCGACGCCTGAGCGCGCCGACGAGGAACACCTCGCCCTCGAACGGCTGATTGGGCCGGAGGTCTATCGCCGCGCGCCCGACGAGCTGGCCGCCGCACGCTACCTCGCCAGCTACGATGAGCAGCGGCTGACCGTCGCGCTCAGCCCGGAGGACGCCGCCCGCTACGAAGAGGCGCGCGCCACCTACAACGCCTATCTGCGCGCGCATCACATCGTCATCAGCTCGCCCGCCGACTTCCAGCGCAAGGTGCTCTGGGCCAGCGCCCGCAACCCCGAGGCGCGCGCCGCGATGCTGGCCTGGCGCGACGCGCGCTCGCTGGCGATGAATGCACCAGCCAAGTTTGCCCTGCTCGAAGACCTGTTCGCCCGCCATGCCGGTGAGCGGGTGCTGGTCTTCAGCGAATACAATGCGCTGGTCGAAGAGGTGAGCCAGCGGTTCTGCATCCCGCACATCACGCACAAGACGGCGACGGAGGAGCGGCGGCTGATTCTGGAGCGCTTCCGCGCGGGGCGCTATCTGCGGCTGGTGACGGGCCGGGTGCTCAATGAGGGCGTGGATATCCCCGATTGCGGCGTCGCCATCATCGTCAGCGGCAACGCCACCCGCCGCGAGTACGTACAGCGGCTGGGCCGGGTGCTGCGTCCCAAAGAGACCCGCGCCACGCTCTACGAGCTGGTCACCGAAGGCACCACCGAGGAGCGCGTCGCCGACCGCCGACGCACGCGGGTGTGATGAGGGACAGACCTCACCCCCATCCCCTCTCCCACGGGGAGAGGAGAGCCAGATCGCAGCCATGTATTGCGCTGGTTGCCCCAGGCCCTCCCCTTGTAGGGGAGGGCGGCCGAAGGCCGGGAGAGGTCCGCTACCATTTAGCGATTATGAGAACAGGGTAGATATATGCGGCTGGCGCTGGCGGATATCAAGAAGGCCATCTCGCGGCGGGGAGGCGTGACGCGGCTGACGCCCTATCTGCTGCGGCCCGGTGAGCTGGCACGCGAGATCGAGGCGCTGATCGCGCTCTACGAGGCATGGGTGGGCCGCGAGCGGTCGGATTTCCCGCCGGATCGCGCCGCCGAGCTGACCGGCGATTACCGGCTGGCGCGCTGCCTGACCAACTGCCTCGCCGAGGACTACGAGTGGCGGTCGCCACAGTGGCCGGGCGACGCCAGCGACGACGAGGCAGCCGCGCTGGCCGAGCGTGGGATTGCCTCGCCGACCCAACTGCGCCTCGCGCTCTACGACTGGGTGAACGACCATGCCGGGGGCTATCTGAGCGCCGCCAACCGCGAGTCCGCGCTGGATGCCTGCGCCCGTAGCCTGGGCCTCCACCGCGCTACATTCGATACGCTGTTCGCGCTGGATGGCGACGCCAAGGCTATCTTGAGTCGCCTCAGCGATACGCCGCCGACCGCCGACGGGTTAGCCCGTCGCTACAATCAGCGGGCATTCGAGGCGCTGCTGGCCAATGCCGCCAGCGTCGAGTGGATAGTCCCGGCGGATATTGGGCAGACGGCGGGCGAGCCGCTGGGTACGGTGGTCAAGCGGCTCTGCTTCCTGGCGCGGACGATGGGCGTCCACTATGATCTCAGCTTCGCCGACGACGAAGCGCTGCCAGATGCGCCTCCGCTGGCGCGGGTGGCCGAGGCTGGCGTCCCGTATGAGACAGCTACTAACGCCGAGAACGCGACGGAAACGCTGGAGGCCGCCGGGAGGCCTATCCGCGTGCTGCTCTACGGCCCGCAGGAGATCAGCGCCGCACCCGCAGCCTATGGCGAGCGGCTCGCCCGGCTCTGTCGCGCGCTGCTTGGCTATCGGCGCGGCTCCGAGCGCTCGACCAGGCGCGCGACGCTGGCGGGCAGCGGCCTGCAAGGAGTCGCGCAGGTCTACCTGCACGGGCGGCCCCTGCCCTTTGTGTTGGATGATAAGCTGCTCAAGCTGCTTGGCGTTGATGGCGCCGATCAGCCGCAGGCCAGCGCGGGCCTTGCCGAGTCGCGGGCAAGTTACGATAGCGCGCTGGAGGCGCGGTTCGCCAGCGAGTTCGCCGCGCTCGAACGCGCCGACGCCGCCCACGGCTGGCGGCTGGAGCGCGAGCCGGAGCCGCTGCTGGTGGAGGAGACGATTCTCGTCCCCGATTTCGCGCTCACTCGCGGTATGCGCCGGGTCTACCTGGAGATCGCGGGCTACTGGCGTCCCGGCTATCGCGAGCGCAAGGCGCGCAAGCTCACGGCGCTGCGCGGGCGGGTGGCCCTGTCGGTTGCCGCGCCAGAGTCGGCGCGTGGCGAGTTGGGCATCTTCGAGGGGATATTTCCACTGCTCTGGTACACCCGCGACCACATCCGCGCGCACGAGCTGATCGCCCTGCTGGACCGCGCCTACGACGATTCCGCCCGGCGGCTGGCGACGCTCGACCTGCCGCGGATCGCCGCCGAGGTGGCATTGCGCGGGCGCATCCCGCCACGCGAGAGCTATGCCCTGCTGCACAGCTATACCCACGCCGAGCTGGATACCGCGCTCCATGCGCTGGCAGGGGACGATGCCGATGCCGGGGCCGCGCCGGTCTGGGTAGACGGCCTGGGGCTATGCGACCCCACCTGGCTGGCGGATCTGCTGGCGTGGATGCGCGCGGCTGTCGCCAATACAGCGGAGGGACGCGTACCACTGGCCGCACTGGCCAGCCACCTGCCCGCGCATGAGCCAACGCTGGCCGATCTGGACGAGGCGACGGTCGAATCGCTGGCGGCGCGCGCGGGGCTAGTGGTCGCGCGCACGTCCATCTTCGCCGCCGACATCCTTGCGCCCGAGGTAGCCTCCGCATCACACCCGAATGCTGAAAGCATGGCGTCTGCCGACGAATCACAACCGCAACAGCCATCACGTCCAGTCGCGCAACCGCGCCCCCGTGCGAGGCGTAAACAGCATAGGCAAAATGAACAGAGTGAACAGAACAAACAGGATGGACAGGGCAGAGAGCTAGCGCAATTGAACTTCTTTTCCCCCGAGCGCGCGGACGATGAGTGTGGCCCAGAAGCCGCATCCACGCACGAGGACTGATCTTGCCTGAAGGAGGCACGCTGTGGGTGATGACTGGACTCACTGGAATTGGAAAAGGGATTCCGCGCCTAATCGTGACGATGTGGCCGATGAGCTGGAGCGCCAGGCCCGCGAGACGATTCGCGTTTTCCGTGAATCTATGGGCGACCTCGGCACGCGGGTACGTCAGGTGCTGGACCGCGCCTCTGAATTGTGGGATGCGTCGAGCGGGATCGCTCCCGATAGCACCAGCATTCGCGACCTCGCTCCGGCCAACGAGTTACGCGCCCGCGAGCTGGCCCGCCGCTGGGTCGCCCGCGACTTCCTGGTTGATCCGGAGTTGCCCGATGGCATGCGCACCCGCGCGCTCTACGAGACCGCCGTCTGGAAGGTGGAGCTGAGCGAGCGCGGCGAGACCCGCGCCCTGGGGGAAGGCTCGTCGCCATGGACCGGCACGCTGCCTCCGCCGCCGTCGCCGATTCTGCCTGCCTGGGACTATGATTTTCCCGCGACGCCGGAAATTACCTCCGGTGAGCGCCACGAGCGGCTGGCGGGCAGTGAGATGGCGGGCGCGTGTCTGGTCTGCAATGGGACCGGCCACCGCAACTGCGCCGACTGTGATGGCAAGGGGTTCATCCGCTGCCCGGACTGCAAAGGGCGCGCGCGGGTGACGTGTCGCCGCTGTCGCGGGCGCGGGCGCATCGCCGATGCCGCCGCCGAACGCAAGGCACGCTCCGCCAAGGGCTACTTCCAGGTGCAGGCGGAGCGGCTCGCCACCGACGCCGCCGGGAAGCTGGCCGACTTTTCCGAGCGGCTACGCCAGGACTACGGCGTGCCGCTGCCACCCTCGGCCCAATGGGCGCCGACCGCGCCAGCCTCTGGCGAGACGATTCCCTGCCCCGACTGTGTCGATGGCACGATTGCCTGCTCGTGCAAGACCGGCAAGCGCGTCTGCGCCACCTGCAAGGGGAGCGGCTACTCCGCCTGCCCCGCCTGCGATGGCTCGGCGCGGGTCATCCGTTACCGCGAGGTGGTGCGTCGCTTCGATACGCGGACCATCACCCGGACGGTGATGCCAACCGAGGCTGCGGAGGCTGGCTGGCTCACCAGCGCGTTGCTGAAGCGTGCCGTCGCGGAAACGGCTTGGGAGGGCGCGCTTGGTGATGTCACGGGCGAGCCGCCGCTTGGCGTGCCGTCGAGTGTATGGGCGGTCGCGCGCGCGCTGGCGAGTGATGAGAAGGGCGATGGGCAGACCACCGCGCAGGAGGATGAGCCTGACCGGCACGTGATTGCGCGCCATCTGCGGCTGACCTGCATTCCGGTGACGCACATCGAGTACACCTTCGATGGGCGCGAGCTGGACTTCACGGCGGTTGGCGCCAGCGGCTCAGAGCGCTTCTGGGCGGAGTCTTTCCCGGCGCGATGGACCCGTGTGGGACGCTTCTTTAAGGCGGTGATGCGCGACCTGAACGGCGAGCGCGGGCCGGGTGACGAGCGCCGACAGCTACCCGACGGCGCGCCCCGCCCGCTGGACGACTATCGGGCCGCCCGGCACGTGCGCATCCTGCCCGATACCGCCGACCAGCCTGACATGGACGCCGACACGCACGCCGATGCAAGTGCCGACGCTCACGCCGACAATCAGCCGCCACCGCCTTTAGACGATGATATCGCTGATTGTTGATGAGGATTGAGGTCATTTTCGGGTGGCAGCCATTGAATTGGAGCGCCACCCGAAAAGGGTGAGCCGGGATGACACATCTGCACACCTCCGATCTCGCGCGGGCCGTCGGCGTTCATCCCAACACCGTTCGCCGCTACGTCGAGCGCGGCTGGCTGCCCCCTGTGCAGCGCGGGGCCAACGGCTACCGCATCTTCACCCAGCAGCACCTCGATTGCCTGCGCGTCGCCGCCATCGTCTATATCGCCACGTATCCGGGCAGAGCCTTGCGGCCATCGGCAAGCAAGATTCTCCGGCGCGCCGTGGCGGACGATTGGGGCGCCGCACTGGAATGCGCCCGCGCGCATCTGACATTGGTACACGCCGAGCGGGCGCAGGCGGAGACGGCGGCGCGGCTGCTCGAACGGTGGGCGACCGGCGCGGCTGACGATACGACGCAGCGCCCCCTGCGCATCGGGCAGGTGGCGTCCCTGCTCGACGTGTCCGTGGATATGCTGCGCAACTGGGAGCGCAACGGCCTGCTCACCATTCCCCGCGATGAGCATAACCGCTACCGTACCTACCGCCCGGCCGAAATCAGCCGCCTGCGCGTGATTCGGCTGCTGGGACGGGCGGGCTACAGCCAGATGGCCATGCTGCGGATGCTGCTCCAGCTCGACCGCGGCGAGACGACAGACCTGCGCCACGTGCTGGATACCCCCGCACCCGATGAAGATGTCTACACCGCTGCGGACCGCTGGCTCACCACCCTGGCCGAGCAGGAAGCCGTCGCGCGACGCCTGCTCGCCGTGATCGAGGAGATATTCAGCGGCCGAGCCGGTCGCCAAACATCCCCCGCTTGAGCAACCCTCCCTGGGGCCACCAGGGTTTTACAATGAGGGCGCTACAGCGAATCATCAAACGCTTCACTGGGGGAGACTGGCCTCTATGTCTATGGAACCCTGCATCACGATCAACAACGCGCGGCTTCACAACCTGAAGAACGTCACGCTGAGCATCCCCAAGGGGAAGCTCGTCGTTCTGACCGGCGTCTCGGGATCAGGCAAATCAACCCTTGGCTTCGATATCCTCATGAAAGAAGGGCTGCGGCAGTATCTCGAATCAGTCGGGATGGTGGCGTTCGGCCTCGAGAAGCCGCCGGTTGACTCGATTGTCGGGCTGTCGCCCACCATCAGCGTCGATCAATACCTGACCAATCACAGCCCGCGCTCGACCGTGGGAACGACAACGGAGATCTATACCTACCTGCGCGTGCTCTTTGCCCGGCTGGGCCATCGCATCTGTCCCGCGTGTGGCAACGACGTCCCGCCCCCCTACGACGAGTCTCCCATCGACTGGGCCGCTGACGAAGGCGGTGAGACCCCTGAGGCGGAATCGGCGTTATCCTGCCCGCACTGTGGCGCGGCACTGCCAGAGATCGGCATGGCCAACTTCTCGTTCAACAAACCGGCGGGAGCCTGCCCGACCTGCACTGGACTTGGCACGGTCCACCACATCAATCTGAACCGCCTCGTGAATGACGAGTTGAGCATCCTCGATGGCGCGGTGCTCGGATGGAGCAGCTTCCACATCCGCTACAACGCGGACATCCTGCAAGCGGCTGGGCGTCACTACGGGTTCAGCTTCGATCCCGCCCTGCCCGTGCGCGACTACACGCCCGTCCAGCGCGATCTACTCTTCTTCGGCGTGGAGAGTCCGCAGTTCCGGCAGCATTTTCCCGGGATTGAGCCGCCGACCGCCGTCAGCCGCGGGCGCTTCGAGGGCATTGCTGGCACGCTGCTGCGCCGCTACGCCGAACACATTCAGGATGCCGATTATCTTCAGAAACTCGACGAGTTCCTCGTAACGCAGGTCTGCCCCGACTGCGATGGGACGCGCCTGCGCGCCGAGAGCCGCACCGTGACAGTGGTGGGGCAGACCATCATCGCGATCTCGCAACTGCCGTTAAATGCGCTGGCGGATTGGCTGGACGCGCTGCCCGCGTCACTGCATGGTGAGGAACTGCTCATCGCTAGTCCCATCCTGGACGACCTGCGCGAGCGCATCAGGCGGGTGCTCGAGGTTGGAGTGGAATACCTGACACTTGACCGGGCGGCGCCGTCGCTGTCCGCCGGAGAGGCGCAGCGGCTGCGGATGGCCTCGCTGCTGGGTTCGAGCCTGAGCGGGCTGCTCTACGTCTTCGACGAGCCGACGATTGGCCTGCACCCGCGCGATACCCAGCGCCTGATCGGCTTCCTGCGCCGTCTGCGCGACCTGGGGAACACCGTGCTCGTCGTCGAGCACGATCTCGACGTGGTCGGCGCGGCGGACTACGTGGTGGACTTTGGCCCTGGAGCCGGGAAACACGGCGGCCAGATCGTCGCCACCGGAACGCCCGCCGAAATTGCCCAGCTGCCGGAGACGCAGACGCTCACGGGCGCCTATCTCGCGGGCCGGATGAGCGTGCCTATGCCACAGCAGCGCCGCACGCCCACTGAGAAAGCGCTCGCCGTTCATGGGGCCAGGGAACACAATCTGCAAAACGTCACGGTGCGCCTGCCGCTGGGCCTGCTCGTCGCGGTGACGGGGGTCTCTGGTTCCGGCAAATCGTCGCTGGTCTTCGATATCCTCGACAGGGCGGGCCGCCAGCGCTTCTACGGCGCGAACGAGACGCCCGGCCTGCACGACTCGATTACGGGCTGGGAACATCTCGACAAGATCGTCACCATCGATCAGGAGCACATCGTCCGCCTGCCGCGCTCCAACGCTGCCACCTACTCCGACGCCTTCACCGCGATCCGCGAGGCCTTCGCCGCGACTTCCGAAGCGCGTCGCCTCAAGTTGACCGCCCGCCATTTCTCGTTCAACGTGCCTGGCGGCCGGTGCGAGCGCTGTGAAGGGACGGGAACGCTGGCGGTGAAGATGCACTTCCTACCCGATGTGGAGGTCACCTGTCCGGCCTGCCGGGGCCGCCGCTTCAAGCCAGAGACGCTGGCGGTCACATACCGCGATTACGACATCGCTCAGGTGCTGGAGCTGACTATCGAAGAATCGCTGGCGCTATTCACGGATGTCCCGGCCGCCGCCTCGCGTCTCCGCGTCATGGACGATGTTGGCCTGGGCTACCTGCAACTTGGCCAGCCCGCCAGCACGCTTTCCGGTGGCGAGGCGCAGCGCGTGAAGCTCTCCAAAGAGCTGGGGCGGCGCAGCGCCGGACGCACCCTCTTCCTGCTCGACGAGCCAACCACCGGGCTCCATCCAGCCGACACAGCGCGGCTGCTGGCGCTGCTGCAACGCCTGGTAGATGCCGGAAATTCGGTGATTGTCGTGGAGCACAACCTCGACATCATCAAGGGCGCTGATTGGGTCATTGACCTGGGACCAGAAGGCGGATCGGCGGGTGGCCAGATCATCGCCGAAGGGACACCACAGCAGGTGGCGCAAGCCCCCGGCTCCCACACCGGGGCATGCCTGCGGCGCATTCTGTAGCGCATTCTGTAGCGCCATTTCGCTGTCCCTGCCGACAGCCGCGCCTACCTGCCCATCACCACGAAGGTAAACGCGGCGAAGGCGAGGGGGAGCGCCAGGATGAAGAGCATCACCAGCAGCGCGCGCGGGTTGCCGAAGTTGATCGTCCAGCCGAGGCCAAATCGCCGCTCGACGAAGATTGCCGGATCATTGGGGTTGGTGTAGATGCCGCCGAGCTTCCAGTAGCGGTCATCCAGGCGGTCGGTCGTGTTCGCGCTATTGCCGCCGAGCCGCGAGCCGCCCTGGCCCGTCGTGATGCCCAGCCAGATGGCGCCGCCCAGCACCACCACGACGACGCCGATCACCACCCACAAGATCCAGTTGGTATTGCTATTGCCATTCAGCGCCGACTGCGCCACCGCGTAGGCCAGCACGCCCATCATCGCGATCATCAGCGTCTTGATGCCAAACAGATAGCGCAGCATCCTGCGGCGGAACGTCTCATCGGCGACGGTTGGCTGTGCCTTGGCGCGGACGGTGAGCACGCTCAGGAAAGTTATCAGCGCATAGAGAAAGAGCTGCGTCCAGACCAGCATAAAATAGGAGCCGATGCTTTTGGTCGAGAAGGCGTTGGGATTGCCCGCGGCGTCGAAGTGCGTCGGGATGATCGCGGGCGCGGCGGCGTAAGTGAACGCCAGATACGAGGCGGTGAGGGCGATCAGCGCCAGGGGCAGCGCCTCCCAGATCAGCGGCACATAGTCGGCATAGCGCCGCGGACGCAGCCCCGCCGATGGCGCGGGCGTGGAGGCGGGCGGCAGGGCAATCGCCAGCGCGCGCGCGGAGCGCCACGCCAGCAGGTAGGGGATATCGGGTATCAGCACCAGCACCAGCGGAATGATAACGATCCACAGGCTGTTCCAGAAGTGCGGCGGGGCCAGCAGCCACAGCAGCGCCAGCCCAATCGCCTCGATGACGGCAACCAGCAGCACGCCGAGACGATAGCGGCGGATGATCGCTTTTCCCTCGGCGGTCTCGCGCGCATTATGCGCCACCGTCACGCCAAAGAGCAGGTCGCGCCGCGTCATCGACGGCATCAGCAGCGAGATCACCGTGATAACGACCATCACCAGACCCTGTATGCCTACCGCCAGCAGTGTCGCCATAGCTATGCTCCCCCCAGAACGAAGGACACTGACTCAGGCATGTCCCGTCCCATATCCGCACGCGGGGCTATGGAGGCGACTAGCCGCGGCATTCATGCCGCGAAGCTGGATCGCGCGAAGCCGCCAATTCAGTCGGCGAACACCTCAGCCGCCAGCGCGCGCAGGCCCTCCAGCGACAGGCCCAGCAGCAGCGCGTCGGTGCGGGTCCGTTCCAGCGCCGTACGGACGCGCTCCACATCGTCAATGCGCGGCTCAACCGCCCGCGCCAGTCGCGGATGCACCACCGCCCGCGCGCCATGCCGCAGCAGAATGATCCCCTCGGCCTCCAGCGCGCGATACGCCGCCAGCACCGTGTTGACGTTGATGCCCAGGTCAGCCGCGAGCTGGCGCACGGAAGGCAACGGCGTTCGCGGCAGCAGCGCGCCGGTTGCCACCAGCGCCCGCACCTGCTCCACGATTTGCTGATATTTCGGCGTGGGACTCGTCTCGTCGAGATGAATCACCGCCGGGTCACGCCGTTCCGCTGCCATCGCGCCAGACTCCCTGCTCAAGCATATCCCGCAACTGTTATAGCATGAGTAGAACAGTTTGGCAAGGAGAGACCGAGTCAACCGGCTGCTCAACTGCTGCTGTCTCGCATTCCGCACCTGTCACGGCAGAAAGAATACAACCCCAGGAGGAAACCACCCATGACCACAATTACCGACGAGTACATGCGTCAGATGCTGGCCGCTACCAGAAACTATTCCCTCGTTATCCTGAAGGTCGGCCCACACCGGCATGATGAAGGAGCCGCCAGCATCATCTGGGAGCACGGGCGCAGAAATTTCGCGCTCCGTGCGGAGGGAGTGCTCTCGATTGTTTGTCCCATCGCCGATGGCAGCGAGGTAGCGGGCGTTGGCATCTTTGATGCGAGCGCCGAGGATGTGCGGAAAATCATGGACGAAGACCCAGCAGTAAAGGCAGGGATCTTGATCTACGAGGTACATCCCTGCCGCGGTTTCCCTGGATCAAGCTTGCCAGCATCAGCAGCCGATTAATGGGGCGTAGTCGGCTTCGGCGCGGCGCGGATGGCGCGGCTGGTCGTCGCCAGGATCGCCATCGTCAGCGGGAAAACGGCCAATAAGGCGATGGTGGTCAGCGCGCTGGTATGCTGCAGCAGGATGCCCATCAGCGCCAGCCCCAGCGGCGGCGTGGCCCGCGCGATGACACGATAGGCGCTATTGACACGCCCCTGGAGCACATCGGGGATCAGCACCATACGGTAGCTGAACTGTGTGATGTCATAGATGGGGTCGGTGATGGCGAAGAGCAGGCTGACCACCGCCAGCAGTGCGAGGTTATTGATGCCCAACGCGAACGCGCACCAGAAGAGCACGAAGAGCCAGCCCGTGCCCGTCAGGATTTGCCTGAACGCGAAGCGCCTGCGGATCACCTCGGTCAGCAGCGAGCCGACGATATAGCCAATACCGATTCCGGCGAAGATCAGCCCAATCACCGCCGACGAGGCGTGCTGCCGCTGCGCCAGCACAATCACCAGCAGCGCGCTCGCCTCTGGCGCAACGACATTGAGCAGCCCGCTCAAGAGCGCCAGCATGCGGATGGCAGGTTGTCGCCAGAGCCAGACCAGTCCCGTCCGTATCTCCCGCGTCATTGGCTCGCGTGGCGCGCTACGCGTCTCTTGCAGTGGCGTCCGCACGCAGAGCATCGCGACGACCGACACTGCGTAGGAGACGGCGTCGGCGATAAACGGCAGCGCGACATTGATGGCGTAGAGCAGGCCGCCGAGCGGTGGTCCCGCCAGTGAGGCGGCGCCATTCAGCGTGGACTCCCATGTGGTCGCCTGCGGAAATTGCTCGGCGGGCACGACCCGCGGCAGGCAGGCGACGTACGCCAGCTCGACGACGACGCCAAGAATCCCCTCGATCAGCGCGATCACGTACAACTGCCCTGGCACGAGCGTATGCAGCGCCAGCGCAACCGCCACACTGCCCAGGCAGAGCGCCCGCCCCGTATCGCAGACCACCATCACGACGCGCCGGTTCCAGCGGTCCACCAGCGCACCGGCGGGCAGCGCCAGCGCGACATAAGGGACGGCCCGCAGCGCGCCCATCAGCCCTGCCTGCGAGGGTGAGTTGGTGAGCAGCAGCATCAGCAGCGGAAAGGCGAGATGCGAGACCTGCGTGCCCGCCTCGGAAACCATCTGGCCGCCAATGATCAGCAGGAAGTCACGGTTATGCCGGAGTGGCGATTGGCGCTGTTGTTGTTTCTGTTGCGACGTGCTATCAGTCGTGGCGGGGCTGTGGCTGCTCAAGAATCGCTCCTGTCGCGGTGGATGTTCCGAGAGTATAGCATAGCGCCCCTAGACCGGAGGGATGGATTTCTCCTCAGCTTCGTCGGAGTTGGCGGGCGCCGTCGTCGGCGCTCGGGAAGATCGTCCCGTGATGACGTCCATCAGTATGACGCGGAGCGAGCGGTTTTCTCCGCTGAGCAGCGTCCACGCGCGAGTCAGCGCCACGGCGTAGGTGACGACCAACACAACGATCAGCGTAAACAGGGCATCGAGATTATGCGGCTGCTGAATGAGCTGGATACTATAGAAGATTTCCAGCCCGTAGAGTATCAGCGCGCTGATGGTATAGAAAAGGCTGCGGATGAAGGTCCGCTGGCCGCGCCGCAGTTTATCCGCCGCATGGATCATAATGCTGAGCAACGAAACGCCAGCGACGCAGATGACTCCCCAGCCGATGTTCAAGTCAGGGATCAGGGCGATCATCGAGACCAGGAAGGCGTTGACCAGCGAGGTGAAGGCGCCGTTCGCCGCCAGCTCGCGCTCCTGCGCCGCCTCTTTTCCAAATGTGCGCTCCGGCTCGATGGCGATGGCGACGAAGAGCAGGCCAATCAGCGCGCCATCGGCGGCAAGACTGGCGGCGAAGAACGTCATGAATGCCTGTGGAATCACCTGAGAAGTCCTTTCCACGAAAAGACCGCTATGATTACGACCGCTATGATTACACTGGAATCCAGTGAAAGGATAGCACGACATGTGCAGCGATGCGTTACCAGCCATCACCATCACGCCCGATCCAGCGTTGAGCGACGACCCTGTCCGCATTCACCTGCGCGGATTCGCGCCGGGGCAGCGGGCGACCCTCCGCGCGGCGATGGCCGACGACGCGGGGCAGCGCTGGCGCTCGTGGGCCGAGTTCGCGGCGAACGATGCGGGCGACGTGGATCTGGCGACGGCAGCGCCGCTCGCTGGCAGCTATTCCAGCGCCGACGCGATCGGCCTCTTCTGGAGCATGGCGCGCGCTGATGACGAGGATAACGAGCCCGCGACCTTCGCGCGCACGACCACGCATCCGCTGACGATCACGTGTACGGCTGAGGCGGATGGACGCGTGGTCGCCACAGCACACCATACGCGCCTGGGCATGGCGGCGGGCGTGCGGCGGGTGGAGGCGCGCGAGCGCGGGCTGGTGGGCGCGCTCTTTCTCCCGCCGGGTGAGGGACCGCATCCAGGCGTCATCGTGCTGGGCGGATCGAGCGGCGGCATGCGCGAGCCACTGGCCGCCCTGCTCGCCTCGCATGGCTGTGCGGCGCTGGCGCTGGCCTACTTTGGCGTCGAGGGGCTGCCGCCACAACTGGCCGACATCCCGCTCGAGTACTTCGAGACGGCGCTCGACTGGATAGCGACCCGTCCCGATGTGCGCGGCGAGCGATGCGCGCTGCTGGGCACGTCACGTGGCGCGGAGCTGGCGCTGCTCCTCGGCGCGACATTCCCACAGGTGAGCGCGGTGGTCGCCTACGCGCCAAGCGGCGTGCTCTGGGGCGGGGTCGGCGCGTCTGGTCCAGCGTGGACGTACCGTGGCGAACCGCTGCCCATCGTGCCAGATCGCGTTCCACCCGAGCTCGATGCCGCGATGTCGGCCCGTGACCCAATCTCCGCCACGGAGTGGTATCTGTACAACCTGGAGGATGAGGCGGCGCTCGGACCAGCAACCATTGCCGTCGAGCGCATTGCCGGGCCGGTGCTGCTCATCTCTGGCGAAGATGACCAGATGTGGCCCTCCACGCTGATGGCGGAGCGTATTATGCGGCGGCTGGCCGAATACCGCTTCACCTGGCCATATCGCCACCTGCGCTACCCCGACGCGGGCCACCTGATCGCCCCGCCCTGGCAGCCGACGACGGTCAACGTCCGCCGCCACCCAACCGTCGGCGGCGCGTTCGCCTATGGCGGCACACCGCTCGGTATGGCTCGCGCCAATGCCGACTCCTGGCCCCGTGTGCTGGAATGGCTGGGAGCGCGCATGGCATAGCATGGCTTTACCGGTGGATTGCATCGCTGTATGATATATTCGCACGTAGCAGGCATATTGGCCCATGACATAATGTGATTCACTACGATATGCTTGCGCTGGCGGCGACACGTGTACGTTAATGTGCAATGTTTGCTTTTGCCTGGCTGTTGGGTTGGGCCATTCGCCATCGGGTCCAGGGGCAGAGGTCTCTGTGCCGGGGCGATGGGAGAATCGGAGGTCGCGGCGTTGCCACCCGTATTGCACATCCGCCTGCTTGGCGATTTCGCTCTCTCTTGCGATGACAGGCCAGTAGAGGGCATCACCACGCCTCGCCTCCAATCGCTGATCGGCTACCTCGTGCTGCATCGCGACGCCCCACAGCTGCGCCAGCATCTGGCGTTCGTCTTCTGGCCCGATTCGAGCGAGATGCAGGCGCGCAATAACCTGCGCCAGCTCATCCATGTCTTGCGGCGCGCGTTGCCGTCTGAGAGCGTCTTCCTCGCCAGCGACAACCGCACGTTGCAATGGCGTCGCGAGGCGCCATTGCAACTCGACGTTGATGACCTCGATGCCGCGCTCGCCGAAATCGAAGACGTGGACCACCAGTGGGATGCCAGCGCATTACACGCCATCGGACAACGCATCAACGAACTCTACCGTGACGACCTGCTACCTGGATGCTATGACGAGTGGGTGGCGCCAGAGCGCGAGCGGCTGCGGGCGCGCTTCTTACAGGGGCTTGACCGTCTCATCGCGCTCAATGAAGCGCAACGCAACTACACCGACGCCATCCACTGTGCGCGGCGGGCGCTCCACTTTGACCAGCTCAACGAGGAGGCCTATCGCACGCTGATGCGTCTGTTCGCGCTCAGCGGTGACCGCACCCGGGCGCTCCGGGTCTTTCAGACGTGCGCCACCGTCTTGCGGCGCGAGTTGGGAATCGAACCGGGCGAGGAAACCCAGGCGCTTTATCAGCGGTTGCTGCGCCCGGCTGCGCGCCCGGACCAGCGCGATTCGCGCGACCGCCCGGATCAACGCGACCAACGCGAGGAAACGCTACCCGCCACGCCAACGCTTGTGGGCCGCCAGCGCGAATGGGAAACACTGCGCCGAGCCTGGCAGGCGGCGAATACGCAAGGGCCAGGATTCGCGCTCATCTCGGGTGAGCCTGGGATTGGCAAGTCACG
>Ga0070683_100000567_pt1 | contig 26322 bp, 23 predicted proteins | sample KBSC713LmetaG_FD_64662 | JGI IMG/M metagenome (GOLD analysis project Ga0070683, IMG submission 64662) | Corn rhizosphere microbial communities from Kellogg Biological Station, Michigan, USA - KBS C7.1-3L metaG | ecosystem: Host-associated > Plants > Roots > Rhizosphere ... | reverse complement strand
CCCACCTGCCCGCGCAGGTGGTACAGCTGACGCGCAACGTCATCAACGACTCGGTCAAGGCTGTCGTCGCCATCTACAACAAGGCCGTCGACACCGCCGGGGTCGTGGTTAAGGCGGTGTCGAAGGCGGTCAGCGCCACCGTCGAGTTTGCCAAGGCGGCCGGGCCGACGGCCCTGGCGGTGGCCGGGATCATCGCGGCCGGAGCCTCCGCCGGCACCCTCGCCACCTCCGCGATCGGCGCGCTCATCGGAGGCGGTGGCCTGGCCACCGCCGTCGCCGGGGCGGCCGGTGCCTTCACCGACGCCGCGGTGGGCGGTCTGCTGACTTCTGGGCAGGAATTCGGTCCGATGAGCCTGGAGCCGTACACGGACGCCCTGTTGCGCGGCGCGTTGAAGAGCTGGCCCTCTGGCGTGGCCGGTGCCGCGGCCCTCCTCACGGCCGGCATCGTCGTGTCGAGTAACGCCATCACCGGCGGCGCCTCCTCGTTCGCCTCCACCCTGGTGGAACAGGTCGGGTCGGGACGCTACAACATCCTCGAGTTGCTCTTCTCCACCGGCGTGGGCGCGTTGTCCGGCCAGTTCACCGGCAACTCCAACTCGCCGCAGGTGAACCAGCCCCCGACCATCGAGCCGCCCGACCACCCGATCGTCAGGGTGCCCAACGCGCCGTCCGTTCCGGCCAACGGCTCGTCCGGCCGATCCCCGGGGACCGGGAACGGGGGCAGATCCAGTGGCGGCAGCCCCAACGGCCCTCTCTATTCACTCCTGCACCCGTGGGCCTGCGCCCCCGGCGCGAGCCTTCGCACGTGCTGACACAGTTCCAGCTATCGACGACCGTACGGAGGAAACATGACAACCGGATCCAGACGCGTACCGCGGCTGGTCGCCGCCGGGTTACTCGCGCTCGCCTTCGCGACCGTCCCGGCCGCACGCGCCGCGGCGGCGACCGCGGCCATCGATACGGCGTCGGACTTCGCGACGGTCTCCTGGGCGCCGGGGCGGATCGACCTGTTCGCTCGCGGGGTCGATGGCACGCTCGAGCACAGGATCTTCAACGGCCGCTGGTCGCAGTGGCAGAGTCTCGGCGGCGTCATCGTCGGGGCGCCGGCCGTCGCGTCGTGGGGCGTCGGCCGGTTCGACGTGTTCACCCGCGGTACGGACAACGCGGTGCACCACATCTCCTTCAGCAGCGGCGCCTGGTCGGGCTGGGACAGCCTCGGCGGATCGGTGACCTCGGCGCCCGCCGCCGTCAGCTGGGGAGCGAACCGGGTCGACGTGTTCGTCCGCGGCACCAACAACCACCTGTTCCACAAGTACGGGAACGGCACCACCTGGACCGCATCGTGGGAAGACGACGGCGGCACGTTCAGCACCGGACCGGCCGTGGCGTCGTGGGCCGCGAACAGGCTGGACCTCTTCGCCGCGGGGACAAGCGGCGCCCTCTACCACAAGTGGTGGAACGGCACCGCCTGGTCGGGCTGGGAGGCGGACGGTGGAACCGTGAAGTCGACCCCGACCGTCACGGCGTGGGCCGCGAACCGCCTCGACGTCTTCTATCGTGGGTCGAGCAACGCGCTGCAGCACAAGTGGTGGGACGGCACCGCCTGGTCCGGGGTTCAGGACCTCGGCGGCACGATGAGTACCGCACCGGCCGCCACGAGCGATGACGTGAACCACCTCCAGATCTTCTACCGCAACGGGGCGACGCTGTCGGAGAAGGCGTACAACGGCGGCTGGCAGGCCGTGGCGAACATCGACGAGACCGTGAGGAACATGCCAACCGCGTCGTACACACCGACGGTCGGGTTGCAGGGCGCGCCGCCGTCGGGGGCGTTGGTCGGGCCATTGTGGTACGGGTACGTCGACAACGTCGGCCGGGTGCTGGTGGGCGAGCAGACCGATCCGGACAACACGCAGACAGTGGCGTGGACTGTCATGTCCGGGAATGAAGGTTTCTCCGGCCCACCGGCCTTGGCATCGCAGCCGAACGGCCTGATGTTGGTGGCCGGGCAGCACTCGAACTCCGATGTGTGGACGCAGACGGAGTCGAAGGCCGCTCCGGTGACGTGGGCGCCCTGGTTGACCCAGGGCGGTTCGCTGGCCTCGGCGCCGGTGGCGGGGCGGCTGCCGGACGGAACGGTCGTGCTGTTCGTGACGGACACGACCGGCCAGGTATGGGCGTTGCCGCAGTCGGGCGCGAACGGTGCGTTCGGGCTGTGGAAGGCGCTCGGCGCCTCGGGTCTGGTCGCGGGGTCGCTGAGCACGGCCACCGTCTCCGGCGGTGTGCAAATGTTCGGGGTCAACGCATCGGGGTCGGTTATGACCGCGGAGTACTTCGCGTCCGGGAGCGTGTCCGCGTGGACGAATCTCGGCGGGTCAGGTCTCGCCGGTACGCCGGCTGCGGTGGTGTACCCCGGGTACCTGCTGCGGGTGTTCGTGCGCGGCGCGGACGGCGTGTTGGTGACCAAGAAGACCGACAGCACCGGTACGTGGGAGTCGGCATGGTCGCCGGTCGGCTCGCAGGTGTTTGTCGGGTCTCCCGCGGCCGTGCTGTCGCCGACGAGCGGCAAGACCGAGGTCGTTGCACGCGATGCTGACGGGGCGATCTGGAGCAGCGGGGAGACCGCTCAGGCATCCGCCGTTTGGCGCGACTGGAAGAACCTCACCCAGGGCATGGACGTGGCCGCGACCGATCCGTCGATCGTGACCTACACCGGCGGCACCGGCGCGTCGTGGGAGTTCGTGTTCCGCAACGCCGACCAGCAGAACAGAATCTATTTCGTGCCCACGGACAGCGGCACTTCCGCGGCGGCGAGGCCGACCTTCGGTCACGCCACGCTCCCCGCCGCGCCCGCGAGCTGAGACAGACAGAAGACACGACGCGCGATCGCATCGCCCGGGTTTACCCGGGGCGACGCGATCGCGAGCCCGGTCAGCGGCGGCTGTGCTCGCGGCGGTGCGGCAGGGCGCTGAACAGCGCCGGGGACTCCCATGCGGGCTGGCCGCGGCTCTGCCAGCGTTGCAGGTCCGGTGTCGCAGCCCAGGACGACCCGAGAGGTAGAGCGCGGACCCTGTACCCTTCGGAAACTCGGTTTCGGGTGCTGGTGTGCGTCTTTGTCCGGCGTGAGATCGATGACTTGCGGCATGCTGTCGGCCATGATCCTGTCGTTCGGCTACCTGATTCTTCGGCAAGCGCTCCAGCTGATCATCCTGACGGCGCGCGGCGAGTGCACCAACGCGGTCGAGGTGCTCGTGTTGCGGCATCAGGTCGCGGTGCTGCGCCGCCAGGTGCGCCGGCTGGATCTGGAACCGGCCGACCGGGCGGTGCTGGCCGGTCTGTCGCTGCTGCTACCGACCAACCCTAGCCGGGTCTCCAGCGCGTCCAGCAACTCGCCGAGTCCGGGGGCCGCGCGGTGTCGGCTGGTGGCCACCACTACACCTGCCCGGCCGTCGCGCCTGGATAGTGGGTGGGGTCGAAGTCTTCGCCGAGCCGCTCGACCGCGTCGTCGTGGTCCGGGCTGCTCGGGTTGGCCAGCGCGTCGAGCAGGTGCTGGTACCAGGCGGCGCCGCCGATGTCTTCGGGTGGACAAGCGCCGTCGCCGTCGAGGACCGCGAACGCGATGTTGGGGCCGGCGGGGCGGATCTCCTCAACCGTGACGGTGTGCGTCCACTGGTCGCCGAAGTCGTACACATAAGTGAACGTGGCGCCGGCTTCGGTGGCGATTGACACCAGGCGTTCGCCGTTGGCGGGGGTTTCACCGGAGTCAGAGCGGGGGTCGATGATGGTGTACTCGTCGGTCTCGAACACATACAAGTGCTCGTTGTACCAGCCCATCGCGTCCTGGATCATCTGGTGGACCAGGTCCAGCGTGGTGTTGGACGGGATCGCGACCCGCCGCCACACCCGAGGCGTGACGCCATCGAGTTCGATACGTAGGACGAGCGAGGCCGGGTCGGGTGGCTCGACGGCGAGGAAGACCGGATTGCCGCAGCACTTCTTGTACTTCGCACCGGAGCCGCACCAGCAGGGTGCGTTGCGATCGGGCGGCCACAGGAACCCGGTGTGGCCGATCTCGTGCAGCCACCGGGTGTAGGCCAGGCGGGTTTGCCGTTGGGCCGGGTCCTTGCCGGCCCGTTCGGCGTAGGCGAGCAGGCCGGGCAGGTCCAGTGGGAGAACCCGGATCGGGGTGGCGGACCGATGTGCCATGGCCCGCATCTGCTGTTCGGTTTCCCGGCGGTAGTCGGGGTGGTCGCGGTAGCTGGTGGCGTTCAGCAGACCCTGGGCCCAGGCTTCCTCGTACTGTGCGGGCGGGAAGTAGGCCATCTGGTAGAGCGCCGCGCGAGGCGCCCGACTCGGCGGGCGGGTGGCGGACTGTCCGGTTCGCATCGGCTGATCCTGCCTGCCGCGCCCGGCGGCAGGCAGGCCGGGGTGTCCGTCGGCAGGGTGTTACTCAGCGCCTTCGAACTCCGTCTCCCGGTCGATCGCCACGGCCAGGTGCCGCTCACCAACCGGCCGGCAAGCACAGGTCGCGTGGCCGGCGATCGCCCGCGATCAGGGTGGCCAGTGCCATTTCGGCGCACTGCACACCATGCCGACCACATCCAGGCTGCGAAGCCGCCCGTACCGGCCGCCACGTCGGCCAGCAGGCTGGCCACCGAGTTCGGCGGCGTATGGGTGGCACGAGCGGCTTCGCACATGTGGGTTTAGGATATTCTTAAACTGTCGGCCCGCGGGAAGGAGGGAGTGCGTGGAGTGGGAGATCCTGATGACCGCTCAGGTGGAGGCATTCCTCGATGGCCTGTACGAGTCCGATCGCAACAGCCATCGTCTCGTCAATCAGGCGATCCTGATTCTGGAGCGGAGCGGTCCGGCTGAGGGGCGTCCGCTGGTGGATACCGTGACGGCCTCACGGATCTCCAACATGAAGGAGTTGCGTCCTCCATCTGCGGGCGGTTCAGAAGTTCGGATCTTGTTCGTGTTTGATCCGTGGAGGTCGGCGGTGCTGCTGGTGGCAGGCGACAAGTCTGGCCAGTGGAGCCGGTGGTACAAACATGCGATACCTGAGGCGGAGCGCATGTACGAGACGTATCTAGAGGAACGCCGAAAGGAGGTTGAATCGTGAGCGAGGTTCGGCGTTGGCGGGAGTCGGGCAATCTGGAGCGCGCTGTGGAGACGGCGGGTGGCTGGGAGGCGTTCGAGGTCACTGTTGGGCAGATGCTGGACGAGGCGCGCGGTTGGCGTCTGGCTGAAATGCGCAAGCGGCGGGGTCTAACGCAGGAGCAGGTGGCTTCCCGGATGGGTATCTCGGTGGGTCGAGTTTCACAGATCGAGGGCGGTGATGTGTCCACGCAGGGTGTTCTCAACAGGTATGTGGCGGCTCTGGGCGGGACGCTAAAGCTCATCGCCGATTTCGGCGATGAGCAACTGAAGGTGGCGTAGGGGCATGGACTGCCGTGCGAGGGCATGCTCGACCGGAGACCCCTTTACTCGGCTGAGTATCGTTGGCAGCGACCTGGGCAAACACCGTCGAGCATGCCGCTGGGCCACCTGACTACTGGGGGTTAAGGGCGAACCGGCCGACGACAGATGATCGTAATCCCATCGCGTTCCAGCAGCTCATGGCTGCTACGGTCCGCATCGTTCTTCGACGCAGCGCCCGCTCGGTAGGTGCACGCCGCTCGCCGAGCGCTTTACTCGGCGGTCAACACAACCTACACCGCTAGCTTGTCCCACCATTCAGATCGCTGCGGATACATCGACATCCTCGTGAGAGCGTACGGGCGAGAGCGGTCAGGCGATCCGTCCGCCCCGAGTCACGCGTTCGGCGATGAGCAGCGTGCGGCGGGCCTGTCGGGCCACCGCTTCATCGATGAGCATGCCGTCGCTCGCAGTCGCCGCACCGCCGACATCCGACGTTGAGGCGAGTATTCGCCTCGCGGCTTCGACCTCGTCGGCGGTCGGAGTGAACACATCGTTTGCTACCGGAACCTGGGCTGGGTGGATGCACGCACGTCCGTAGAAGCCGAGGCGGCGCAGGGCACGCGTGCCCGCCTCAAAGGCCGTCAGGTCGCGGAAGTTCACGCTGGCGGGGGCCAGCGGCGGGTCGACGCCTGCCGCGGCGCTGGACAGCACGACGTGTGCTCGCAGGTAGAGCAGTTCTCGTTCGTCGTCGCTGGTCTCGATGCCGAGTTCGGCGCGAAGGTCGGCCTCGCCTATCTGGAGCCGTTGTACCCGCGGGGCCGACGCGATCGCCCGTGCATCCATTACGGTGGCGGCGGTCTCGAGTACCGGCGCCAGCGCGGCGGTCGACCCGAGCGCGTCAAGGATCGCCCCGATGTGCTCGACCTCGGCCCGATCCGCGGTCTTCGCAAGGCACATGCCGGTGATGCGTGCCGTGGCGAGCGCGCGAACGTCGGTTTCGCGCAGCGGACCAGGATTGACCCGCACCCACAGCTCGCCGGTCCACCGCACGCGCGCCACCCAGTCGGCCACCGCTTCGCGCGCGGTCTCCTTGCGGTCGGGAGCCACTGCGTCTTCGAGGTCGACGATGATGCCGTCCGCGCCGCGCCTTAGCGACGAGTCCAGCCGATCCGGTCGGTCGCCAGGGACGTACAGGTAGCTGCGCAGGGTCACGGGTGGTAGCCGACCGTCTTGGACAGTTCGTCGCCAACGTCGCGGACAAGGCCGCCGATACGCCGTTGCGCAGCGACGTCGAAGCGGAACGCGGGGCCACACACCGATAGGGAACCGAACACCCGCCCGTCGGCGTGGTGCACGGCGCAGGCGACGCTGCCCGCGTCCGCTTGCCGTTCGCCCCGGCTCGCGGCGTATCCGCGGCGGCGGATGGCCGCGACCTCGGCGCGCAGCTTCGCAGCGTCCACGATGGTTGCCGCGGTGAGCTGTTCCCGTTTGCACAGCCGCAGGTACTCCTCGATCTCGGCGTCGGGAAGGGCGGCGAGGATCGCCTTCGATGACGAGCCGGCGTGCAACGGGTAGGAGTGTCCGATGCTCACCGACATCCGGACCTCCTTCGGCGACAGCACCTGGTCGAGATACATCCGGGTCCAACCGTCGCGGATCGATAGGGTCGCCGTCTCGCCCGTCTCCTCGACCAGCCGGTACAGGAAGGGTTTGGCGGCGGCGGGGATGTCCATGAGCCGGACCGCGGCCAGCCCGATCTTCAGCGCCCCGACGCCGAGGGAGTATGTCTTGGTCTGCTCGTCGAAGGCGAGGAACCCGTCGGTGGTCAGTGCCTTGAGGATCCGGTGGGTGACCGCCTTGGGTAGCTCGAGGTCCCGAGCCAACGCCGAGACTCCGATACCTGTCGACGATGCCTCGACGACGGCGTTGATGACCCGCAAGGCGCGGCCGATGGCGGAGTAGCTGCTCGCGTTGGCGTCCGCGTCGACCGCCGGTTCGGCGACGTCTTGTGCCGTGGCTCTAGGCATGTGGGTCGATCCTTTTGTCTGCGTCGCGTGGGTCTGCGGCGGGCGTCAACGCCGAGCACCGTCCTGCCAGAGTACGGACGCGGTGCGAATGAGGGAGGTCACTATACACCGGCGGACACCTGACGTAGACCGTCGAGGAACCAGCGTGCGCGGCGCGGATCAGTGATCACGGTACCGTGTGCCGGCGCGAGAATGCGAACGTCGAGTTCGGTAACGAGCACATCGAACTCATGGAGCTTGCGGTCGAGGTTGCGGCACTGCGCTCCACTGACGATGAAGTGGACGTTCGACGGTTCCGGGTCGGGTCCGATCTCCTCCAGAGTCAGGCCGCAGTGTTCCTTGGAGTGCCAGTGCATGCAGGCGAACGCGTCGGCGGGGAACAGGGTCCGGGTGCCGTGGTCGAAGCCCCACACGGTGCTGCCGAGATCCTTGAACAGCGCAGCCAGTACGTCGAAGCGCCGGCCGCCGAGGTCGATGGACTGGCGCTGCCCGCGGCGCATCGGAAGATACGCCGAGTCCGGCAGTTCGGGGTGGAACAGGTGGTAGTCCTGGGTGTTGCCGACCACCCTCAGCTCCGGCCACTCGCGGTGGAGCAGGGTCAGCGCACCGGCGTGTGGGATCTCCGCGTGGGTCGGCATGACGTAGTCGAGCGGGCGCCCGGCAAGCGCCTCGTGCAACGCCGGGCGCAGGCCGTGCCACAGCGCCGGATGGCCGGCGTCGACCAGTAGGGTCTTGTCCTCGCCGACGACCAGGTAACAGTTGCACTGCGAGTGGCGCAGGTCGGGCACGGTCTCGTCGAGCGCGATGGCGGAGCAGCCACCCAACCAGTACACGCCGTCCGCGACCGCTTTCGGGAAGCGCGGTCCGGGCAGGTACTCGCCGTACAGCGCGCGTAGCTCGTCTAGCTCCGGGTCCGGCACCTCACAGCCCTCCCGTCGTGTCGGGTCCGGGTCCTTCGACAATCGCCCGGCGTACCCAGTCCAGGTGCTCGGCGATCAGCCGTCCGCCTTCCAGCACGCAGCCGTGTGCGGGTGCGACGCGATCAATCTCGTGCGCGCCGAACACCGCGTCCAGGCTGTCCAGCAGCGGCCGCGGGTGGGCGTCGGCGATCCAGTACAGCCGCTGGAAGAGGTGGTCGCGGACCAGTTCGTAGGTGGTGGTGTCGGTCGCCTCATTCAACACGGCGTCGCCCGGGTCGCCGGCCACGCCGTGGGCGAGGAAGTCGCCGGTGAACAGAGTGCGGGTCGTGCCGTCGTAGGTCCACGAGTGGCCGAGTGTGGTCAGCAGGGTGTGCACGAGCAGGAGGGTGCGTCCGCTGGGTAGGACAACGCGGTCGGGCCGGTCGCCGTACACGCTGGGCAGGTGGTTGGGTCCGCGCGGCATCAGGTATTTCAGCTGGGCGTGGCCGGAGTAGGGACCGTCGCCGTCGTGCTCGAACCAGTGCAGGATCTGGCCGGCGCCGGCGTACCAGATGGTCTGAACGTCGAAGCCGTCCAGCAGCGCCCGCATGTTGCCCACCACGTCCGGCTCGTTGCGGTCGATGAGAATCGACAGGCTCCGGCCGCCGAGGGACCCGCGTACGCCGTCGAGGACGGCTTCGCGGTGGGCGGCCACGCCGGTGTACACCAGGACGGCGGCGCTGTCGTCGAGCACCAGGTACGCGCTGATCGGTTCCGTACCGGTGACGCCGGGAGCCCGCCAGGACAGCCGGTCGTCGATCGTGACGGTGGCGCCAATGCGCAGCAGCGCGTCCGGATGCAGGACCTGGACTGTCATGGCCGGGTTCCTTCGTCCACGGGTTCCACGGTCGCTGTCAGTTCCACGGCCCGCTCGCCGGTACCGCCGCGCGCTAAGTCGTGGATGGCGTCCTGGAGGTCGGCAACCCGCGAGTCGGGCAGCGCGCGCTTCGTGTTGAGCCGGAACTTGAGCGCGATCTCCTCGGCGGTCAGCGGGTTGCCTGGTCCGCCGCGAGAGGATTCGACGCGGTGCGTCAGCACGCTTCCGCGCTTGGTCCGCGCGGTGAGTACGGCGCCGAAGCGCAGCGGGAACTCCTGTGTGGCCTGGGGATCCGGTACGCAGCGGACCTTGTCGGCCAGCGCTAGGCGCCGAGGGTCCAGGTGGGCGCCGGGTTGGAAGTCGTCCAGGTAGACACCGAGGCCGCCGCCGCCGAGCAGGGCGGTGGCGACGGTGAAGGGTCCGGAGAACTTGGCGTGGTACTCCGACTGGGGCCGCTTCTTGTCGGCCTCCGGCTCGGCAATGGTCCTCAGGGTCGAGGCCGGTGCGCCCAGCTCGAGGGATTCGACGTCGGCCGGGTCCAGCTCAGCGGCGCGCAGCGCCAGGGCGCAGTCGATGCCGGGGTGGGTGAAGTGGTTGGACGGGTACGGCTTGTAGACCGTGCGGCTCACCTCCCAGCGCTCGCCCAGGCCGTCGGTCAACGCCGCCAGGTTGACGTCGTCCTGCAGCCACGCGTAGAAGAAGCCAAACCGGCCCTCGATGACCGTCGGTGGGCCGGTGATGCCCGCGCGGGCGAGGTCGGCGGCCACCAGGCCACCGTGTGCGGCCCACCCGCAGTGCACGCGCTTGACCGTGCCGCCCGTGCGGTTGGCCTCCAGCAGGCCCGAGCCCATGCTCGCCGCGATGCCGATGGCATGGGCGATGCCGTCCTCGTCCAGGCCGTAGATCGTGGCGGCCGCCGCTGCGGCGGCCAGGGTGCCGCAGATGGAGGTGGCGTGCTGCCCGCGTTCGAAGAACGTCGAGTTGCGCATCTCGGGGGAGTACGACGCGAGGCCGAGCCGGTTGCAGATCTCGATGCCAGCGGCGACCGCGGCCAGCAGCCGTGGACCCGAGGCGCGCGCCTGCTGCGCGGCGGCCAGCGCGGCTGGTACCACAGACGCGCTGGGGTGCAGCACCGACGGCAGGTGGGTGTCGTCGAAGTCGAGCGCGTGCGCCAGGGTGCCGTTGACCAGAGCGGCGGAGGGGCCGGGCAGGCGGGTACCGCTGGCGACCGCGATCGCCTCGGGCGTCCCGCCCCACCGGCGTACCACTTCGAGGACCGCGGTGGACGGTGCGCCGGGTGCCTGCCGGTCCTCGGCGTACGCCGCCAACGCATTGCCGAGCACGTCGCGTACCCGGTCGGTCGCGTCCGCGGCCACCTCGTCCGGAACGCCGGTGTCGCGGCAGGCGACCGCGAACCGGGCCAGCTGCTGGACCTGGGTCGGCTGCGCGCTCATGACGCCGCGATGGCCAGTGGCCGCACCGGCGAACCGGTGGCGCCGACGATGGGCAGGGGGCTGAGTACCAACAGGAACTCGCGCACGCCGGAGTCGAGCAGCTCGTCCAGGCGCAGGGTCTCGACGATGTTGATGCCCGCCTCGACGAGGAGCATCCGGTGTACGGGCAGTTCCGCGTGGCCGCGCCCGGGTGGGATGCGCTCGAAGGCGATGCTTTCCCCGCCGGCAAGGCGTACCAGCCGGTCGATGAGCCACTGCGCGGCGCGGGTACCGGGTCCGGGCGCGCCGTCCACCTGTCCGGTGAACAGCGGCCCGTCGGACCAGTGGCGGGACCAGCCCGTGCCGATCAGCACGGCCTCGCCCTCGCCGACGGTCACGCCGGCCGCCTTCTCGGCAAGGTCCAGGTCCTCGGCCGTCACCTCGTACCCGGGTGCCAGGGTGCGGACGCCGTGCAACCCGGCGATGTCCAGCAGCACGCACCGTCCGACGTAGGGCGCGAAGGTGTCTATGCCCAGCGCGGTGAAGCCGCGGTTGCTCTGTACCGTTTCGGCCTCCACGTCGCCGTGCAGCATCCCGTCCTGCGACACGTGGGCCAGCGCGTCGACGTGGGTACCGACATGACCACCGGTGATGATCAGCTCGTTGGCGGCCGAGCCGCCGTCGGCCCGGACCACGTCGCCGTGGCGGCGCTCCAGCACCATCCGGAACGGCGGGTGGTTGGGTGACTGCGGCATCCCGGTGCGCATCGGCTGGCTCAGATCGAACAGGCGCGCGCCCGCCGTGACGTGCCACGGTTGCATCAGATGACCCCTTCGGCCTCGAGCTGGCGCAGCCGGTCGTCGGTCAGGCCCAGCATGTCTCGGTAGATCGCCGTGTTGTCCGCGCCCTTCGGACGACCCGTCCACTCGATGTGGCCGGGTGTGCGGGACAACCGGAAAAGCACATTGGGCATCCGCAGCGGCCCGAGCACGGGATCGTGGACGGTGGTGATGGAGTCCAGGGCCTGGTACTGCGGATCGTTGAACACGTCCTCGATGTCGTAGATCGGCGCGACGGCCGCCTGGGCCTTCTCGAAGGCGGCGACGACGCTGTCCAGGTCACGTTGGCCGATCCAATCCGAGACGTACGTGTCGAGCTCCTCGGCGTGCTCCGCGCGGGTGGCGCCGCTGTGGAACCACGGCTCGTCGATGACCTCGGGGTGCCCGACGAGCCACATCACCCGTTCGGCGATCGACTGGGCGGAGGTGGACACCGCGACCCAATGCCCGTCGCCGGTGCGGTAGGTGTTGCGCGGCGCGTTGTTGACCGAGCGGTTGCCGGTGCGCTGTTGCTTGGCGCCCAGCTGGTCGTAGACCATCGCTTGGGCGCCGAGGACAGTCAGCAGTGGTTCGATGATGGCCAGATCCACCACCTGACCGCGGCCGCTGCGGTCGCGTTCTCTCAGCGCCATCAGGATTCCGGTCGCGCAAGCGAGGGCGGAAACGCCGTCGGCGAGCCCGAACGGCGGCAGGGTCGGTGGGCCGTCGGGTTCACCGGTGATCGCGGCGAACCCGCTCATCGATTCGGCGAGCGTACCGAAGCCGGGGCGGGAAGCGTACGGCCCGAACTGGCCGAAGCCGGTGACCCGGGCGACGACCAGACCTGGGCGTTGCTGCCACAGCACGTCCGGTCCGACGCCCCAGCGCTCCAGGGTGCCGGGCCGGAAGTTCTCGATGAGCACGTCCGCCCGCCGCGCCAACTGCCGGAGCAGTTCGGCACCGTCGGGAGTACCGATGTCACAGGTGACGGTCCGCTTGTTGCGGGACAGCAGGGTCCACCACAGTCCGACGCCGTCCTTGGACGGGCCGTGCGAGCGGGACGGGTCGCCCATCCTCGGGTGCTCCACCTTAATGACGTCGGCGCCGAAGTCGCCGAGCATCGTCGCGGCCAGCGGACCGGCGAACAACGTCGCGATGTCCAGCACCACAAGGCCCGCGAGTGGTCCCTTGCTCAACCGGTCCTCCTGTCTCGTCCGTGCACCGGTTCCGGCGCGCTGAGGCCGGCTGGCGGCGCGACCGACGCCCGCTGCTTCGACCGGATCGGGCCGGACCCTTGCCGCGGAACGATCGTTGACGCGGCCTCCGGTCCGACTTAGTCTAAGCGGAACGCCGTACCTGTCAATGGAACGGCAGGGAAAGTTGCGTCGTGAGGGAGTCGACCACGTGACAGCATTCGACCTGCTCATCCGCGGAGCCCGGGTAGTACGCGCCGGCCACGAGGAACCGACGCCGATGGACATCGGCGTGCGGGACGGCGTGATCGCGGAACTGGGCCCGGGGCTCAACGGCGATGCGGCGGAGGTCATCGACGCCGAGAGGCTGCTCGCGTTCCCCGGTGTGGTTGACGCCCACCAGCACTGGGGCATCTACAACGAGCTGAGTGCCGACACCGAGTCCGAGAGCCGCGCGTGCGCACAGGGCGGCGTGACGACAGCGTTGACGTACATGCGAACCGGCCAGTACTACCTGTGGAAGTCCGGGCCGTACCGAGAGTTCTTTCCGGAGGTACTAGACCGCGCGGCCGGCCGGGCGTTCGTGGACTACGGCTTCCACCTGGCGCCGATGATGAAGCACCACATCGAGGAGCTTCCTTCGATCGTCGACGACTTCGGCGTGACGTCCTTCAAAATCTTCATGTTCTACGGCTCGCACGGGCTGCACGGGCGCTCGGACGACCAGTCGAAGTTCCTGCTCACCCCGCCGGGCGAGCGGTACGACCTGGCGCACTTCGAGTTTGTCATGCGAGGCCTGCAGCGGCTCCGCGCCCAGCGACCCGAGCTCGCTGACGTGCTGTCGCTGTCCCTGCACTGCGAAACTGCCGAGATCATGGCCGCCTACACCGCCATGGTGGAGGCGGCCGACGACCTCTCGGGGCTGGCCGCCTACAGCGCCTCCCGGCCGCAGCACAGCGAGGGCCTCGCGGTCACGATCGCCTCGTACCTGGCCTACGAGACCGGCCTGCCCACCATCAACCTGCTGCACCTCAGTTCCGCGAAGGCCTTCGACGCGGCGATGAAGATGGCCCAGGTGTTCCCGGGCGTCGACTTCCGCCGCGAGGTCACCATAGGGCACCTGTGCGTCGACCTCGACCAGGCGCAGGCCAACGCCGGAAACGGCGGCAAGGTCAACCCGCCGCTGCGGCCGCGGGAGGACGTGGAGGCCCTGTGGGAGCACGTCCTGGCCGGCAATGTCGACTGGGTCTCCAGCGACCACGCGTGCTGCCGGGAGGAGCAGAAGTTCGGTACCCCGGCGGAGAACGTGTTCCTGGCCAAGTCCGGTTTCGGCGGAGCCGAGTACCTGCTGCCCGCGCTGGTGACCGAGGGCCGGAGGCGCGGCCTGAGCTACGGGCGCATCGCAGAACTGACCTCGACCAACCCGGCGCGCCGCTTCGGCCTGGCCGCCCGCAAGGGCGACATCGCCGTCGGGCTGGACGCCGACATCGCGCTCGTCGATCCCGAGCAGAGCTGGACCATTCGCGCCGCGGACTCGTACTCCGCCCAGGAGTACACGCCGTTCGAGGGCGCACGGCTTGACGCCTCTGTACGCCACACGGTGCTGCACGGAGCGCTGGTGCACAGTGACGGGAAGATCGTCGGCGCACCGCGGGGTGAGTACCTGTTCCGTCCGGTCTCCGGCGGCGCGGCATCGTGAAGCCGGGCATTGCGACGGTGGGTGGCGGGCCGCTGGCCCGACGGTTCCCGCACGCCCGGGTGGGTGTCATCACGCCGAGTGCCAATCCGGCGCTGGAGTACGAGCTGCGCGCGGTACTCCCGGAACAGGTCGGCATCCATGTCACCCGGCTGCCCGCGCACGCCGAGATGGACATGGCCGGGCGGGTGGCTGCCTACCGGGACGACCTGGCGGCGGCCGTGGCGAGCTTCGGGGACCTGCCGCTACGCGGGATCCTGTTCGGCTGTACCGCCTCCTCGTATCCGATTGGGCCGGAAGGGGACGAGGAGCTGTCCCGTTCGGTACCGGACGCGCCCGTGGTCACCGCGGCCGGCGCGGTCCGGGAGCTGCTCGCGGCTTTGGGCGCGCGGCGCATCCATCTCGTGACCCCGTACCCGGACTGGCTCACGCGGCAGTGCGTGACCTACTGGAACCAGGCCGGGTATCCGGTCGCCACCGCGACCGCGGTGGACAGTGCCGCGCTCTACGACACCACCGACCGCGACACCTACGCCGCCATCGCTGCCGCCCTGTCCGGCGTCACCGAGCGGGGCGACGCTGTGGTGGTCGCCGGTACCGGTGCCGCGAGCCTGCGCGCGCTGGACGCGGCGTGCTCGGTCACCGCCGTCCCGCTGGTGTCTTCGAACCTGGCGGGCGCGGTCCGCCTCGCGCAGCTGTGCGGGTGGGACGCCGCTCTGCGGCTGTCGAGGCACATGGCGATCGCCCGGCTGGCCAACCTCCTCGCGGTGCGGGCGGAGGCGGCGTGAACCAACCAGTGGTGGTCGTGGGCGGCGGGCCGGTCGGGCTCACGGCGGCCCTATGCCTGGCGCGCCGCGACATCCCGGTCACCGTGTTCGAGGCGGGGCCGGAGACGGTCGCCTCCGACTGGCGCGGGTCGACCATCCACCCGCCGACCATGGACATCCTCGCCGCGCTTGGGCTGGCCCAGGCGGTACTGGCCGCCGCGGTGCACGTGGAGCGCGTGCAGTACCGGGATGTCGAACTCGCTACCGTGGCCACCTTCGACTACCGCGCGCTGGCCGGGCTCACCCGCTTCCCGATCCGGCTGCAGTTCGAGCAGTACAAGTTGCTGCGGTTGCTGCGCCGGGCCGCCGCCGAATCGCCGCTGATCCAGGTGCGTTACGGGACCGGGGTGACGGCGGTCCGGGCCGGGAGCGGCGAGGTTGTCCTCGACGCGGACGGCCCGCGCGGTGTGGAGCGGATCGTGACGCGCTGGCTGGTCGGCGGCGACGGCAGTCACAGCCTGGTGCGGGTACAGGCGGGACTCGGCTTCGCCGGCACCACCTACCACTCGCCGAGCGTGGTCGCGGCGACAGACGTCGACCTCGCGTCGCTGGTCGAGGATCTCGCGCCGGTCAGCTACTGGACCGGTCCGACCGGACGGCTGTCGCTGATCCGGACGCCGGACGTATGGCGCATCGCGTTGACCGTGCCGCCCTCGGCCGACGGTTACGGCGACGTCGACCACCCGCATCCGTTGCTGATCGAGCTGCTGGGCCGACTGGTCGACGGGCACGCGTCCGCCATTCCACTGAAGCAGCACCAGGCGTACCTCAGCCACCAGCGTGTCGCGAGCGCGTTCCGCAGCGGCCGCGTGTTGTTGGCCGGGGACGCGGCGCACATCACCGCGACCACCGGCGGGATGGGACTCAACTCGGGCATCCACGACGCGTGGGCGCTGGCGGGCGCGCTGGCCGATGCCGAGTCCGGCGGGGACGAGGCCGCCCTCGACGGGTACGCCACGCGGCGGCGGCAGATCGCCGAGCGGATCGTCCAGCCCGCGACAACCGACAACCGCACAGGCGCGGACATCCGCTCGGACGCGGCCCGACGGGCCCGCCTCGACGACCTGCGGGCGACCTTCGCCGACCCCGTGCGCCGAGCCGTGTTCGCCCGGCGCGCGGCGATGCTCGACGCTGTCGACGGCGGCCTGGTCGACTGCGCTTCCGCTGGGCAAGGGGGCAGCCGATGACAACCGTCCTGGCGCCGGTGACGGGCAGACCGATCCGCGATGTCGACGACGCGACCGCCGCCGACGTCGAACGCGCCTATGCGAAGGCGGCCGGTGCCCTGCCGGACTGGCAGGCGTTGACCGCGACCGAACGGGGCCGCATCTTGTGCGACGTCGGCCGGCTGATGTACGAGCGGGCAGACCAGATCGCTCGGCTCGAGGCGGAGAACACCGGCAAGAGGCTGGCCGACACGCTGAGGGAGGCACAACGGGCGGCGGGCTGCTTCGAGTACTACGGCGGGTACGCCGACAAGGTGACCGGTACGGTGATCCCGGCCTCCAGCGAGCACTTCGTCTACACCACGCGCGAACCGTACGGCATTGTCGTCGGCGTCATCCCGTGGAACGTGCCGTACTTCTTCGCCGCAAAGAAGATCGCACCCGCCCTGGCCTTCGGCAACGTGGTGCTGCTCAAGCCCGCCGCGGAGACACCGCTGAGTGCGCTGGCCCTGCGCGACATAATGACGGAGGTCGGGGTACCGGACGGGGTAGCGCAGATTCTCACCGGCGGCCCCGAGGTCGGCCGGATGCTCGTCAACGACCCGCGTACGTCGCTGGTGGTGTTCACCGGATCGGACCGCAGCGGCGGCGCGGTCGGTGCGGCCGCCGCCGCGCACTTCGCGCCGTCGGCACTGGAGTTGGGCGGCAAGTCGCCGCAGTTGGTGTTCGCCGACGCGGACCTTGACGCGGCGGTGGACGGTGTCGCCGAGGGCGCGATGGGCGCGTGCGGGCAGATGTGTATCGCGGGCTCGCGGGTGTTCGTGCAGCAGGCGGTCTACGACGAATTCGCGCGACGGTTGGCGGACCGGGTCTCGGGGTTGCTGGTGGGTGACCCACTGCGGCCCGAGACCGAGGTCGGTCCTCAGGTAACCCGGGCGCAGGCGGACAAGAGTCTGGACTTCATCGACCTCGGCGTCGCCGACGGTGGCGAGATCCTGGCTCAGGCGCAGCTGTCCGGCGACCCCAGGTTGGCCGGCGGCTTTTTCGTACCGCCCACGCTGTTCGCCGGGCTGCCCTCCACCTCGCGCCTGCTGGCCGAGGAGGTCTTCGGGCCGGTGACCGCCATCGCGCCCTTCGGGGACGAGGCCGACGCCGTGCGGCTGGCGCACGAGACCGACTTCGGTCTGGCCGCCGGCGTCTGGACCGGTGACGTCGGACGGGCGCACCGGATCGCCGGCAAACTGCGTGTCGGCACGGTGTGGGTCAACACCTACCGGATCCTGTCCGACCTGGTGCCGTTCGGTGGCGTAGGCCGGTCGGGGTACGGCCGGGAGGGCGGTACCGACGCGGTGAACCTCTACACCTGGACCAGGAGCGTGTGGATCGCACATCAGCCCGGCCTGGCCGCCGGCTACCGGCATCCGCACGAGGAAGGAGTTGACACATGACTGACACCGGTATCGGCCGCGGATACATCGGCACGATGACGGCGTTGCCGCGCTTTGACGACGAGAGCTACCTGGACTTCGTGGAGGGGTTGCGGAAGTTCGCGGTCCGGACGCTCACCCCGGCATCCGCCGCCGCGTTGCGTGGCCGGGTCGCGGGCGGCGGTGACGCCGTCGACACCGCGGACCTTGCCCAGGTGCGCGCGGCGGGCGACACCATTCCGGTCGTGAGTCTGCGCAACCGCGTGCTGCGCAGCACCCAGGGCATGAACTGGCAACGCGTGCAGGCCGCCTACCATACGCACCGCACACGGTTGCTGGCCGAGCTGGACGCCTACGCCGGCCGCGGCCCCGCGACGCTGCAACTCGACGAGCAGTTCGAGTACCCGCGCTACTACGACGCGGTCGACTTCCACCGGCAGCCGGGCAGCTACCACCGCGACGCGCTGGCCGGGTACATCTACCACTACGGCACGAAGATCTTCCATCTCGGGTCGAACGACAAGGATGAGTCGAAGATTGCCAATGCCAACAATGTCGTCCCGCCGGCCGACGGGAAGGTCGACCGGGTGCTGGACGTCGGCTGCGCGATCGGCGGCTGCACCGTGGCCTTCAAGGACCGGTGGCCGGACGCGGAGGTGATCGGCGTGGACCTGTCCGCGCCGCTGCTGCGGTACGCCCACATGAGGGCGGTACGGCTCGGCGCGCCCGTGCATTTCCGCCAGGCGCTGGCCGAGCGGTTGCCTTTCCCCGACGGGCACTTCGACATCGTGTACATGTCGACGGTGCTGCATGAGATGCCGGTCGCCGACGGGCGACGCGCGGTCGCCGAGGCGCGCCGGGTGCTGCGGCCGGGCGGCGTACTGGAGCTGCGCGACATGCCCCAGGCGGCGCGGCCGCCAGAACCGTGGGCGGACTACGACCGGGACTTCGACACCCGGTTCAACACCGAACCGTTCTCCTACGCCTTCATCCACTCGGACCTCGGCTCATACCTGGAGGCGACATTCGAGGCGGTATCGGCGACGACCAGTCCCGCCCTGACCGTCTGGAGATGCCTGGCATGACCACGCCCGACGCGCACACCAGCGTGACGCCGATTCCACCCGCGCTGGGCGACAGCTGGCGGGTGTCGTACCCGGAGCCGCCGGGGGAGTTCCTCGCCAGCCACTCCAACGACCAGTTGGCGCACATCGCCATGGAGCTGGCTGCCGAACTGTGGGTGGTCAAGCGCCGGTTGGCGGCGATCGAACAGCAGCTGGTGTCCGGCGGCGCCATCGTGTCGCCCGACTCGGCGGCTACCACCGACGAGGCGCGCGCCGAATCGGCGGCACAGCGGGACGCCTTCGTGTCGCGGGTCTTCGCGGCCATGCTGCCCGGGGCGCAGTGACATGAGTACCAAGGCCGGGCCGATCCGCGAGGCCTGCGTCGTCGTCGCGGACCTCGTCGCCGCGCAGGCCCGGCTGGCCGCCGCTCTCGGTTGGTCACCGGACGGTGCGCCGACAGGGTTCGACGCCGCGCGGGCCCGGTTGTGGGGCACGCCGAGCCTGGCCGGCGCGCCGTGCTCCGCGCTGGCGCCGCCCAGCGGCCAAGGGGGTGCCATCCGTCTGATCCAACGCCCGCTGAAGCCTGGCGGTGCCGCGGGGGCGGACCACCGGAGCGGCCCCGGGCTGGTTCACCGGGGCAGCCGCGGTCCGTTCCGCCGCCTCGGCTGGTCGGCGATCGAGCTTCAGGTCGCCGACAGCTCCGCGGCGGTGCGTCGCGCCGAGGCGGCCGGGCTGCGCGTGCTCGGCCAGCCGAGGACGATCGGCGACGGCGGGAGTCTGCCGATCCGCGCCGGGCAGGTCACCGACGACGACGGCCTGGTCCTCTACCTGACGCAGATCCTTGGCGAGGTCGCGGGATTCGAGCTGCCGACGGTGCGCGGCGACACCGACGGCGTGTTCATCGCGGTCCTGAGCGTCATCGACCTCGAGGACGCGCGCGGGATCGTCGAGCGGCACCTCAACACCACCAGGGCCAGCGACCGGTACTCGCCGATCGGCGTCGTCAACGCGACGCTCGGCCTGCCGCCGGACACCAAGCACCGGATCAGTTCCCAACAGCTGCGGGGCGCGAGCCTCGTGGAAATCGACCAGCTCGACATCGCACACGACCCGCCGGACCCGTCGTGGGATCCACCACGGACCGGCGTGGTCGCAGTGTGTGTTCAGGCCGATGTCGCCGCACCCGTCGTGTGGCGACCGTGCGCGGGAGCGTTGCTGGAGCTCGTTCCCGGCTCTGCCGCGCCGGCTCCCGCCGGCCTTACCGCCATCGAAACGCAAACGTAACGGCGAGAGTTCCGGTGAGCCTTGACGTCGTCTCGGTCGCCGGGTAAGCAGGCACTAGAAGTGGAACGCTGTTCCACTCATCGGGACAGCTGGGAGTGAACTTGAGACTACGACAAGGACTCAGCGCCATTGCGCTCGGCGTGTGCGCGACGCTCGTCGTGGCGGCATGCTCTTCCGCTACCACACCGCAGGGCTCCTCCTCGGGTGGTGCCAACGCGGGCAAGCCCGGCGGTCAACTGCGCGTCGGCGTTTCGGCGCTGCCGCCCGGGCAGGGCAACCCCTTCAGCGCGATCGGGTCGCCCAGCGTCTACGTGTGGGCGTCCATCTTCGACGCGCTGACCACAGTGGACAAGACCGGCAAGGTACAACCGGGCCTTGCCACGTCTTGGAAGAACATCGACCCCACGCACTGGAGCTTCACGCTGCGCCAGGGCGTCACGTTCTCCAACGGGGAACCGTTCAACGCCGACGCCGTGGTCGCCACCGTCAACTACCTCACCTCGAAGGAAGGCAAGGCCACGTCCGTCGGTGGCGAGCTGTCCATGCTCGCCAGCGCTCAGGCCACCGACCCCAACACCGTCGAGATCACCACCTCGACACCGAACCCGGTCATGCCGGCGTCGCTATGCGTCATGTACATTCCCGCGCCGAAGGCGTGGGCGCAGTTGGGTGCCAAGGGCTTCGCCACCCAACCGGTCGGTACCGGGCCGTTCGTGGCCAACTCGTTCACCCAGAACTCGGTGCAGCTGACCGCGAACACGAAGTCCTGGCGGGCGCCCAAGGTGGACAAGCTGAGCTTCACCATGCTCGCCGACCAGGCAGCCCGCACCCAGGCGTTGCAGTCAAAGCAAATCGACCTGGAGATCGGGGTGTCCCCGGACCAGATGCCGTCGCTGTCGTCCGCCGGTTTCAACGTGGTGACCAGCTCGCCGCAGCAGATCATGTCGCTGGCGTTCCGGCAGACCTCAGGAGGCCCGATCGCCGATCCCATGGTGCGCCAGGCCCTGAACTACGCGGTGAACAAGGATGCGATGAACACCTCGCTGCTGGGTGGCAAGGGCGCCGCACCGACGCAGGGAACCGCTAGCAACACATTCGGCAACAACCCGTCAGTGAAGGGCTTCCCGTACGACCCGGACAAGGCCAAGCAACTGCTGCAGCAGGCCGGCTACGGGTCGGGGCTGAAGCTGAGCGCGGACGTCGTGGTCGGCTCCTTCCCGGCCGACGCACAGATCTACCAGTCCGCCGCGGCCGACCTAGCGAAGGTCGGGGTCCAGCTGACCCTCACCCAGATCACCTTCGCCGACTTCCTCAGCAAGTACCTGCCGAACTCATGGGACACCCCGATGTTCGGCCTGTCCTGGAACGGTCAGCCGACGCTTCAGGCCAGCCGGCCGGACACCATCTTCTCCTGCCTGCAACCCAAGGCGTTCTTCTGCGACCCAACCGTCAAGGACCTGCTGACCAAGGCGAGCACCGAGTTCGACGAGAACCAGCGCAAGCAGACCCTGCAGGACGTGGCGACCCAGATGCAGGCCAACCCACCGGCGCTGCTGCTCATGGAGCAGATCGACATCAACGCGATGGCCTCGAACGTCAAGGGTTTCAGCGCCGACAACCGTACCGTGCACTACGAGAACATCACCGTCAACTGAGCACCACCACCAACCGAGAGGTACCCGATCGATGAGCGCCATGGCCGGACCCGCGCCGCTGGCAAGTCCCTCGCCGGACACGGCAGCCCGCGCGCGTCCGGCCATGCGCCTACTCGCCCGTCAACTGCTCAACCGGGTGGCTCAACTGGTCATCCTGCTGTTCGTCATCTCCAGCGTGCTGTTCGTCCTGTTGCGACTGACCGGCGACCCGGCCGTCACGATCGCCGGTGAGAACGCCACACCGGACACTCTCGCGGCCGTGCGCCAGCAGTACGGGCTGGACGGCTCACAACTGCACCAGTACCTGACGTTCATCGGCAACCTGCTGCATCTGGACTTCGGCTCGTCGTTGGCCACCGGACAGGACGCGCTCGGCATGGTCGGTGCGCAGCTGCCGGCGACGCTACGGCTGGCCGTGGCCGCCATCATCCTCAACGCCCTCATCGCGATCCCGGTCGGTGCGTGGCTGGGCAGCCGCCGCCGGGGCGTGGCCCGGGAGAGCGCGAGCTTCCTCATCACCATCGCACAGGGCATCCCCGGCTACGTGGTGGGGCTGCTGCTGATCCAGGTCTTCGCGGTCTGGCTGCACGTCCTGCCGTCGGTCGCCAACGGCGGGTTCACCTCGATGATCCTGCCGGCGCTGACCCTGGCCAGCTTCCAGGTCCCGAAGATGGTGCGGGTCACCGCAGCCAGCGTCGCCGAGGCGGGCCGCGCCGACTACATCCTGACCGCGACGGCCAACGGCGCCTCGCCCAGTACCGTCGTACTGCGCCACGCCCTGCCCAACGCCCTGCTGGCGGTGACCGCGATGCTCGGCGCCCAGTTCGCGTTCCTGCTGTCCGGAACGCTGATCACCGAGTACCTGTTCAACTGGCCGGGACTCGGACTGCTCATGGTGAACTCCGTCCAGCGGCTGGACTTCCCCGTCGTGCAGGCCGCCGTCTTCGTGACCGCCGTGATGGTCTTCGTCGTGAATGTGGTGATGGACATCGTCTTCGAGCTCGCCGATCCACGGCTGAGGAGGTCGGGCGCATGACCGCACCCCTGCAACGATCCGAGGCGCCGGGTGACGCCGGTGTCCCGCTGGCCGACGCGCCGACCCCGGTCGGCGTCCTGCGCCGCCGGGCCGGCACGGGTCACACGGCATCCCTGTATGTCGGCGGAGCCATCGCCGCCGTCCTCGTCGCGACCGCCCTGCTGTCGCTGTTCGTGCACCTCGGCGACCCGAACGCGACCGATCTCCTCGGTCGCCTGCACAGTCCCGACGGCGCGCACCTGGCCGGTACCGACGAACTCGGCCGCGACATCCTCGCCCGGCTCGTGCGCGGCGTGCGCTGGTCGCTCGGCATCGGCACCATCGCCACCGCGATAGCGGTGACCATCGGCGCCACCCTCGGCACCATCGGGGCGTGGCGGCCCGGCATCGTACGTACGCTGATGGTCCGCTCCACCGACATCGGCATCTCGTTCCCGTTCCTCGTCATCGCGGTCGTCATCGTCGCCGTCGTCGGTCACGGCTTCTGGCCGCTCACCCTCACCCTCGGCGTCGTCGCCTGGCCCACCATGGCCCGCGTCATCTACGCACAGGCGCGCGGACTGTGCGAGCGGGAGTACGTGCTCGCCGCGCGGCTGGCCGGCGTCGGCGGCCTGCGCTCGCTGTTGACGCACGTGCTGCCGCCGCTGGTGCCGCACCTGCAGGTGATGGCGGCGTTCACCTTCGCCGACCTGCTGGTCGCCGAGAGCGGGCTGTCCTTCCTCGGCCTCGGCGCGCCGCTGGGCGAGGCGACCTGGGGCAACATGCTCTCGGCCAGCCGCGCCTACCTGATCCAGGCCCCGTGGATGATGCTCGGCCCGGCCACGGCGATCGTGCTGGCGGTGCTCGCCGCGAACCTCGTCGGCGACGGCCTGACCGCCCGTGACCACGCCAAGCGGTCGAGGTCAGCGGCATGAGCACCGTGACACTCGCCCCCGCAGTGGTCGACCTGCGCGACGTCCGGGTGGCCTTCTCGACTGACCGCGGCATTGCCGAGGCGGTCCGTGGGGTGACGATCGCCCTGCGGCCGGGGGAGCGGGTCGCGCTGGTCGGCGAGTCGGGGTCGGGAAAGACCATGCTGGGCCTGTCCATGCTGGGCATCACCCCGCCCACCGCCCGCGTCTCCGGAGGCATATCCGTCGCCGGTACGGACGTGCTCGCGGCGGACCGCGCCGCGATGCGGCGGCTGCGCGGCGGCACCATCTCCATGGTGTTCCAGGACGCGCTCAGCGCCCTGAACCCGGTACGCACGGTCGGGTCGCAGCTCGTCGAGTCGGCCCGCCGGCACCACAACCTGTCACGCGCACAGGCACGCCACCGCGCGATCGAGATCCTGACCTCGGTCGGCGTGGCGGCCGCGGCCGAGCGGATGCGGGCCTACCCCCACGAACTGTCCGGGGGGCTGCGCCAGCGGGTGATGATCGCGCTCGCGCTCATCAACGATCCACAGATCATCGTTGCCGACGAACCGACCACGGCGCTGGACGCCACGATCCAGGCGCAGGTGCTGGACCTGCTGCGGGCGATGAGCACGCAGACCACCCTGCTGCTCATCACCCACGACCTGGCCGTGGCGGCCGAGGTGTGCGACACCGTGTACGTGATGTACGCCGGCCGGCTCGTGGAGTTCGGGCCGACCCGGCAACTGCTGGACCGGCCCCGCCACCCGTACACTCGGGGGCTGATCGCGGCCGCTCCGCGCTTCGACGCCCGCCGGTCGGTGTTGCGGCCCATCCCCGGCGCCCCGCCCAGGGCCGGCGACACGCCCATCGGCTGCGCATTCGCGCCGCGCTGTCCGTTCGCCGACGCCCAGTGCCGGCAGGTGGATCCCCCGCCGGCCACGATCACCGAGGTGGCCTGCTGGCATCCGCAGGAAGGTGCCTCGCGATGACAGTCCAACCCGTGCCGATCCTTTCGGCCGAGCACGTCGGCGTCACCTTCTCGCTCCGCGGCCGCCCCCTGCACGCGCTCGATGATGTCAGTGCCGAGATCACCCCCGGCCGGACCCTCGCCGTGGTCGGCGAGTCCGGGTCGGGGAAGTCCACCCTCGCCCGGGTGCTCATGCGCGCCCAGGACGTGCGGCACGGCCGCGTCATGTTCGACGGTACCGACGTCACCGCGCTCAGCGAACGTGCCCTGCGGCCGTTCCGCCGACGGGTACAGATGGTGTTCCAGGATCCCTACGCCAGCCTGGACCCGCGGATGACCGTCGGACAGATCATCGGCGAACCGTTGCGGGCGCAGCGCCTGGCCTCGGGTGAACGCCTACGCGAGCGGGTCGGCGACCTGCTGCGCATGGTCGGGCTGCCCGCGGAGGCGGCCGCCCGCCGACCCGGACAGTTCTCCGGCGGTCAGCGGCAACGCGTCGCGATAGCCCGTGCGCTGGCTCCCGACCCGGACGTGCTGATCGCCGACGAAGCCGTGTCCGCGCTGGACGTGTCGATCCAGGCGCAGATCGTCAACCTGCTGCGCGAGGTGCAGCGCGCACGGCACAACGCCATGATGGTGATCTCGCACGACCTGGCCCTGGTGTACCACCTGGCCGACCACGTCATGGTCATGTACCTGGGCCGTGTGGTGGAGTCCGCGCCGTGCGACGACATCATCGGCAACCCGCAGCACCCCTACACCGCCGCGTTGCTCTCGGCGACCCCGACCCTGGACGGTCGCGGTGAGCGTGAACGCATCGTGCTACGTGAGGGCCCTCCGTCACCGCTCAACCGGCCGAGCGGATGCGCCTTCCACACCCGCTGCCCGATCGCGCAGCCGCGGTGCTCCGCCGAAGTACCGCAGCTGCTACCGGCGGCTGGCAGCCGCTCCGTTGCCTGTTTCTACCCCGGCAAGCTTGCCGGCCGCACGATGGCAGATCTGACCAGTCAGGAGGAGCCCCGGTGATGCAACGCCCGTTCATCGAGTTCATGCAGACCCAACGGCTGCCATGGGCGGACGCCGGCAGCGTCGGACTCGCCGTGCTGGGCGGCGCACAGGTACGGGTGCTCAGCGAGGACCGCGACAGCGGCGCGTGCACCCTGCTAGTGCGCTTCCCGGCCGGCTGGCGTCGCGACGGGGGCATCCTCACCGCGGACGAGGAGATCTTCGTCGTGCGGGGGACGCTGACCATCGGTGAGCGCGCCTACCCCCGGTTCGGCTACGCGCACCTGCCCGCCGGGTACCGCAGCGGAGCCGCGTCGGTCGCCGAGGGCGCCACCGCACTCGTCTTCTACTCCGGCCGACCCGAGGCGGTCGCGGCCGGAGAGCACGCCGCGGACCTGGCCAAGGAGCGGGTCGTCGAGTACCTCAACGCGCTGGACGGGGAATGGGGAGCCAACTTCCACCCGCAGTTCCCGCCCGGTGCGGGGCGCAAGTGGCTGCGGCGCGACCCGGTCACCGGAGACGACACCTGGATCCTGGGTACCATGCCGCTGCGGTCCGGCCGTCGCGCGGAGAAGCATCCCGTCGTGGAGGAGATGTTCCTGCTGTCCGGGGAGTTGCACGGTCACCT
>Ga0070683_100000564_pt1 | contig 26365 bp, 21 predicted proteins | sample KBSC713LmetaG_FD_64662 | JGI IMG/M metagenome (GOLD analysis project Ga0070683, IMG submission 64662) | Corn rhizosphere microbial communities from Kellogg Biological Station, Michigan, USA - KBS C7.1-3L metaG | ecosystem: Host-associated > Plants > Roots > Rhizosphere ... | reverse complement strand
GGGCGCAGCAGCGTCTTGATCGCGCGGCGCGTGTCCATCGCGCGGTAGGCCTCGGCGACGTCGGCGAGCGGCAACGTCAGGTCGAAGACCTTGCCCGGATCGATCTTGCGGTTCCAGGCGAGGTCGATCAGGCGGGGCAGGTAGCGCCGCACCGGCGCGGGGCCGCCGTGCAGGCGGACATGCCGGAAGAACAGATCCTGCCCGTCCAGCGAGACGCCGTGCGGGACGCCGACGTAGCCGATCGATCCGCCCGGGCGCGTCGACTGGATCGCCTGCGTCATCGATTCCTGCGTGCCGACGCACTCGAGGACCGAGTCGGCGCCGACGCCCTTGGTCAGCTCCTTGATGCGGGCGATGCCGTCGGCGCCGCGCTCGGCGATGACGTCGGTCGCGCCGAACGCGCGCGCGAGCTTTTGCCGCGCATCGTGGCGGCTCATCGCGATGATGCGCTCGGCCCCGAACTGCCGCGCCGACAAGACAGCGAGCAGGCCGACCGCGCCGTCACCGACGACGACGACGGTCTTGCCCGGCTTCACGTCGGCCGCGTCGGCGGCGAACCAGCCGGTCCCCATCACGTCGGACAGCGCCAGCAGGCTGGGGATCAGATCGTCGGGTGGCATCTCGGGCGTCGCGACCAGCGTCCCGTCGGCGAGCGGCACGCGCAGCCGCGGCGCCTGCGCGCCGTTGACGATCTCGCGGTGCTCGCACGACGTCTGGTATCCGGCCTTGCAATGCGGGCAGGTGTTGTCGGACGCGAAGAACGAACCGATGACGAACTGGCCCGGCTTCACGGATTTCACGGCGGGCCCGACCTCCTCGACCACGCCGCAGTACTCGTGCCCGAACGGCGTCGGCTGCTTCACCGGGCTGATGCCCCGGTAGGTCCACAGGTCCGACCCGCAGACGCACGTCGCTGACATCTTGATGACGGCGTCGGTCGGCTGGACGATCGCCGGGGCCGCGCGCTCCTCGAACCGCACGTCGCCCTTTCCGTAGATGACAGCGCCCTTCATCGTGTACCTCCATTGGGTTCGCGGCCCGTGCGCGACAATCCGGACAGGTCCTTAGCGCGCGGGCGCGGGCGGTTCCACAGGTGAAGGACCGCGTAGCTGCGCCAGGGTTGCCAGGCGCGCGACATCTCGTCGGCCTCGACGGGCGTGACGCCGCCCAGGCTGCCCAGCACAGCGACGTCGCCGTGCGGGAACGCATCGGGCCAGCGCAGGGCGCGCATCGCGATGTAGTGCGCGGTCCACGGGCCGATGCCGGGCAGCTCGACGAGGCGCGCGAGCGTGGCGTCGACGTCGGGGCGCGTGCCGCCGTCCAGCGACAGGGCGCCGGAGACGTGCGCGCGGGCGAGGGCGATCAGGCTCTTGCAGCGCGCGCCCGGGATGCCGAGCGCCGCGAGATCATCGACGCGCGCGCGGGCGAGGCGCGCCGGCGCCGGCGACAGGCGTGTGATCTCCGGGTGCGGCGTCGCGATCGGGTCGCCCAGCAAGCCCGCGAGACGGCCGGCGATCGTCGTCGCCGCCTTCACGGTGATCTGCTGGCCCAGGATCGCGCGCACGGCCATCTCGAACCCGTCGAACGCGCCCGGCACGCGCAGGCCGGGGTTGGCGGCGACCAGCGGCGCGAGGACGCGGTCCTTCCGCAGGTGGCGCGCGATGACGTCGGGCCGCGCTTCCAGATCGAACAGCGCGCGCACGCGCCGCAGCAGCGCGGGCAGCGCGGGCGTCAGGCTCTGGGCCAGCTCCAGCGCGAGCGCGGCGCCGTCCTTCACGTGCGTCACGCGGATCCACCCGGCGTGCGGGCCGAGCCGCACGGTGCGCGCGTACGCGTCTTCGGTGACCCACTCGACGCCGGCGAGCTGGCGGGCGCGGAGGAACGCGAGCACGCCGGGCCAGTCGTAGGGTGCGCGGTACGAGAGCCGCAACGTGAGCGTCGACGCGGGCGTGACGTCATCGACATCGGCGGCGACGCCGGCGCGGCGGCGCAGGCGCGTGGGCGGCATGCCGTAGCGGCGGCGGAAGGCGTCGTTGAACCGGCGCAGGCTGGCGAAGCCGCTCGCGAACGCCACCTCGGTCACGGGCAGCGCGGTCTCGGTCAGCAGCTGCTTCGCGAGCAGCAGCCGGCGCGTCAGCACGAGCTGGATCGGCGCGACGCCGAGCTGCGTGCTGACGATGCGGCGGAGCTGGCGCGAGCTCAGCTCGAAGCGCTCGGCGAGCGCCTCGAGGTCGCCCGTGGCGTCGGCGGTTCCGTCGTCCAGATGCTCGACCACCGCGTGCGCGATCCGCTGGGCGTCGTCGACGGGCGCCAGGCCGGGCGCCAGCTCGGGCCGGCAGCGCAGGCACGGGCGGAAGCGCGCCTGCTCGGCCTCCTGCGGGCTGGCGAAGAAGCGGCAGTTCGCGCGGCGGGGCGTCCGGGCCGGGCAAACCGGCCGGCAGTAGATGCCGGTCGAGGTGACGCCCACGAAGAACACGCCGTCGAAGCGGGAATCGCGCGCCGAGAGGGCGCGGTACAGCGTCGTGTCGTTCGTGGTGCCGTGCGCGGTCACGTCGGAACTGTACGGCGCGCGGGCGGGACAGGCTCGCCATTTTCGGACATGGGGACAGCCGTCTTCCGGCGGCCGAAAATGGCGAGCAGGCGCCCGTCGGGTGGCGCATCATCGGGCCATGAACCGCACGTCGTACGCAGTCATCGACAGCCCGGTCGGCCCGCTGACCCTGGTGGCCGACGAGGACGAGCTGATCGGCCTCTACTTCGCCAACGCGCCCCTCGCCGCCGCGCAACCGTCCGGCTGGATCCGCGACGAGCGCCGCCTGCGGCCGGCCGCCGTCCAGCTCGCCGAATACTTCGCGGGCACACGGACGCGCTTCGACCTGCCGCTCGCCCCGCGCGGGACCCCGTTCCAGCGCGCGGTCTGGAACGCGCTGCTCGACATCCCGTTCGGCGAGACCTCCAGCTACGGCGAGCTCGCGCGCGCCATCGGCCAGCCGTCCGCCAGCCGCGCGGTCGGCGCCGCCAACGGCCGCAACCCGCTGTCGATCGTCATCCCTTGCCACCGCGTGATCGGCGCCGACGGATCGATGACCGGCTACGGCGGGGAGATCAGCCGCAAGCGCGTCCTCCTCGATCTGGAGGCGCGCGTCCGGGGCGTGCGTGCGGGCCAGCTCGATCTGCAGATCTCGTCGACGTAAACGACGAACAAATTTCGCCCGCGTTCGCGCGATGTGATGATGCGCCGCATGGCGAAGCGGCGTCGGCTGTCTCTGTCCCTGGTCCTTCTGCTCGGCTCCGTCGTCCTCGCGGCGGCCGCGCACGCCAAGGAACGGCCAGGCGCCGCGCCCCTGACCGGGCAGGGGCCCGACGACGTCCTGCAGAAGCTCGATCGCCCCGCGCAGCAGGCCGCCCCGAAGCCGCCGCAAGGTGAGCCGCCGCCACCGCCGCCTGCGGTCAACGAGGAGGCCCTGGAGACGTCGTGGCGGAAGTGGGCACCGATGTTCTCGCCGCGGTTGCGCGGCATGCGGGCGACGAAGGCCGGCACCGACATGCCGTCGATCCAGAGGGCGCGCAGCCAGGGGCGGCCGCTGTCGCCCGAGCAGGCGGCGCTGATAGAGAAGCTGCGCTCGATGCTGACGCCGTACAAGGCGCTGGTCGTCAGCGGCGGCGTCAGCCTCGGCTCGTATCAGGCGGGCTTCCTCTATTACACGACGCTGATCCTGCGGCGGTTCGACGACGATCTGCGCCGCCACGGCTGGGAGGGCCCGGACGTCGGCCGCTTCCGCGTCGTCACCGGCGCGTCGGCCGGATCGATCAACGGGTTCTTGAGCTCGATCTCCGGGTGTCGCGTGCTCGGCGACGCGCCCGAGCAGAGCCCGTTCTACAAGGCCTGGATCGACGTCGGCCTGCGCGAGCTGCGCGAGCGGCCCTCGACCTACGACGCGCTCTTCGATCACACGGCGCTGGATCGCCCGGTCGGCGACACGCTGGCGCTGCTGAAGAACACGCAGGGCTGGAGCACGAAGGCGTGCGACGCGATCTTCGGCGTCACGGCCACGCGCCTCCAGGCGCGGCAGGTCGACATTCACGATCCCGACGCCGATGAGGACGGTGCGGCGTCGGGCAACGTGACGCTCTCGCGCCAGACGGAGAAGTTTCTCCTCAGCTTCGACGTCGGCGACCAGCTCACCACGCCGCGCTTCTCCTCGTATCGCCTGGCGTGGGAGGACGGCAGCCCGCTGATCGCCAGCGTCTACCCGACGCTGGGGACCGACACCGCGGAGAAGCCGAGCGCGGTCAAGGTGAAGGCCGACGACATCGCGACGCTGCTGCGCGCCTCGGCGGCGTTTCCGCTGGCGTTCGAGCCGGTCGCGGTGCCGCTCACCGTCTGGGAACCGTCGGGCGACACGCTGATCGGCCACGCGCAGCAACCGCGCTTCCTGGACGGCGGGCTGCTGGACAACACGCCGCTTCGCCTCGCGCAGAAGCTGCTGCTGTCCGAGGGGTGCGATCAGAAGGACGGCGCCGACGTCGATCCGCGCGGCGCCACGGTCCTGTTCTCGAAGTCGGGGACGGAGGGCTGGCGCCGCCCGTCCCGGCCCCTCACGCTGGCCGAGACAAAGGCGCTGAACGAGGAGATCCAGGCGGGCAAGCTGCCCAAGGAGAAGCAGACGGTGCTGGGCGAGCTGGGCGGCTTCGTCGGGCAGTTCATCAACAACGCCACCGACATGGAGGCGCTGGAGGCGCTGGAGCTCATGGCGGCCGACGAGGCGTTCGATCGCCCCGGCGATCAAAGCCCGCCGGCGCCGGCGGCGTCACCGGCCGCCGGCGACCCGCAGCGCGCCTGCCGCGCCCGCCGCCGGATCGTCTCGCCCGAGGTCCCGGCCCGCGGCATGCCCGTCGCCGGGCAATTCCTCGCGCATTTCGGCGCGTTCCTCGAGCGCGACTTTCGCGTCTTCGACTTCTACCAGGGCATCATCGACGCGCAGGATCACGCCGAGCACCACCTGCTGTTGAACCCCGCGATCGCGCCGGTGACGTCGCCGGTGTTCGCCTGCTTCCGCGCCTATCGCACGCTGACCGCGGCGGGCGCGCCCGCGGGCGATCCGCCGCCGCTGCCGCCGGTGTGTGACGGCGTCCCCCAGAACCTGCGGGCGCTGCTGCGCGCCTCGGCGCGCGTGCGCCAGAACGCGTGGTCGTCCGCGCCCGACCCGGACGAGCTGGGCGTGTTCCTGACCGCGCTGCACGACGAGAACTTCCACTACCAGACGCTGGCCGACGACAAGCCGCTGACCGCCGACGAGGTCCAGTCCGTCCTGCGCGAGGAGCTGCACGGCGCGCTTCACCAGCTGGGACGCGCGCAGGGCGGGCTGCTCTCGCCGAACGTCCTCGCGGTGTCGGTCGGCGCGAAGGCGGGCGCCGATCTCTACCGGCACCGGTCGCCGAACTTCATCGGCTTCGGCTTCAGCACCGGCATCGAGGTGTCGGCCGGTGTGCAGGCCGATGCGCTGCGCAGCGACAGCGGCCGCTTCACGCTGAAGTTCGTGCCGTCGCTGCGCTGGACCAACCCCGACCGCTTCTCGGCGGTCGACAGCACGGGCCGCCTGGTCGCCGCCGACCCGCTGCGAACGATCAACCTCGAAGGCGCGGCGGAGATGCGGCTGGAGATCGACCTTCGCCCGCCGTTCGCGCCGCTGCAGATGGAGATCGGCCTCGGTTACGAGGCGCAGGATCGCACCGAGGCGGCGGCGTGGTTCGTGCCGATCGTCTGGAAGAACGTCTCGTGGCGCCACGGGCCGCTCGCGTCGCTCACGTTCACGATCGCGCAGCGAATCTATGTGACCGGGTCGGTCGCGCGGTGGTGGGAGCCCGCGTGTCAGGTCGCTGACGTGAACGTCGGCTGCGCGGGCGTGAAGCAGGCCTACTGGGGCTACGAACCGATCGAGACGACCCGCTGGCCTCTGCGTCTGAGCGGCGGCTGGCGCTCGCTCTGGTGACCCCGCACACTGACCGCCAAAACGTTGACGGATCCAAGTAGATCCAAATTGTTATGACTGTTTTAGGTTGTGATATGATGTGTTGGTGCTGACTATTTGTTTTGGCACAGTTTGCTTGCAGGGCAGCGTCATCGTGACGGGGTGGCGCGCTTGAAGCCCCGCCGCCGCAAGGCCACCGGGCTCGCGCCCCGCCGCGCGCCCACCGCCGAGATCGCGCCGCTGCAGGACGAGATCTCGCTGCTGACGACGTTGATGGACAACGTCCCCGACAGCATCTACTTCAAGGACCTCGAGAGCCGCTTCACGCGCATCAATCAATACGCGGCGGAGCGGTTCGGGATCGGGAACCCGGCGGACGCTGTCGGGCACACCGACTTCGATTTCTTCACCGCCGAGCACGCCACGAAGGCGCTGCGCGACGAGGAGGAGATCATCCGCACCGGCCAGCCGCTGGTGAACGTCGAGGAGAAGGAGACCCGCGCCGACGGCGACGTCCGCTGGATCTCGACGACGAAGCTGCCGCTGCGCGATCGGGGCGGCAACATCATCGGGACGTTCGGCATCTCGCGCGACATCACCGAGCGCAAGATCGTCGAGGAGCAGCTGCAGCACCGCGCGTTCTACGATCCGCTGACGGATCTCCCGAACCGCGCGCTGTTCCTCGATCGCCTGCAGCACCTGTTTCACCGCGCGCGGCGCGCGCTGGGCAACCCGCTGTTCGCGGTGCTGTACCTCGATCTCGATCGCTTCAAGTCGATCAACGACAGCCTCGGGCACCAGGCGGGCGACGAGCTGCTGGTCGGGACCGCGCGCCGGCTGGAACGCTGCCTGCGCCCGGGCGACACGCTGGCGCGCCTGGGCGGCGACGAGTTCACTGTCCTGCTGGACAACATCACCTGCGAGGCGGACGCGACCGGCGTCGCCGACCGGATCCACGAAGAGCTGGCCGCGCCGCTGGACGTGCGCGGCTACGAGATGTTCACCAGCGTCAGCGTCGGCATCGCGCTGTCCAGCGTCGGCTACGACCGCCCGGAGGACATGCTGCGCGACGCGGACACGGCGATGTACCGCGCGAAGGCGGGCGGCCGCGCGCGCCACCAGGTGTTCGCCGGCGACATGCACCAGCGGGCCGTCTCGTCGCTGCGCCTCGAGACCGATCTGCGGCGCGCGCTGGAGCGGCACGAGATCGTCCCCCACTACCAGCCGATCGTGAACCTGGACGACGGCACGGTGGTCGGGTTCGAGGCGCTCGCGCGCTGGCAGCATCCGACCCGCGGCCTCATCCCGCCCGAGATCTTCGTCCCGGTCGCGGAAGAGACCGGCCTGATCGGCGCGATCGGCGGCTGGATGCTCGGGGAGGCGTGCCGGCAGGCGCGCGACTGGCAGCGCAAGCATCCACGCTGGTCGCGGCTGGGGATCAGCGTCAACGTGTCGGGCCGTCAGCTCGCGCAGGCGGCCTTCGCCGCCGACGTCGAGCGCGCGCTCGCCGCGGCGGGGCTCGATCCCGGCTGCCTGACGCTGGAGATCACCGAGAGCGCGCTGATGCAGAACCTCAACGCGGGCGCGGGCGTGATCCAGCGGCTGCACGCGATGGCGGTCGGCATGCACCTGGACGACTTCGGCACGGGCACCTCGTCGCTGGCGTATCTGCACAGCTTCCCGGTGCACGCGCTGAAGGTCGATCAGTCGTTCGTCAAACGGATGGACCACACGCGCGAGCAGTCCGCGATCGTGAAGGCGATCGTGTCGCTCGCGCAGAACCTGGGGATGGACGTGATCGCCGAGGGCGTCGAGACGCGCGCGCAGGCGGATGCGCTGCGGGCGTTCGGCTGCCGGCGGGGGCAGGGCTTCCTGTTCGCGAGGCCGATGCCCGCCGACGAGGCAGACCGGATCCTCACGGCGCCGATGCCGTTCGCGACGAGCTGAGCATCGTCCGTTCGGCGTGAAGCCTCCGCGGCTTCTTGTCGCGACGCGTGCGTCTTTGTCACGGAATCTGCGCGGCGGATCCGCTCTCGGGCGCGGAGGCATTGCCGTGACAAGACCACGCGGCTCGCGACAAACACGTGGTCAGCCGTGCGCACGGAGGGTATTCCTGGATGAGAACAACGTACGTTTGGAAGCAGATTTCGCTTGTCGCGATCGTCGGCCTCGGGTCGTTCACCTGCACCGTCAAGTCGAATGAGGAGACGGACGCGGGCGGCGCGATCACCTGCTCGGCTTCGAACATGTGCTCGGGCGTGACGCCCACGCCCCCCGCCGCGCCGGCGGCCGGCGCCGCCAAGGGACCGTGCGACATCTACGCGGCCGACGGCGGTCCCTGCGTGGCGGCCCACAGCACGGCGCGCGCGCTGTACGCGACGTACAGCGGGCCGCTTTATCAGGTGAAGAAGATGGACGGCACGACGAAGGACATCATGCCGATCGCGCCCGGCGGCCTCGCGAACGGCGCCGATCAGGACACGTTCTGCGACATCGACGCGTGCACGATCTCGATCATCTATGACCAGTCCGGCTGGGGAAACCACCTGACGAAGGCGCCCGCCGGCATGGCGAAGACGACGCCCGACAACGAGGCGAACGCGAAGTCCGTCCCGCTCATGCTCGGCGCGCAGAAGGTCTACGGCGTCCACATCGTCCCCGGCGTCGGCTACCGCAACAACGGCGCCTGTGGCACCGCGACCTGCGACGGCGCGGAGACGGAGTACATGATCGTCGCGGGTAACTTCTTCAACGGCGGGTGCTGCTTCGACTACGGGAACATGGAGCGGAACAGCCGCGACAACGGCGAAGGTACGATGGAGGCCGTCTACTTCGGAAAGTGCACGGTCTGGAACAAGGGCGACGGCGACGGTCCCTGGATCATGGGCGATCTCGAGAACGGTCTGTGGGCCGGCGACTCGAGCCCGTTCATGGACAACAAGTCGATCACCACGTGGCCGTACATCACCGGTCTCGTGAAGGGCGAGCCGGCGAACGCGACGTACCCCAACGGGCACTGGGCGATCAAGGAGGGCGACGCGACGACCGGCGCGCTCATGAAGCCGTTCGACGGCAAGCGCCCCAGCGCCCGCTACAGCCCGATGCGCAAGGAAGGCGCCATCGGCCTCGGCACCGGCGGCGACAACAGCAACGCCGCGCAGGGAAACTGGTTCGAGGGCGTCATGACCGCCCACTACTCGTCGGATCAGGCGGACAACGACGTCCAGGCCAACATCGTCTCTGTCTACGGGCAGGCGCAGTAGCGGGCGTCGCCGCGCGCGGGGCCTGCTGCTCGCGGGGTTGCCCGCGGCGCTGCTGGGCTGCGGCTCGCACGCGCAAGCGCCGTCGACCGTGACGGTCGCGGTCGACGCGACCGCCGCGGGCACGCCGCTGGAACGCGTGTGGGCATTCCACGGCTACGACGAGATCAACGACACGACCACCGCGGAGGGGAGCGCGCTCCTCCGCGCGATCGTCGCGGCGCATACCGCGCCCGTGCACGTGCGCAATCACTTCCTCTTCAACACCGGTGACGGCACGCCCGCGCCGAAGTGGGGATCGACGAACGTCTACCGTGAGGACGCCGGCGGCAACGCGATCTACGACTGGACGCTGACCGACGGGATCCTGGATACGATCACCGCCGCCGGCGCGCTTCCATTCGTCGAGCTCGGCTTCATGCCCGAGGCGCTCTCGACGCACCCGAGCCCGTACCGCAACGCGAGCACCACCGCGCTGAACGGCGGCTGCTTCTACCCGCCCACCGACTACGCGAAGTGGGGGAGTCTCGTGGGCACGTGGGCGGCGCACGCCAGCGCGCGCTATCCGGACGTCGCGGCGACCTGGCTCTGGGAGCTGTGGAACGAGCCGGACAGCGCGTACTGGCACGGAACCTTCGACGACTACGCGACGCTATACGACCACACGGAATCGGCGCTGCACGCGGTGATCCCCGATGCGCCGCTCGGTGGCCCGGCGGTCATCGAGGCGGGCGGCGACTTCTTGCCGCAGTTCCTCGCGCACTGTGCGACTGGCACCAACGCGGCGACGGGCGGGACCGGGACGCGCCTGGATCTCGTGACGTTCCACGCGAAGGGCGGCGTTGCCGTCGCCGGCGACCACGTCCAGATGGATCTCGGCAACCAGCTGCGCCTGCACCGCGCCGGCTTCGAGGCGGTGGCGGCGTTCCCGCAGCTCGCGCAGACGCCGATCTACATCACCGAGGCGGATCCCGACGGCTGCGCCGCCTGCGCGGCGGACGTGATCCCGGGCGCCGCGTACCGCAACTCGACCGCGTACGGCGCCTACGAGGTCGCGATGATGAAGCACACGCTGGACCTCGAGGCGCGCGTCGGCGTGAGGCTGGGCGGCGTGCTGACCTGGGCGTTCACCTTTCCTGGCACGCCGTACTTCGCCGGCTATCGCGCGCTCGCGACCAACGGCATCGAACTGCCGGTGATGGGCGCGTTCGAGCTGCTCGGCCGTCTGGCGGGCACACGGCTGCCGCTGACCAGCAGCGGCGCGCGCCCACTGGACGACATCCTCGCGAACGGCGTGCGCGGCGCCGCGGACGTCGACGCCATCGCCGCGCGCGACGGCGCGACGATCCAGGTGCTGGTCTGGAACTATCACGACGACCTCGTCAGTGCGGCGGCCACGCCGGTGCACCTGGCGATCGCGATGCCGGAGACATCAGGCGTGCGCGTCTCGCACCTGCGCGTCGACGACGCGCACGGCGACGCTCACGCCGTATGGGTGTCGCAAGGCATGCCGGCGAGCCCGTCGCCCGCGCAGATCGCGGCCCTGCAGGCGGCGATGGATCCCGCGCCGCTGGTCCCCGCCGCGACGGTCGCGGTGGGCGCGGACGGCTCCGTGGTCCTCGACTTCGACCTTCCGCGGTTCGCGGTCTCTCTCATCACGCTGGTCCCCGTCGATTTGCTGACAAACTGAACCCAGTCGCGACAGATAGGACCATGAAGGTTCCGTCTGCGCTGGGTGCCCTCGCGTTCGCGTGCGGGCTCGCGCGCGGTCGTCACCGGCTATCCGACCGACGCGCCCTCCAGGCCAACGTCATCGCCGCCGGGTACGGCCAGCAGCGCTCACGCGGATTGGGTTTGTCGCGATGAACCCGATCTTGTCACGCGAAGTGAGCGACCGAATCGAACGCTTTCCTTTAGTTAACAAAGTGATCCGCCCCGCTTTAGCGGGGGATAGACAGAAAAACGGCAAGAGGAGTCCCCCCTTGAAATACGCAATTTCTAGCGATGTCCGCTCGGGTCTTCTGGTGTTGGCCAGCGCGCTGGCCCTGACGGCGGGCGCGTGCACCGTCACGGCCAGCGACCCCACGGGTACGGCCGGGACCTCCGGTAGCGCCGGCACGAACGGCGGCGGAACGACGGGGACGGCCGGGACGAGCGCCGGGTGCCCCAACGGGACGGCGTGCGGCGGCAGCGTGGTCGGCACGTGGAACGTTCAGTCGTCTTGCCTGACGCTGAGCGGTGCCCTCGACATCGCGCTGGCCGGCCTGGATCCCCGTACGTGCAAGTCGGTGACGATCTCCGGTGCGCTCAACGTGACCGGCGCGTTCACGGCGAACGCGAACGGCACGTACATGGACGCCACGACCACGACGGGCACCGCGACGGTGCAGCTCGAGGCCGGGTGCTTGATGCTTTCGGGGACCACGACGACGTGCGCCGGCATCTCCAGCCCGCTGTCGGGCGTCGGCTTCTCCGACATCAACTGCGTCAACGCGGCGGGTGGCGGGTGTACCTGCACGGGCACGATCGACCACATGGGCTCGATCGGCTGGCTCAGCCCGGACCCGCAGAAGAACGGCAACTACACGACCTCGGGCAGCGTCCTGACGATCGACGGCAGCGCGAACTACGGGTACTGCGTCTCGGGTGATCAGCTGACGCTCGGTCCGAAGCCGACCGGCTTCACCACGTCGGGCACCATCGTTCTCCAGAAGACCAGCACCACCGGCACCGCGGGCACGAGCGGCGGCGGCACCAGCGGCAGCGCGGGCACAGGTGGCGCGAGCGCGGGCACGGGCGGCTCCAGCAGCACGGGCGGCGTCACGGGCACGGGAGGTTCGGCCAGCGGCGGCCGTGGCGGCACGACGGGCACGGCCGGGCAGACCGGCAACGCGGGTCGCGGCGGCGCGACGGGCACGGCCGGGACGACCGGCACGGCGGGCCGGGGCGGCAGCGGCGGCGCCACCGGCACCGCGGGAACGACCGGCTCGGGCGGCAGCAGCTCGGTCAAGTCGGAAGGCCCCTGCGACATCTACGCGGCCGCCGGCACGGCCTGCGGCGCGGCGTACAGCACAATCCGCGCGCTCTCGAAGACGTACAACGGCCCGCTTTATCAGGTCCGGAACGGCAGCTCGAACATGAACACCGGCTCGGGCGGCATGCTGAAGGACATCTTGCAGCTGGCGGACGGCTTCGCCGACACGGCCACGCAGGACACGTTCTGCAGCAACACCATCTGCACGTTCGCGACCATCTACGACCAGTCGGGCAACGGCAACGATCTCAAGCCCGCGCCCGCCGGCCTCGCCAACGGCGGCACGTACGCGGCGATGCCCGACTTCGAGTCGAGCGCGACCAAGGGCATGGTGATGATCAGCGGTCACAAGGTCTACACGCTCTACATGGCCGCGCGCGAAGGGTACCGGACGCCGCTGAACGTCAAGGCGAAGGGCGTGCCGACGGGCAACACCGCGCAGGGGATCTACGAGCTCGCGGACGGGACCCACTCGGGCACCGCGTGCTGCTGGGACTTCGGCAGCGTCTCGCCCGATCCCACGAAGTACGTCACCATGAACACCCTGTTCCTGGGAACGGGCTTCTGGGACAAGGGCGCCGGCAGCGGTCCGTGGTTCATGGGCGACTTCGAGGGCGGCGTCTGGGCGGGAGGCTCGGCGTCGTCGACGGGCAACACCAACAGCAGCAACCCGTCCATGAAGGTTCCGTTCGCGCTCGGCATCCTTCACACGCCTGTCGGGAAGTACGCCCTCCGGATGGCGAACGTCGCGACGGCGACCGACCTGACGACCGCGTACGACGGCAACATCCCCTCCGGCAAGACGTGGGGCAACGCGGGCGGGATCGTCCTCGGCGTCGGCGGCGACAACAGCAACAACTCGTGGGGCACGTTCTACGAGGGCGCCGTCACCAACGGCTCGCCGTCGAACGCCACGGACCTCGCCGTCATGAAGAACATCCAGGCAGCGGGGTACGGGAAGTAGAGGCGCGCGCCTCGCGATCCGGCAGCAACTCGTCGTGTCCATTCTCATAGTAGGCGGTGCTGGCTACATCGGCAGCCAGACCGCCAAGCGCGTGGCCCAAGCCGGGCTGAAGCCGGTCGTGTTCGACAACCTCGTCTACGGGCACCGCTGGGCGGTCAAGTGGGGCCCGTTCGTCGAGGGCGATCTTGCCGACGGCGCGCTGATCAAGGACGTCCTGGAGCAGTTCAAGATCACGGCGGTCGTGCACTTCGCCGCGTACGCCTACGTCGGCGAATCGGTCACCAACCCGCGCAAGTACTTCCGCAACAACGTGGCGGGCACGCTGAACCTGCTGGACGCGATGCTCGACGTGGGGGTGCGCGACATCGTGTTCTCGTCGACCTGCGCGACGTACGGCGTGCCGACGACGGTGCCGATCGCCGAGGACCACCCGCAGGCGCCCGTGAACCCGTACGGCGAGACGAAGCTGGCGATCGAGCGCGCGCTGCACTGGTATCAGCGCGCGTACGCGTTGCGGTTCGCGGCGCTGCGCTACTTCAACGCCGCCGGCGCCGATCCCGACGGCGAGGTCGGCGAGGACCACGAGCCCGAGACGCACCTCATCCCGCTCGCGATGGACGCGGCGCTGGGGGGCAAGCCGCTCGACATCTACGGCACCGACTACCCGACACCCGACGGCACCGCGGTCCGCGACTACATCCATGTGCAGGACCTGGCCGACGCGCACGTCGCGGCGCTGGACCGGCTGCGCGCCGGCGCCGCCAGCCTGTGCGTCAACCTGGGCACGGGACGCGGGCACTCGGTGCGCGAGGTGATCGCGGCGGTCGAGAAGGTCAGCGGCAAGAAGGTTCCGGCGCGCGAGACGGGGCGGCGCGCCGGCGATCCGCCGCAACTGGTGGCTGACCCGCGGCGGGCCGCCGAGGTGCTCGGCTGGCAGGCGCGCCTTCCCGGCATCGACGCGATCGTCGAGCACGCCTGGCGCTGGCGACAGAAACGGAGCGAGCTTACGTGACGGACGAAGGACCGGCCCAGCCGGGAACGTGGGAACAGCGGTGGCATCCGCTGCGCGAAGAGTGGGTGATCGTGGCGGCGCACCGGCAGCAGCGCCCGTGGACCGGGAAGACCGTGGCGGCGAGCGCCGCGGAGCTGCCGGCCTACGATCCGGGCTGCTACCTCTGTCCGGGCAATCCGCGCGTCGGCGGCACCGTCAACAGGCGCTACGAGGCGACGTTCGTGTTCGACAACGATCACCCGTGCGTCGGCGTGGACGCGCCGCGCGTGGTGGTCGCCCCGTCGCCCCTCTACCGCACGTCGCCGGCCACCGGCGTCGCGCGTGTCGTCTGCTTCTCGCCGCGCCACGATCTGACGCTGGCCGAGATGCCGGCGTCCGCGATCGGCGACGTCGTCGACGTGTGGCGCGCGCAGACGCGCGAGCTGGGCGCGCGGTCCGAGGTGCGCCAGGTGCTGTGCTTCGAGAACAAGGGCGACATCGTCGGCGTCTCCAACCCGCACCCGCACGGCCAGATCTACGCGACGTCGTTCGCGTTCAAGACGTTCGAGATCGAGCTGGGCGCGTCGGAGCGTCACCAGCGCGAGACCGGCCGCGGGTTGATGGCGGACATCATCCACGCCGAGCAGCAGGACGGGCGGCGCGTCCTGCACGAGGACGAGCACGTGATCGCCTTCGTGCCGTACTTCGCGCGCTACGCCTACGAGGTCTACGTGGTCCCCAAGCGGCGCGTGGCCCACGTGTACGAGCTGACCGACGCCGAGGTGACGTCGCTGGCGGGCGCCCTGTCCGCCGTGACCGTCCGCTTCGACAACCTGTGGCGCATGTCGTTTCCGTACGTGCAGGTGCTGCACCAGGCGCCCTCTGACGAACGCGACACCAGCGCGTTCCACTTCTTCATCGCGTTTCACCCGCCGCTGCGGCAGCCGCACCTGCTCAAGTACCTGGCGGGTCCCGAGATCGGCGGCGGCAACTTCGTCTCGGACACGTCGCCCGAGGCCAAGGCCGCGGAGCTGCGCGCGCTGTCGCCGCTGCACTACAAGCGCGCATGACGGCACTGCGCGACGCCGAGGCGCTGGTCGCCGAGATCCGCCGGGTGCACGAGGCGATCCGCGCCGAGGTGGTCGCCGCCTGCGAGCGCCAGTCGATCGACGAGCTCTCGGCCGTCGTCGGCGACGACGCGGGCGACACGCTGTTCGCGGTCGACCGCGTGTCGGAGGAGGTGCTGCTCGCGAAGTTCGAGGAGCTGTCCCGGCGATGGCCGTGCCTGCTGGTCGCGGAAGGCCTGGGGCAGGACGGACGGCGGGTCATGCCGGGCGGGACGCGCGAGCGCGACGTCGAGATCGTCATCATCGTCGACCCGATCGACGGCACGCGCGGCCTGATGGTGCAGAAGCGGCCGGCGTGGGTGCTGACCGGCGTCGCGCCGTACCGCAACGGGCAAGAGACGCTGGCGGACATCGAGCTGGCGGTGCAGACGGAGATCCCGCTCGTGAAGCAGAACCTGTGCGACGCGCTGTGGGCGGTCGCCGGCGGGGGCGCGTGGGGCGAGCGCTTCGATCGCGCCACCGGCCAGCGCCGCCCGCTGACGGTGCGGCCCTCGCGCGCCCGCACGATCGACCAGGGCTTCGGCGGCATCGGGCGCTTCTTCCCGGGCGCGCGCGCCGACCTGGCCGCGATCGACGACGAGGTGGTGGAGGCGGTCCTGGGGCCGACGGTGAAGGGCCGCGCGCTCGCGTTCGAGGACCAGTACATCTCGAACGCGGGCCAGCTCTACGAGCTGTGCATGGGCCACGACCGCTGGGTCGCCGATCTGCGGCCGCTGATCGAGCCGTTGCTCGCGAAGCGCGGGCGCGAGCTGGGCATCTGCAGCCACCCCTACGATCTGTCGACGGAGCTGATCGCGCGCGAGGCGGGCGTCCTCGTCAGCGACCCGTCGGGCGGGCGGCTCGCCGCGCCGCTGGACGTGTTCACCGACGTCGCCTTCGTGGCCTACGCGAACGACGCCATCCGTTCGCAGGTCCACCCGGCGTTGCAGGCGGCGCTGCGCGCGCGCGGCCTGCTCGCAGGACCAGGAGCGAAAGGCTGACGGCGATGTGGATCCCCGAGACCAACTGGCCCGAAGAGCACCGCGACTACCGCCGCGCGCTCGCGTGGATCACGTGTCAGACCGATTTCTTCGATCGCAGCCGTCCCGTCAGCGTGACGCGCGCGCCGGGGCGGCTCGACGTGATGGGCGGGATCGCCGACTACTCCGGCGCCCTGGTGCTGGAGATGCCGATCGCCGCCGCGACGTGGGTGGCGGCGCAGGCGAGCCCGGAACCGGAGATCGTCATCGAGAGCGGAGACATCCGCGCGCTGGGCGGCGAGGCCCACGTGAGGATCCCGCTCGCCGAGATCGTCCCGGAGCGGCCGCTCACGTACGAGCGGGCCCGCGCGCTGCTGACCGCCGATCCGCGGCGCGCCTGGGCCGCTTACGCCGCCGGCGCGCTGGTCGTGCTTCACGCCGAGCGGGACAGGCCGCTGCGGCACGGGCTGCGCCTGCAGGTCTGGTCCGAGGTGCCGGTCGGCAAGGGGTTGAGCTCGTCGGCGGCGCTGGAGGTGGCGACGCTGCAGGCGGTGGCGCCGCTCGCCGGCGCGACGCTGAATGACCGCGACGTCGCGCTGCTCGCGCAGAAGGTGGAGAACTTCATCGTCGGCGCGCCCTGCGGCGTGATGGACCAGATGACGTCGGCGCTGGGCCGCCGCGACCATCTGCTGGAGCTGGTCTGCCAACCGGCCGAGGTGCTCGGGCAGCTGCGCGTCCCCGACGACATCGAGTTCGTCGGCGTCGACTCGGGGATCCGCCACGCGGTCACCGGCGCGGACTACGGGACGGTGCGCGCGGCCGCGTTCATGGGCTACCGCATGATCGCCGCCGCGGCCGGCGTCGAGGCACGACCGCTGTCCGCGGGGCGCGTCGCGATCGACGATGCGGTGTTCAAGGGATACCTCGCCAACGTCCCCGTCGCCGACTGGCGCGCCCGTCATCGCCCGCAGATTCCCGAGCAGCTGCTGGGCGGCGAGTTCCTGGCGCGGTTTCAAGGTACGACCGATCCGACCACCACGATCGATCCGGCGCGCAGCTACCCGGTCCGGGCCGCGACCGAGCACGCGATCGAGGAGCACGGCCGCGTCCAGGAGTTTCGCGCGCTGCTCACCGGCAAGCGAACGATGGACGAACCGACGCGCGTGCGGCTGGGGGAGCTGATGTACGCGTCGCACGCGAGCTACTCGGCGTGCGGCCTCGGCTCCGATGGGACCGATCGTCTCGTGGCGATGGTGCGCGAGGCGGGGCCGGACCTCGGCGTCTACGGCGCGAAGATCACCGGTGGCGGGAGCGGCGGCACCGTCGCCGTCCTCGTCGCGCGCGACGCGCCCCGTACGGTCGGCGCGATCGCGGAGCGTTACGGGCGCGAGTCGGGCCGGGCGTCCGCCGTCTTCGCCGGATCGTCCGACGGGGCGGGGGCGTTCGGCGTGCGCCGGTTGCTCCCCACCTGATCGGCCATTGCACGGAAGAAAGGGCGAGATGCGACGAGCACGACAGTCATTAGCGCTATCGGGATTGCTGGCGATCGGCTTCGTCTCGACGCGGGCCCTCGCAGAGGAGCCGGGCCTCGACGACGAGGCGGACCCGCGGCGCAACACCGAGGCGCCGAAGCAGGCCGAGGAGCAGCCCGTTCCGGTGTTGTCGCCCGCGACGCCCGTCGTCCCGCCGGGCAGCCCGATCGTTCCGCCCGCGCCCAAGCCGAAGTTCGGCGACCTGACGACCAGCGGCTACTGGCGCGGCAGCTTCGGCGCGAGCAACCACAAGGGCCGCATGACCTGCTTCAAGCTCGCCTTGCCGGGCGGCATGTTCTCGAAGTACCGGCTCGGCAACGAGTGCGAGGTCTGGGGCGAGACGCACTTCACGATGGTGACGTACGTCAGCGACGACGGCGCCGTCGCGAGCGTGCACGTCATGCCGACCGCGTACATCCCGACGACGTACATCGGCTATTCGCCCAACGGCGCCATCAACGCGCCGGACCAGTATCAGCTGTCGACCGGCGCGGTCCTCTACTTCCCGAACCTGTACGCGGACATCAAAGGTATCCCGTGGCTGTTCGGCGGAACGGCCTGGGCGGGCACCCGCTACTACAAGCGCGAATCCGTCTACATCAGCGACTTCTTCTACTGGAACCCGTCGGGCGTCGGCGTGGGCATCGAGGACATCAACCTCGGCAGCGACCTGCGCCTCAGCTACGGGGCCTTCGCCGTCGACGGCGAGCCGGTGTCGCAGGGCGCGAACTCTCCGTCGTTGCCGCTGCAGATCGACTTCGGCGTCCGCAACGACCTGCAGCTGCGCGGCATCCGCCCGTGGGCCAGCGGCGAGTTTCAGGTCGGCGTTCAGTACATCGCGAACTACAGCAACAACCCCGCGACACACGGCGGGTGGGGCGCCACGATTCAATTCGTGCAGCGCGTGCTCGGCGGCGACAACAAGCTGGCCGTGCAGTACGGGCGGGGCGGGGGAACCGGCTTCGGCACGCTCGCGCGCTTCTACTATCCCGACTTCTCGGTGCGCCACGATCTCAGCGAGTGGCGCTTCCGCGTCGTCGACGTGCTGACGATGCAGCCCATCGACCTGCTTGGCGTGCAGCTGGCGGGAGTGTTCCAGCGCGACGATCTCGGGACGGTGGGGTCGCAGCAGGACTGGATCTCCACCGGCGGCCGCGTGGCGGTGGCGTTCGCCCGCCACGCCAAGGTGCTGGGCGAGGCCGGCTACGACCGCGTGAAGAAGGCCAACGGTGCGCCTCTGCAGTATCTGGCCAAGGTCACCGGCGCCCTCGCGATCACCGGCGACCGTGGGTTCATGGCGCGCCCGGAGATCCGCCTGTTCTACACGTGGGCGGTCTGGAACGACACGGCCCGCACCGCCGGCGTCGATTCAGGCCGTCTCTACACCGACGTCTATCCGAGCTTCCTCAGCGGCTCGATCTTCGGCATGCAAGCCGAGACCTGGTGGTAGCGCGCGGGCGGCTCCCGCGAACGAGAACAGTCCGATCCCGATCAGGAGCGCGGTCTCGTGGGTCAGCTCGCCGAGGATCCGATGCATCGTGTAGAACGAGTCGGGGTTGAACGCGGTCGCCACGGCGAGGTGAACGATGCGCGCCCCGATGACGAACGCCGTCGCTTGCAGGACGGCCCGCGAAAGGCGGCTGTCCTTCTCGTTCAGGAAGACCGACGCCGCGACCGCGAGCGGTAGCCAACCTTTGAGCAGGATCGTGATGGCGCCCTGAGGCGCGTGACGGCCCGGATTGCCGACGTACGCGAGCGAGACCTCGAGCGAGCCGAAACCGAACTCACCCTCGAAGTGGCCGATGAGGCCCCAGCGCCAGAGCGCCAGCGCCAGCCCGACGAGCGCGACGGCGACCGCGGGCCGCGCCGGACGTGCGATCGTGCGGGCGAAGGCGACCAGCGCCAAGACGGCGAGACCCAGGATCAGCCGCTGCGGTGGCGTGCACAGAAACCACCAGAGCGTGACGAGCGCGACCGCCATGCCCCAGCGGGCGGACGGCGGTTCGCCGCGCCACCAGGCGATCGTCGCGCAGGCGAGGAACGCGGCGAGCGACGCGAGCAGTCCGAGCTCGACGGCCGTCTCCCCGAGCGGGCCCTGGTGCAATCGCGCGACGCCGAGGACGAAGGCCGGGACAAGCAGCAGCGAGAGCGAGCGCAAACGCGAGGGCGCGCGCGGTCGCATGAACCACAGCGCCGACAGCGCTGCGACGGCGCCCGCGGCGGTCGCCACGACGTCGCCGCGGAGCCAGGCCTGGTAACGGTGCGGGACGAGGAACAGCGCGACGAGGCCGCCCTGGGCCAGCGCGCCGAGCACGCGCAGGCGACGGTCGTCCGCACCGCCGCGCCAGCCGGCGACCGCGTCCCAGATCAACCAGGTGGCGAAGAAGCCGTTCCCGATCGCGATCGCTGGATCGCCGCCTTCGATCACGGCGACGAAAAGGACGGGGAGGATCAAGTGCGATCGTCGATCTCCCGCCGACGCCCGTAACCGCTGTTCCAGCGCGCGCAGCACCAGACACAGCACCGCGCCGCCGATGGCCAGCCAGACATCGGACGGCGACCCGAAGAGCAGCGTCGTCTTCCGGCCCTGGTGATTGCGCGCCAGCGCCAGAAGGACGGCGGCCGTCGCGCTCACCAGCCACAGGCGATGAACGGGCGACGAGAACCGACTGCGCGTCCACTCCGCCTGCGCGCAGAGCAGCAACGTGGCGGTCACGCAGAGACAGACGCCTGCGAAGGACAGGCGGCTGGGCACGCCGGTCAAGACGACGCCGATACACATCAACGCGAGCAGCGCGGCCGACCGCGCACGAGAGAGCCGCAGCTCGCCCGTCTGCGCGACCAGAAACACCAGCAACAGCAGCCCCCACAGCGCGACGGGGACGCGCGCGCGGGCGACGTTGCGCGTGAACGCCTGCAGGACCGCGGCGAAGCGGGCATTCAGGTCGGCGTCGGTTTCGCCTTCGCCCGCGGTGGCGAGGTCGGTCGGCCTTGCCCAGGCCTTCTCGACCTGCGACAGACCCGCGCGCAGGCGCTGCAGCCGCGCCGGCCCGGATTCGTCGAAGAGCTCCACGGCGGGGCGCCCGAGCGACGTCGACGGAAACGGAAGTCCCAGCAGGCACGACAGCGTCGGCGCGACATCGATCTGGTTGATGTTCACCCGCGTGCCGGCCGCGATGCCGGCGCCGAACGCGAACAGGGGCGCCGTGGTCTCGGCCTCGGAGCCGCCGCCGTGACCGCCAGAGTCGGTGGCTCCGTGATCCGACGTCAGCAACACGGTCGTGTCGGCGGGCAGCAGACGGACGATGTTCTCGATGTGCGCGGCCGTCTTGCGCGCGACGCTGGCGTAGGCGGCGGACTTCACCCCGCGCCGGTGGCCGGCGTGGTCCATGCCCACCAGATGAAGGACCAGGAAGTCCGGCGGCGGTTCCTTCTTCAGCCGGTCGGCCAGCCGTCCGACGCGGATCTCGTCCACCAGCGTCTCGGCGCGCAGGTAGAAGATGATGCGCGGCAGGTTCACCTCGGTGTCCGCGACGACGAAGCCCTTCGGGAAGAGCTCGCGCCAGATGCTGTCGCCGTAGATGGCGGTGCTGCGGCCGGCGTCGCGCGCCAGGCCCGGCACGCCCGGCAACCCGGACGCGACGTTGTCCCAGTTGTGCAGGACGTCGAAGAGATCGGGGAACGTGCCGGTCGCCATCGAGCGCACGCCCGCGGTGCTCATGCTGACCGGGCTGGTACGAACGCGGCCCGCGGCCGCCGTCGGGTGGGCCGCGCGAAAGGACGCGAAGGTTTCGCCGAAGAACGTGTCCGCGCGGAGCGCGTCGACCACGACCAGCGCCACGCGCGGGCTCAGCGCGGGGGCGCAGACGGCCGGCTGTGTCTGCGCCTCGGCGTGCGCGGCCGGCCGCAGACAGGCGCGCACGATCGCGACGAGAACACCCAGCGTCGCGAGCGTGAGCGCGACTCGGGAACTAACCTTCACCCGGTGTCCGACCGAGAGGGGCGCGGACTAACGGCACAAGAGGATGCCTTCGCAACTGGTGGCGGCCGCCACGCAGTTGAGGAAGGCATCCGGGCTGGACGACCTGGAGGAGCTGCTCGACGAAGAGCTCCCCGAGCCGCACATCCCCATCAGCGCCTCACGGCAGCTTCCGCTGCCCTTCGAGCTGGTGCTCGACGTCGACGTGGCGAAGCACGTCCCGCACCTCGCCATGATGTTGTCGACGGCCTTGTCGCACTTCACCGTGGTCGACGGACACCCGGTGACACACAGAACGGAGAACACCAACCCCAGAAACGCGCGTTTCATGGCACCTCCCAACAATTAGGCTACGGCGCCATTGTAACGCCGTCCGACGGCGGCGGTCTACTCACGCGCGCGCGGACGCCGGCTCCAGACGACGCCACAAGACGTACGACAGCCCCCAGAGAACGCCCGTCGCCGCTGCCCATCCCCACGCCTGGGGGCCGTCGCCGACGGAGAAGTGCGCGATCAGCGCCGACGCGAGGTCAATCGCGAAGCCGGCGTAGGCCCACTCTTTCAACCGCGACGGCACCGGCGTGAGCAGCAGCACGATGCCGAGGAACTTCGCCAACGAGAGCTCCACCCTGAAATAGGCGGGAAACCCGAGGTGGGTGAACGCGTCGGCGACCTGGGGCAGCCGCAGCTGCGCGTAGGCGGTGAAGCCCACCTGCAGGCAGAACAGCGCGGTGAGGGTCCAGTAGGCGATCGTCGCCCTGGCCGTGGTCTTGACGGCGACGAGCGCCGGCTTCTGCAGTGTCGATTCCATGGTGTCCTCCTACTTCCCGCCCGGGGCCGCGACGCCGAACTGCGCGGCGTACTCGGCGTTCAATCGCTGCCAGCCGTCGAACTGCATCAGCTCGGGGCCGACCATGCGTCCCAGCGGCTCGCGCGCGAGCAGCCGATCCAGCACGTCGAAGCAGATGTGCCAGCCTGCCGCGCCCGCCGAGATCCACCCGCGGTTGATGTTCGACCAGAGCGTGAGGCGCGTGCCGGTGCCGCCCATCGGTTCCAGCTCCCAGCGAATGTCGCCGCCGCCCCAGGTGTATTCGAGGGCCTTCGGCGCGTCGGCGCGCTTCACCTGGGTCTCGGTCGTTGCGTACGCCGCCGGCGCCCCGACCGTCGTGAGCTTCACGGGCCCCACGCCGGCCAGGCTGCGATCGGCGTCGAACGGCGCCCACTCGGACAGCTGCGCCGGATCGGTCAGCGCCTCCCACACCGTCGCGGGTGGATGGCGCAGCTCGCGGACGAGAACGAGCGTCCAGGTGTCGCCGTCTTTCTTGACCTCGGCCCCGGTCGCAGGACCGGGCTGATACTTTTCACGGTTGCTCATCGGTTCTTTCCTTTCTTGTCCTTTTCCATCCGGTCGAGATGCCGTTCGAGTGCATCAACGTGGGTCGCCCAGAAGCGCCGGAAGGGCGCCAGCCAGGCGTCGATCTCCATCAAGGGCTCGGGCCGGATGACGTAGACGCGCTGCTGGGCCTCGACGCGCGCCTCGACGAAGCCGGCATCCCGCAGCACCCGGAGGTGCTTGGACACCGATGTCTGGGGTATCCGCAGCTTGCGTTCGATCTCGCCCACGGATCGCTCTGACGACGCGAGCAAGCTGAGGATGGCCCGCCGGTTCGGCTCCGCAATGATGGCGAACGAAGATTCCACGTTGCGTATATGCCTATTGGTTCATATGCGAGTCAAGGCATATTTGCGACCAAGTTCGTGTTTCACGGCAAGCTCGCGAACATCGCGCCCGGCATGATCCCCGCCATCTATAACCGCTCGTATTCGATCAGCGCCGATCTGGAAATTCCCCACGACGGTGTGGAGGGCGTCATCGTCGCCGAAGGCGACCACCTGGGGGGCTTCTCGCTCTTCGTCCAGGAAGGGAAGCTCAAACACACCTACAGCATGATGGGCGTCGAGGTCTTCACGCAGGAGGCGAGCGAACCCCTGCCCAGCGGACGCGCCAACATCCGCCTGGAATTTGCCGCCGACGGTCCGAAGATGGGAACGGGCGGTCTCGTCTCCCTCTTCGTCAACGACCACAAGGTCGGCGAAGGCCGGATGGATCACACCGTGCCCATCCGCTTCTCGGGCTACGCCGGCATGGACGTCGGCTGCGATAACGGCCTGCCCGTCGATCGCAGCTACGCCGACAGGTCCCCGTTCGCCTTCACCGGCCAGATCCACAAGCTGACGTTCGATCTGCAACCGCACCTCGGCGCCGCCGACGAAGAGTCCGTCCAGCAGGCGCGCCACACCGGTCTGGTGGCGCACGGTCTCAGCCAGTGACCGTACGAGGGATACGCCAGTCCCGCGCTGGCGTATCGCCTCGTTTGCTTTCGGGTCGCCGGCCTAGTCTTCGTCGAGCTCGTCGTCGTCGCGCTTCGTGCCGCGCTTCACGGCGTCCTTCAGCTGACCCACCTTTTCGCGCACGGCGCCCCCGGCGCGCTCGGCCTGTCCTTCGGCTTCCTTCTCCTTGTTGCCGGTCAGCGCTCCCGCCGCCGCCTTCGCGCGCCCCTTGAGATTGTCGATTTTTCCGCCCAGTTCATCCTTGTCCATGTTGCTCCTCCTTTAGCGGTGGGGATGCCACTCGCCGCGATACCAATCGTAATGACCTTCGTGGTGCTCCCAATGTCCCGGCGCCCACTCGTAGCCGGGCCGTTCACGGACGTGATGGCCGCGCACCCAGACGTATCGATGGTGCCGCCATTCGTAGTGGCCGCCCTGCCAGGCGTAGCCGTGGCGAACGATGACCCGCTCCTCGCGTGGCGGCGGCGGCGGCTGTGCGCCGCCGTGGATGATCACGACCGCCGCGCTTGCCGGCTGTGCTCCCAGCGACGCAAACGAAATGGCCGCGCTCGCTAGCCCGACCACAACCTGTTTCCAGTCAGTGAACGGATTACGCATAATCCCTCGGTTAAGCACCGCGGGCCGGCCTGTCGAGACCTGGCGCGCGTCGCCCGGTTTGCGCGCTCAGCCGTTCCGTGGTCGCGCTACTGGGGCGCGCGCGCGCAGCGGAAACCGAAGTTGCTGTCGCGGCCCTCGGGCGCGATGTCGCCGCCGCGGACGGTGGGAACCAGGTTGTTGACGGAGCCGCCGAAGTTGTCGCCGCGAACGATCCGGTAGGACGCCTTCGTCACGCTCACGCAGTCCGTGCACGGGTTCACGTAGGTGTTCTTCCAGTCGAGGTTCCACTCCCAGATCTCGCCCGCGAGATCGAGCTGGCCCCAGCGCCCGGCGCCCATCGCCGCCGTTCCGACGGGCGCGAGGCCGGTGGTGTTGCCCGTGTAGTACGAGCCGTAGATCGCGTACTGGTTCGTGTTGCCCGGAGCGGTCGTGCCCCACGGATACTGTCGCTGCTCGCTGCCGCCCGCGGCGGCGTATTCCCATTCGGCCTCGCTGGGCAGGAACCCGCCGTCCCAGATGCAGAACGCGTACGACTCGTACCAGTTCACGCAGTTGATCGGAAAATTCTCGCGGCCCCCCGTCGCGGCGGCGGTCCACGTCGCGTGCGTCCCGTCGCAGTAGCTGCCGCCCGTCAGGCTGGCCGTCGTCGGGCGAACATTGGTCGCCCAGGTCGTGTCCCAGCCGGGCTCGACGCCGCCCGCGGTGGTGGCCAGTCCGCCGCCGGTCAGGTACGCGTGCGTGCCCGCGCCGGCCGCCGGCCGCCAGTTGGCGGTCCACGCCGCCGCGAACTGGCGGTATCGGCCGACGGTGGTCAGGTACTTGTCGAGGCGGAACGTGCTGAGGGTCGCCGGGTCTGCCTGACCGGTGGGCCCGCTGCCGCTGTTGCGGTACGTGCGGTTGTACGTCCCGCCGGTGACCGCGAGGCTGATGCAGCAGTTCTCCTTGCCCGAGCCGCAGTCGGTCATCCCGGGGCCGCCCGGCGCGCAGCTGGGCGCGCTGTCGCCGCTGCCGCCACTGCCGGTGCTGCCGGCGGCGCCGCCCGTCCCCGTCGCGCCGCTCGCGCCGCCGCCGGTTGCCGATGCGCCACCCCGACCGGTGCTGCCGCCGCGGCCCGACATGCCGCCCACGCCGGCGCCGCCGCCGCTACCGCCGGTGCCGGCGCCGCCGCCTGCGCCTCCGACGGAGCCGCCGGTTCCCGACGAGCCGCCTGTGGTCATGCCGCCGGAGCCGGCGCCGCCGCCCGTTCCTCCCGTGCCGCCACCGCTGGTGCCGCTGATGCCGGTGCCACCCCCGCCGCTGCCCGTTCCCGCCGCGCCGCCGGTGCTGCTGGCGCTGCCGCCCTTACCGCCGCCTCCGGAAGGGTCATCGGTGGCTGCCGGCGCGCATGCCGCGAAAATCGCGAGGAGTCCGACCAGCGCCCGACCGTCGAAGCGAGTTGAGCCCATTCCAGTGATTTGCCGGAGGGACCCGAATCCACGGCAAAAAAGTGCAAACGTTTCGATTCAGCCGTCGAGGGCGACGTCGACGGGGACCGCGCCCAGGATCTGCGTCAGGACCGCAGGCGCGAGGCGGACCAGCAGGCCGCGCGCACCGCCATT
>Ga0070683_100000561_pt1 | contig 26419 bp, 26 predicted proteins | sample KBSC713LmetaG_FD_64662 | JGI IMG/M metagenome (GOLD analysis project Ga0070683, IMG submission 64662) | Corn rhizosphere microbial communities from Kellogg Biological Station, Michigan, USA - KBS C7.1-3L metaG | ecosystem: Host-associated > Plants > Roots > Rhizosphere ... | reverse complement strand
GTTCGAGCCACCCCTTAACGCCCCCTCAATCTCGCGGCGCGGCGGACGATGACGGGTCCGATGCAGCCGTCCCCTGCACCTGTACCCGACCACGCCGGCTGGCGAACGCGCGTCGACGACGTCACGCTGCGTGCCGCCGCCGCCGTTCCGGCGTCCATTTCGGGCCGCCAGATGGCGGCGCTAGTTCGCTGCTGGGCAGGCGCGCACGCGCAACGCGGAGCTCAAACACCCGTGGTCACCGCCGCTGGTGGCCTGAAGCAAGAGTGTCAGACACACGTTTCCAAGCTCAGGGGTCTCCCCGACGCCACCGATCCGCCCGCGGGGGATGATGGGCACGTCGAAGGAGACTTGCAGAGATGCGCCGGATACACATCGTGTGGGCACTGCTCTTCGCAGCGGCCGTGCTGGCCGGTGCGGCCGCGGCGGTGGCCGGCGACGGCGAGGCGGCCCACACCACCGCCTCGACGGGGCCGGAGCCGACATCCGCGGTGTCCACCTCGGAAGCTGTGAGCGAGCCGGCGGTGACCGAACCCCCGCCGAGCGAGCCCGCGCCGCCGGCGACCGGGACGCTGCTCGTGGACCACTTCACCGCCAACAGCCGGGACTGGGCCGAGAGCACGAGCCCATACTCGCGACTCGTCGTTCGCGGCGGGGGATACCGGATCGCCGTCACCACGCCGAACGGTTTCGAGCAGCCCACGACGGAGCTGTCCGCACCGGCGGCGGGGGTCGAGCTCGATGCGGTGCTCGAGCAGCACGGCCGGCTGGCCGGCGCCGGCCTCAGCTGCCTGGACGGCAGCGGCACCGGCCTCGCCTTCCTGATCGACGCGCCGACCGGAAGGTACTCCGTGTGGGCCGCCACGGCCGACGCGGCCTTTGAGGTCACCCGCGGACGCAGCGATCGCATCCACCGCCAGGGCCAGAACCGGCTACATGCCGTGTGCGGAGCGCCGGGAGACGCCGTGGTGCTGGCGGTGAACGGCAGCCGGTTGGCGGTGGTCAACGGTGCGGCGGAGATCGAAGAGCTGACCGGCCAGTCGTACGCGCCCGGCCCGTTCGCCACGGCTGCGCTGCCGGTTGAGGCCGGGCGAACCTCCGGCGCCGTGGTCTACGACGACCTGGTGGTGCGGACGACTGGCTAGCATCCTGGCGGATGCCCGAGGAGGTACCCGAGGTCGGCTTCGCCACCGCCGCCGAATGGACGGCCTGGCTGGCCGAGCATCACGAGCGGTCGCCGGGCGTCCGGCTGCGGATCGCCAAGAAGGGCACCGGCGTGGAGTCGGTTACCCATCCCCAGGCGCTCGAAGCGGCACTCGCCCACGGCTGGATCGACGGCCGCGCGAACCGGGTGGACGAGACCTGGTTCGCCCAGTGGTTCGGGCCCAGGCGACGGGGCAGCAAGTGGTCTGAGATCAACCGGCGGACTGCCGAGCGGCTGATCGCCGAGGGCGCCATGACCCCGGCCGGGCTGCGGGCGGTCGAGGAGGCGCGGGCCAACGGCAACTGGGAGGCGGCCTACGCCGGCCCCCGCTCGATCACCGTGCCGGACGACCTCCGGGCCGAGCTCGACCGCCGTCCCGACGCGGCCCGGATGTTCGCTGCCCTCAGCGGTCAGAATCGCTACGCGATCCTGTACCGGATCCAGGACGCCAAACGGCCCGAGACGCGCATCCGGCGGATCGCGAAGTTCGTGGCCATGCTGGAGGCCGGCGAGACGATCTACCCGCAGTGAAGGCCCACGCGGTCAGACGGCGCGAACCGTTGCCGGCATCCCTCCCCGCGGCCGCAGGGTGAACCGGGCGTCGATGGCCGGGGCCGGGTCGTGGGGGATCACCCGCCAGCGGCGGGCCAATGTCGCCAGCACCAGCACGCCCTCCAGCCAGGCGAAGCGCTCCCCGATGCACAGCCGCGATCCGGCGCCGAACGGGAAGTAGGCGCCGGCCGCAGGCGGCTCGTGCGGCGGCAGCCAGCGGTCGGGATCGAAGGCCAGGGGACGGTCGAAGTTGGCCGGGTCGCGATGCACGACCCACTGGCTGATGACGACGGTGCCGCCCTCCGCCAGGGACAGCCGCCCCAGCCGGACGTCGCGGGTGGCGATGCGCGCCAAGGCCCAGACCGGCGGGTACAGCCGCAGGGCCTCCTTGAATACGGCCTGGGTGTAGGGCAGCGCGGCCGCATCGGCGGCGGTGGCGGGCCGGTCGCCCAGCACCTCGACCAGCTCGCTCCGCAGCCGTTCGGCCGGCTCGGGGTTGCGCGCCAGCAGGTGCCAGGCCCAGGTCAGCGCCTGGGCGGTGGTCTCGTGTCCCGCGAGCAGCAGCGTCACCGCCTCGTCGCGGATCTCCTCGTCGGACAACGCCCGGCTGCCGTCATCCGACCTCAGCGCCAGCAGGTGGTCGATCAGGTCGGGGGCTGCGGCCGGCGGCCCCTGGCGCCCGCGGATCAGGCTCAGGATCATGCGGTCGAAATCGCCGCGGGCGGCGTTGAACTGCCGCGTCGCCGGCAGCGGCAACCGCCACATCAGCTCGCCGCCCGGCAGCAGGAACCGGTGGAACACCCGCATCCCCGCGTTCAGCACCCGGCGGATCTCGGGCGCCTCCGACTCCACATCGGCATCGAAGATCGTGCGGCCGACGATGTCGAGCGCCAACCCTGTCATCTCCGCGTTCACGTCGACCACGGCGCCGTCCCGCCAGCGGACGGACGTCCGCTCTGCAGCGGTCACCATCGCCTCGCCGTAACGGTCGATCAGCGCCCGGTGGAACACCGGCTGGATCAGCCGCCGGCGCCGCAGGTGATCGGTTCCCTCACTGGTCAGAAGCCCGTCGCCGAGCAGCCGTCGTGCCGCACGCAGCGCCCGGCCCTTGACGAACGCCGAGCCCTCGTCGACCAGCAGCCGGCGGATCAGCGCAGGGTCGCTCACGAACACGAAGCTGTGACCGCCCGGGAAGGGAACGAACGCGATCTCGCCCGACCGCCGCCGCAGCGACTCCATGTAGCCCAGCGGATCTCGCAGGTAGGCGGCGGCGTTCTGCCACCCCCGCCCCGGCCGCCGTGCCGTGCTCACGCGGGGCTGCCGGACGCTGGTCATGCGTCAGTGTACGGCGGGACGGAGCCGCCAACCGCACGCGTAGTCGGGAATGTGATCCGCCGGCTCGTGATCGTGGCGTTTGCGGGAGCACTGCTGTCGGTGGCCTGGGCGGTCGAGCCTGCGCGCGACGGCGTCCGGGCGGCGGGACAGCCCGACGGCCGGGCCCGGCCGGATCCGGCGCAGCAGCGGCCGGCGGCCCCAGGGCGGCGGCCGGGACACGCCGGTGGCCAGCACCGGCGGATCCGCTGGCGGGCCTCGGTGGCGGTCGGCAGGCCCGACGCCGGCCGGCTGATCCGGGGCGTCATGCTGCCGTCCCAGGGCTCACACTTCTTCACCTGGGATCCGGTGCTCAGCCGCGCCCCCGATCGGTGGTGGCGGCGATTCGGCACCGCCCGGCTGATCCGCACGCTGCTCTCGGTGATCGATGCCTACGCCGCGGCCCACCCCGGCGCTCCGCGGGTGGGCGTCGGCGACCTGTCGCGGCCCCGCGGCGGCGACTTCGGGCCGGCGTATGGCGGCATCGGGCACGCATCCCACCAGAACGGCCTCGATGCCGACGTCTACTACCCGCGGCTTGACCGTCGCGAGCGCTCGCCCGCAACCGCCGCGCAGATCAACCGCCGGCTGGCCCAGGATCTGGTCGACCGGTTCGTGGCCGCCGGCGCCCAGGTGGTGTTCGTGGGGCCGGCCACAGCATTGCACGGGCCGCCGGGCGTCGTCCAGGTGCTCACGCACCACGACAACCACCTGCACGTCCGGCTGCCGCCGGGATGAGCTACTTGACCGACCCTGCCAGCAGCCCCTGCACGAACGAGCGCTGGAAGGCGAAGAACACCGCCAGCGGCACGATCAGCGAGATAAAAGTGGCCGGCGCGATCAGCTCGATGTTGCCGCCGAACTGTCGCATCTGGGAGAAGATCGCCACGGTGATCGGCACCGTGGAGCGGCCGAAGGTCAGCGCCACGAGCAGGTCGTTCCACGTCCACAGGAACTGGAAGATGGCCAGGGAGGCGATCGCCGGCCGGCCCAGCGGCAGGATCAGCCGTAGGAAGATCTTCATCTCGCCCGCTCCGTCGATTCGTGCCGCCTCCATCAGGTCGCGCGGGATCCCGATGAAGAAGTTGCGTAACAGGAAGATGGCAAACGGCAGGCCGAAGGCCGTGTGGAAGAGGATCAGGCCGAGCACGGTGTCGAACAGGCTGAGGTCGTTGTACAGCTGGAACATCGGGATCAACGCCATCTGCAGCGGGACAACCAACAGCGCCACCACCACGATGAAGATCCAGTCGCGGCCGGGGAACTCGAGCCACGCGAACGCGTATCCCGCGAGGGCGCCGATGAACACCGGCAGCAGCGTTCCTCCCACCGCAACCAGCACGGTCGTCCAGAGCGAGTCCATGATCGCCTGGTTGTCGAATACCGCCTGATAGTTGTTGAAGGTGAGCTCACCGGGCTTGGTGAGGAAGTTCCACCACCCCTCCTTCTGGAAGTCGGTGGGCTGCATCAGCGACGTGATGAACAGTCCGAACGTCGGAACAAGCCAGAGCAGGCCGACGAAGATCAGCAACAGGTGGACGGGCGCCTTGCCAAGCGCCGCCGCCAGCCGGGCTCCCAGACCCCGCCGCTCCGATGGCGCCTCCGTTACGAGGGGACGATCGGCGGTCGCAGTCGTCATCACGCCTCCCTCTTGAATCGGCGAACGTTGAGCAGGAGCACGGGGATCACGAGGACGAAGATCAGCACGGCGATCGCCGAGCCCACGCCGAAGTCGTTGGTGCCGCCGAACGCGGTGCGCCACATGGCCAGCGCAAGCACGGTGGCATCGTCCTGGGACGAACCGGGGGCGATCGAGATCACGATGTCGAAGACCTTCAGCACGTTGATCAACATCGTCACGAACACGACGGTCAGCACGGGCGCCAGGAGCGGCGCCGTGACACGGCGGAAGACCTGGAACTCGGTCGCGCCGTCCGTGCGGGCGGCCTCGAGCACGTCACGCGGGATGGCGGCCAGCCCTGCGGCGATCACCACCATTGCAAACCCGGCCCAGATCCACAGGTAGGCGATCATGATTGACGGCGTCACCAGGCGTGGACCCAGCCAATCCACACCGCCAAACGGCTTGGCGAAGGTCGATGCCGCGATGCCGACCGTGTAGCTACCGCCGCCGACGTTGTCGAAGGCGAACGAGCCGTCGTCCCCGCTCGTGGCTGAGGCGACTTTCGAGCCGCTGTCGTCCAGCAGTTCGAGCGACACGCCGGGCAGGCCCAGCTCCCCCGCCTCCACCTTCCCCGGGGTGCCGCCTCCGGGCTTGAAATCGCGCCAGACCACGCCCGCAATGCCGCCATCGACGGGCTCGGGAGCCTGTGCGTCCACGGCGCCTGTCGGCACATCGGCAGGCGGGATGCCGGTCAGTCCGAGCTGGGCCACATCCCCTGCCGAGATCGGGTTCTTGAGCTGGATCCCGCCGTTCTTCTGCACCAGGGTGGGACTGGACGGCAGCGCACGTGTCAGCACGCCGGAAGACGTGAAGACGCCCTCGACCGACTTGATCATGGCGTTGGCAACGCCAAGATTCGGGTCCTGCTGATAGACGATCCGCCAGGTGATGCCCGCGGCGAAGGCGGAGATCGCCATCGGCATGAAGACCGCGGTGCGGAAGGCCACGGCCCACGACACACGTTCCATCAGGACGGCGAACACAAGTCCGACGGATACGACGAGCGCCGGTACGACGGCAACCCACAGCAGATTGTTCTTGACCGCCGTCAGCAGGATGTCGGAAGTGAAGATCTCCCGATAGTTGTCGAACCAGACAAAACTCGACCCGTCGCGGTCGTAGAAGCTGCGGATGATCGTTCGGATCGTCGGATAGACGACCCAGACGCCGAGCAGAAGCGCAGCCGGCGCGAGGAAGCCCGCGGCCAGCAGGTACTTACGCCAGCCCTCGTCCCCGCTCGCTGACTCCGGCGGCGGGGCAGCCGATTGCTGCCCCGCGACCGCGCTACTGCTGCTCATGCGTTCACCCGCCGTACGCCTTTGCCGCAGCGGCCTCGAGCTTCTGAGCGGTGCCGTCGATGTCACTCGGGTTCTTCACGAAGTCCGTGAAGATCTTCCACTCGCCCTGGCCGGTGGTCGCACCGAAGGAAGCCGGCTGCAGGTCGGACATGTCGAACCGGAACGCCTCCGCCTTGGCAAGCGCGCCGGCCGTCGTCTTCTCGATCTCGCTCGGATAGATGCTCGGGTCGAGACCCTTGTTGAGCGACGCGAACCCGCCCTGCTCGGCCCAGATCTGGGCGGCCTTGGTTGTCGTCAGGTACTTCATGAACGCCTGCACGGCAGGGTTGTCCTCGAACGTGATGGCGATGTCGCCGCCGCCCACGATCAGGTTGGCCGTGTCACCGACCTGCGGGAACGGGAACACGTTGTACCCCTCGACCGGCTTGAGGTCGGTCGTCACCGAGCCGGGGACGAAGTCGCCCTCCATGATCTCCGCACCCTTCGCAGGGTCGGTCAGAACGTTCGTCGCGGAGGTCGGGAAGTCGGTCTGGAGCGCGCCGTCGGTGCCGCCGACGATGTTGTCACTGTCGCTCAGCACCTGCGCCATCGTCGTCAAGGCGTCCTTCACCGTCTGATCCGTCCACGGGATCTCGTGCTTGGAGAGCTTGTCGTAGTTCTCCGGCCCCGCCTGGCTCAGATAGATGTTTTCGAAGATGTCGGTGATCGGCCAGCCGACGTCCACGCCGATCGAGTACGCCGGCAGGCCCGACGCCTTGATCGTCTCGCCGTTCTTGATGTACTCGTCCCACGTGGTCGGGGCCTGGACGCCGGCATCCGTGAACGCCTGAACGTTGTACCAGACCAGGGACTTGTTGGCCGCCTTGTAGAGGACGCCGTAGAGCTTCCCATCGACGGAGCCGATGTCCACGGCCGACTGGCCGAGATTCTCGAGCACGTCGGGCTTCGCATAGTCGATCGGCTTGACAGCACCCTTCTTGACGAAGTCGCCGATCAGGCCCGGCTGGGAAACGAACGCAACGGTCGGTGGGTTGCCACCCTCCACCGCGGTCGCGAGCACCGTCGGGAGCTCGTCACCGGCAGAGGTGTACTTGACGCTCACGTTCGGGTTTTCCTCGGTGAATCCGTCGAGCACCTTCTGGAACGCCTTCTGCTCAGGACCTGACCAGATGCCCATCACCGAGATGGAGCCCGAAATATTGCTCTGTGAGCTGCCGCCGGTACCTCCGCTGGTGCCGCTGTCGCCTCCGCCGCACCCTGCCGCCACACCGAACGCCAGAACCACAAGCGCCAGCATCCCGAGTCTCACCCTCATGACGTGCCTCCTGATCCGTTTTTCTCGTGCCCGTAGATGCCGAGCCCTGTGTCCTCGTCAAAGAAGTGCAGATTCCGCGTATCGACCACGGCCTCCACGGTGTCGCGCTCCTTCACCCTCGAGCGGGCGTTGAAGGCGGCGGTCACCAGCACTCCGTCGCCCTCGAGCACGCGGCCACCTTCGGGCGTGCCGCTGTCGGCGGCGAGCTCCCTGGTCATCTCCGTCCTCGCCGGAACCGCGTTCATCATGATGTGGGCCATCACCAGCGAGCCGAGCGATTCACGCAGGCGCACAACGCCGTGAAGCCGGTTGCCCGGCGCCGCGTCAGGCTCCAGCGCTGCATCCTCCAGATCTTCGGGCCGTATGCCGAGGATCACCTTCCGTCCCACGTAGTCGCGCAGCGCCGGTCGCGACTGAACCGACTCGTTGCCGACCTCGATCTGATCGTCTCCCAGGTTGGCGACGACCTTGCCGCCCGACTCCTCCAGCGTGGCCTCGAGCATGTTCATCGCTGGGCTGCCGATGAAGCCGCCAACGAAAAGGTTGACCGGCCGGTCGTAGAGCTCCTGGGGCGGCGCCACCTGCTGCAGCTCGCCCTTGCGCATCACCGCCACCCGGTCGCCCATGGTCATCGCCTCGACCTGGTCGTGGGTGACGTAGACCGTGGTGGTGCCCAGCCGGTCCTGGAGGGCGCTGATCTCGGCCCGCGTCTGGACGCGCAGCTTGGCGTCGAGGTTGGACAGCGGCTCGTCCATCAGGAAGGCGGCCGGCTCGCGGACGATCGCGCGGCCCATCGCCACGCGCTGGCGCTGCCCGCCGGAGAGCGCCCTCGGCTTGCGCTTGAGGAACTCCTCGAGCCCGAGCGTGGCCGCGGTCTCGTGCACCCGCTTGTCGATCTCGGACTTGGGGGCGCCGCGCAGCCGCAGCGAGAAGGCGATGTTGTCGTACACCGTCAGGTGCGGGTAGAGCGCGTAGCTCTGGAAGACCATCGCGATGTCGCGGTCCCGCGGCGCCACATGGTTGACCACCCGGTCGCCGATCCGAAGCACGCCCTCGCTGATGTCCTCCAGGCCGGCCACCATCCGCAGCGCCGTCGTCTTGCCGCAGCCCGACGGGCCCACCAACACCATGAACTCGCCGTCGACGATCGACAGGTCGAGCGACGACACAGCCCGGGTGCCGTCCGGGTAGATCTTGGAAACGTCGTCAAATGTGACGCCAGCCATCGCTTCCTCCCGCTGTCGACCGGCCGCTCATAGGCGTGCCAGGACGGCCCGATGCTCGGTTGCTCTCTGTGAAGGGACGATTTCCCCCGCAGGCTACACCGAAAACGTGTTGTCGAAAAGGACATCACGATCGAGGCCGGTGCGGGCTTCGATAACATGTCGGCGATGGCCGAGGTCACCTCCACCTCATGAGCGACGAGCGGTCAGGGGACGGCGGGCAGACGGTCCCCAGCACCACCGAACCGGCCCGGGTGGTGCGGCCGGACCCGCCCCGCGGCCGGGCGCTGATCGCTCAGTGGAGCTTCGCCTCGGCCGTGGCCGTGCTGCTGCTGGCCGCCATCTTCGTGCTGCAGAACACCGCCGACGTCAACATCGAGGTCCTGTTCTGGACGCTGACGATGCCGCTGGCGGCCGCACTCCTGCTCTCGCTGGCGGTAGGTGGGCTGATCGCCTCGCTGATCGCGCTTGTGCGCCAGCACCAGTACCGCCGTGCGCTGGAGCGGCGGCCGCCGTCGACGTGAGCTGACCGCGGCCCATGCAGCTGCGCAGCCGGTCATCGTAGAAATCGATCCGGTCGCGCAGCGTCCGCCGGATACGGGACAGAAGCCGGGAGACCTGGGATTCGCTGACGCCAAGAATTCGGCCGACCTCGGCGCCCTGCAGGTGGTGGACGTACAGCAGCATCAGGATCTTCTGCTCGCGCTCGGAGAGCGAGGCGATCGCCGACTTGAGCACCGACGCCCGCTCGCCGGCCAGCGCAGCCAGCTCGGGGTCGAACTCACCCGCCGGGGCCTCCAGGGTGTCGCCGACCTCGACCGGCATGGCCTCCTCGTTGCCCCTGGCCGGGGTGTTGAGGGACAGCACGTCGGCGCGTGACAGGCCTTCGATCTGCTCATTCAGGTCATCGACGGTGATCTCGAGCTCTCGGGCCAGCTCCTGGTCGCTGGGGGCGCGGCCGGTGCGCGACTGCCACCCCTCGCGCGCCCGCTCGATGGCGCGGCCCGACCGGCGCAGCGAGCGCGGAGCCCAGTCCTGGCGCCGCAGCTCGTCCATGATCGCGCCTGACACGCGCGTCCAGGCGTACTGCTCGAACGTCGCTCCCCTCGTGGGGTCGAACCGGTCGACGACCGCGATCAGCGCCAGCAGGCCGCACGAGACCAGGTCGTCGAGCTCGCAGTGAGCCGGCAGCTCCCGCATCTTGCGGCAGGCCAGGTACTTGACCATCGGGGCGTACGACAGCACAAGGCGGTCGCGGGATGCCACATCCTGGCGGTCGTGCCAGGCGCGCCACAGCGCCTCTGCGCTCTCGGCAGTGGGCCGACTGCTGCTCGTGAACGTTTCTTCCATAGAGGAACCTCCAACTGGGACGAAGGAGCCCTTCAAGGGATCTGAGCCCGTCAGGGACTAGATGAACCCTGCGTAGAACATATGGCCATCTGCGCAAGGCGAAGGTCGTATCGGCGTCGCAAGTGCTGGCTTCCTCCCCCGTTCGCAGTAGCCCAGCCTCCCCGGCCTGGGTACCCAAGCTCGCCCGGCTCACGATGCGCAACCTGAAACCGGCACCCCTGGTCGGCAGTGACCTCGGAAAATTCGGATCCGAGGGTGTTCACAGTAGGCCTCTCGGGTAAGGATCTAGAAATCGCTATCCGGAGGCTCGCACGCCTCGTTTGCAGGCCCTATCCGACACGATCACATCCCGCCTTGAGCGCTCCGTGGCGCTCCTATCGTTCAGCGGCGCGAGTGCCGCTGTGGCATGGGCAGGGCCAGTAGGCGAGCAGCGGTTCTTCACAGCGTGCGCTGTACTGAGTGCCCTGGCCACCGCATTCATGCTGATGGCGACCGAGTCGGCACGCGCGGACCGCGAGGAGACGCTGGACGAGTTGTTGCTCGCCCATAGCTGCTGCGCTGAAGTCAAACACCACGCCCAGCGACTGTCCACGATCGGGCGGCGCCGCTCACTCGCCCGGCAACTCGAAGGCATCGTACGAGACGCACAGACCTGTTCGATCGGCCTGCGACTGATGTTCAGCGCCCCGACTATTCGCCGATTCGCCCCTCGCCTGCACCGCCTGGGTCTCCTGCTGCGCGACCCGAGTCGCTGCGTGCCCGGCGAGGCGATCGCCCTCATCCGCCTGCTGCTCACGCCGGGCCGCAGCCCGTTGACCGACCGCCACCCCGACGAGCATGCGGCCGAGCGACTGCTCGACCGCATCGAACAGGAGATCTCAGCCGAGCTCGACCGGGCCGCCTAAAAGAGCGCAATTCACGTCCGGCAGCCTGTAGACAATTGGGTGGCCATACACCACCCGGATTCCGGCGCGTGATCAGTTGTTGCGTGTGATGAAGCTTATTTCGCCGTTCGTTTCGAGCACTGCGAAGCGGACGTCGTCGATCGAGGAAATCTGCTGAAGGCGGGCCGCCGCACGCAGCTCCTCCGGTGTGATCCTCTCACGCCGCATGTTCCGCTCGATCGGCCGTCCATCCTCGACCAACACGATCGGCTCGCCGTCGAGCACCGGTCGCAGTCGGGGCAACCGGAAGTTCAGATACGACGTCAGCACGGTCATCAGGCCTAGAGTGGTTACGACGAGGATCGCGCCCATCACCGAGTAGTCATCCTGGGTTACGCCCTGTTGAACGAGGTCGCCGATCACTACCAGGATGATCAGGTCGAACGGCTCCAGTTGGCCAAGCTCGCGGCGCCCCATCACCCGCGTCAGCAGGAGGATGAACAGGAAGATAACGATTGTGCGGAGGACAAGGTCCACGGCCTAGGGCAGCACCGTCAGTGTGCGGTAGACGTTCACGAGCACGGTCTGGCCATCCATCAGCGCGACGTTCTGCGACTGCCGACCGACCGCGGTCGGGTTGACCTGGTACTGGATGAACACTGTCAACCGGCCCCCCGCAGGCACAGGCAAGAAGGTGAGCTCAAGTCCACCGCGCTTCCACGCCTCGTCCGTAGGCGATGGCTCGAGCGTGTTCAGCGTTAGGTTCTCGAGCCACCCGCCGGCCAGGTGGAGCACCGGCTTCTCAATCGGCAGACGGGCGTCGATGTCGAACCTCGCCTGGAACAGCAACCCGCCGCGGACGGTTTCCGGCGCGCTCACTCGCAGGCCGGCCGCGGTGCCTTGCCCGCTGCTGGTAGACGGCTGCTGGCCGAACACGTTGAGCAACGCCAGCAACGGCAACAGCGTGAGCAACGCGAGCGCGGTCCGGCGAAACCACGGCTGCTTCTCCCGCCCTTCGAGATTCCGGTGGCGCGCGGCATCGAGGCCGATCTGCTTGGGCATCTCCAGGATGGTCGCACCCGCCTCGGATGGTCAAGGCAATAGGTGATCGTGGCAGCCGCCCGCATCGCACCTCCGGCCATCCGTAGTGCACCGCGCTGGATTGGAGGTCATATCGCCTCGTCCACCGTCCGCACTCCGCCGACCAGCCAGCGCCGGCCGCGCCAGCGGGCCATCCCGCCGGCCAGTCGGACGACGATGAACAGCGACAGCCCAGTCCACAGGCCCCGCAGGCCGAGGTCGAACTGAAGCGTCAGCAGCGTCGCCGGCAGGTAGCCGCCCAGCGCTGCGACCACGGTCACGTTGCGCATGAAGCGCATGTCGCCGGCTCCGAACAGCACACCGTCGAGCGCGAACAGGAGGCCGTTCAGCGGCATCATGCCGGCCAGGAACGGCCACAGCACCGCGGCTTGGGCGAGCACGTCGCGGTCGGAGGTGAACAGCCGGGGGATGATGTCATGGCCGGCGCCCAGCACCACGGCGAAAGCGCAGCCGAGCGCGGTGCCCGCGATCAGCAGCCGCCGGGCCAGCTCCGCGGCCACGTCCCGTGCGCCGGCGCCCAGCAGCCTGCCGATCAGGGCCTGGGCGGCGATCGCCGTGGCGTCCAGGAACAGCGCGCAGAAGATCCACAGCTGCATGCCGACCTGGTGGGCGCCCAGCTGCGGGTCGCCCATCCGCGCCGCCACGGCGGCGGCCACCGTGAACGCCACGAAGAAGGCGCCGGTGCGAACCAGCAGGTCGCGCGCCATGCGCAGCTGGGGCCGGATCACGCTCCAGTCCGGCCGCAGCGACGGTGGGCGGCGGCGGAGCAGCATCCACAGCAGCAGCAGACCTCCGGCGCCCTGTGCGGCCACGTTGGCGATCGCCGATCCCCGGATGCCCAGGTCGAGCCCGAACACCAGGAAGGCGGAGAGCGCGATGCTGACCGCATTGGCGCCGGCCAGCACGATCAGCGGCGTCCGCGTGTCCTGGAACCCGCGCATCCAGCCCTGGGCCGCGGCGGTGAGCAGCACGAAGGGTGCCCCCAGCGCAGCCACCCGAATCCACTCCAGCCCCTGGTCGCGGGCAGCCGTCTCGCCACCGGCCATCGCGGTCAGCGCGGGCCCCGCCGCCAGCTCGACCACCACCACCAGCAGCAGGCCCAGCGCGAGGGCCAGCCAGGTCGCCTGCACCCCCACGCGAAGCGCCTCCGCCCGCTGGTCGGCGCCGAACAGCCGTGCCACCTTCGACGTGGTGCCGTACTCCAGGAACGTGCAGAACGACAGCACCTCGCCCAGGAGCAGGCCGGCCAGCGCCAGGCCGGCCAGCTGCGTGGTGCCCAGGTGGCCGACGATGGCCGTGTCGCCGAGTACGTAGAGCGGCTCGGCGATCAGCGCGCCCAGCGCGGGCAGCGCCAGCCGCAGCACCTCGCGGTCGCGGGGCATGACGGCTGTGGGCGAGGGGGCCATCGGCGCAGTCTCGCATCACGGACGCGACGACCCGTCGCGGGTCATTGCCGCGCACCATCGAGAGAACCGGCTGGGCGAGCTGGTTCGCCTCGGCCAGCATCGAGGTGCCGGCCAGCTGTATCACCTCATGAAACCAACATCTCCGCCACCCACGTCCATGGCGCGGGTGCGGCCTCGGAGCCTGCGCGTTCCCCTGGTGCCGGACGGATTTGTTGAGCGTGTGCTCGATGCACTTCTGCCCGTCCCGACGCCCCCGGCGGCAGGACGACGCGTGGACTACGCTCACCGGCATGTCCGGAGGGATCCATGTCCGCGTTGCCGGCGAGGGCGACCTGGCCTGGCTGGTCGAGCACGACGGTCATCTCGCGGAGTTGGATCTGCGGCCGAAGGTCGCGGCCTCCGAGGTGTTCGTCGCCAGATCGGCAGCCGTCCGGCCGGCCTGGTGCGGATCGATCTGTTGTGGTCGCGGATCCCGTTCGTGGCGCAGGTGCGCGTGCTCGAGCGGGATCGCCGCCGCGGCGTCGGCCGGGCGATGATGGAGTTCGTACGGGCCCGGGCGCGGGCTCATGGCGTCGGCTTCGTGCTCAGCTCGTCGGCGGCTGACGAGGCGGAGCCGCAGGCGTGGCACCGAGCCGTCGGGTTCGAGGAGTGCGGGTTCGTCGCCCGCCTGAACCACGACGAGGTCGGCGAAGTGTTCTTCCGCCAGGACACATGACCTCCGTTAGGGTTCGCGGTTCCTGATCGAACGAGAGGAATCCCCCCGTATGAGCACACCATCGGAGTCCGGCAAGACCCTGGTCACCCTGATCCTCGGCGACGGCATCGGCGCCGAGGTCTCGGGATCGGCGCGGCGGATCGTCGATGCGACGGGCGCGCCGATCGAATGGGAGGAGCGCGAAGCGGGCGCCGAGGTGTTCAAGCGGGGGCTGCCATCGGGCGTGCCCCAGGACACGATCGACTCCATCAACCGGTCGCGGGTGGTGCTCAAGGGCCCGCTGGAGACGCCGGTCGGGTTCGGCGAGAAGAGCGCCAACGTGACGCTTCGCAAGCTCTTCGAGACCTACGCCAACATCCGCCCGGCACGGGAGCTGCCGGGGGTGGTGACGCCGTACACCGGTCGCGGGGTGGATCTGGTCGTGGTGCGGGAGAACGTCGAGGACCTGTACGCCGGCATCGAGCACATGCAGACGCCGGGCGTCGCCCAGTGCTTGAAGCTGATCTCCCGCAAGGGCTGCGAGAAGATCGTGCGGCTGGCGTTCGAGTTCGCCCGCTCGGAGGGCCGCACCAGCGTCGCCTGCGCCACCAAGTCGAACATCATGAAGCTGACCGAGGGCATGCTCAAGCGCACGTTCGAGGAGATCGCTGCCGAGTACCCCGAGATCGAGGCCTGGCACGTGATCGTCGACAACTGCGCCCACCAGCTGGTCAAGCGGCCGGAGCAGTTCGACGTGATCGTGACCACGAACATGAACGGCGACATCCTCAGCGACCTCACCTCCGGGCTGGTCGGCGGCCTGGGATTCGCCCCCTCGGCCAACCTGGGATCCGATGTGGCGATCTTCGAGGCCGTCCACGGCTCGGCGCCGAAGTACGCCGGCAAGGACACCATCAACCCGACCGCGATGATCGGGGCGTCGATCATGATGCTGCGCCACCTGGGCATGTTCGACCAGGCTGCGGCGATCGAGAGCGCCATCCTCTTCACCCTCGAGAGCGGCGTGGCCACCCGTGACGTGGTCGGCGACGAGCGGGCGGTCGGCACCACGGCGTTCACCGACGCGGTGATCTCGAACCTCGGCCGAAGGGCCGCGGCCTACCAGGAGCGCGCCTACCGGCCGATCGAGATGCCGTCGTTCTCCCCCGATCCGGTGCGCGTGCGGCCGGCCCAGCGAGCGGTGGTCGGGGTCGACGTATTCGTGGAGTCCGAGCTGCAGCCGGATCAGCTCGGTCCCAGCGTCGAGCAGCTGGCCGAGGGGTCGCGCCTGCGGCTGAAGGTGGTCACCAACCGAGGCACCCGGGTTTACCCGTCGACCGGCACCATGACGGACTGCGTCGACAGCTACCCCTGCCGCTTCGTGCCCGCGGCGGGCGGCGAGGTGACCGATGCCGACGTGATCGACCTGCTGGGCCGGATCGGGGCCGAGCACCGCTGGAACCACATCGAGAAGCTGTACGAGTTCGACGGCGAGCCCGCCTTCACGAAGGCGCAGGGCGAGGACTGACCGATCGGCGGCCTGCTCGCATCCGACGACGACCGGGAGCGAGCGACCCAGCGGCTGACCACGGCGGCGGCAGACGGGCGGCTGACCATCGACGAGCTCTCGGACCGGCTCGACCTGGTGCACACCGCGCGCACCGAGGAGGAGCTGCAGCGGGCGGTCGCCGGCCTACCGGAGCTGGCCGGTCGGGGGCCCGGGTATCCGCCGTCGAGCATCGCCCTCGGCGCCCTGCTGGTGCTGCTGCCGGTGCCGCTGGGAAAGCTGGCGGCCTTTGTCACCGCGCTCGTCCTGCTGCGCTCGGAGAACGTGCCCCGCCGCCGCGAGGAGCTGCAGATCTGGGCGGCGGCCGCCCTCGTTCTGCAGCTGGTGGAGGCGATCGTGATCTGGCTGGTCGCCTTCTGACGCCCGATCCGGTTCCGTCTGGACGACGGCCGACGCCGGTGTCAGGCTACGCGGGTGCCGTCGCCGCCCGCAGTTCCCGGTAAGCCCGCCGGGCGCAGCCTCCGCCGCCGGATCGGCCGCTTTCTCGTCCGCCTGTTCGCGCTCGCCGCGCTGGTGGCCGCCGCCGGCGCAACCGGTTACGTGGCCCACGATTCGCTGCCCAGCGGGACCGCCAACCAGGCGGCCGTCTCGCCCTCCACCGAGGTGATCGCCGAGCCGCTGCCGCCGCCACCACCCACCAGCGCCGCCACGTCCGTGCCGCCGCCGCAGATCGGCGGCGACGCCGGCATCCTGCCACCGCTCGACGGCTCGGGGGCGGCGTCGGTGAAGGTCCGCGGCACCGCGGCCCGCGCCCTGGTGCTGCTGGACGCGGCGGACGGCCGGGTGCTGCTGGCACGCCACGAGCATCGTCCGCTGCCGATCGCCAGCCTGACCAAGGTGATGACCGCGGTGCTGGCGGTGCGCGGAGGGCACCTGTCCCAGGAACTTCGGATCCGCAGGCAGTGGCTGGGGATCGGCGGCTCCAGCATCTACCTGGTGCCGCGCCAGCGGATCACGGTACGGATGCTGCTGTACGGCCTGCTGATGGTATCCGGCAACGACGCCGCCAACGTGCTGGCCACCTACCGGGCCGGCTCCGTGCCCTCGTTCGTGGAGGCGATGAACGCCGAGGCGCGGCGGCTGGGGCTCGACGACACCCGATTCTCGAGCCCGTCTGGCCTGCTCGATCGGGGCAACCGGTCGACCGCCTGGGATGTCGCCGATCTCGCCCGTTACCTGCTCGAGCAGCCGCTGCTGGCGGAGATCACCCGTACAAAGACGCTTCCCGCCCCCCACCATGTGACCTGGGTCAACCACAACCGGCTGCTGTTCCGGTATGCGGGCGCGAACGGGATGAAGACCGGATACACCGACGTCTCCGGTCCCTGCCTGGTGGCCTCGGCCACCCGAAGGGGACGGACGCTGATCGCGGTCGTCCTGCACGCCAAACGCGACGAGTTCACCGTGGCCGAGCGGATGCTGGACTGGGGATTCGCGCATCCCGGCTGACGCGTATCATCCGGCGATGGATGCGCACCTGGATGTCGCCGGCGCCGCCGGCCGCACGGTCTCCGAGGTGATGATCCGCGGGCCGAAGACGCTGCCCGCGGCGGCCACGGCGGACGAGGCGCGGCGGCTGTTCGAGAACCCCCGCGTGCTGGTCGCGCTGCTGGACGACGGCGGCCGGTACGCCGGCGAGCTCCGCAGGGACGACCTGCCGCCGTCGGTTCCCGGCGAGCGGCCGGTCGGCGGGCTGGCCAGGCCCGGCGAGACGATCGGCCCCGATCGGCCGATGAGCGAGGCCGTCGAGATCATGGCCCGGCTGGACGAGGAGCGGCTGGCCGTGGTCGATCCGGACGGTGAGCTGGTCGGCCTGCTGTGCCTGAACCGCAAGCGCGGGCACTTCTGCGTCGACTGACCGGCTACCCGGCGGCAGCCTCGATCAGGTAGGCGACGGCGGCGGCGATCAGGACGAATCCGAGCAGAATCTGGATGCCGCGCTCCGGCACCCGGGTCTGCAGTCGGGCGCCGATGAAGCCGCCGACCACGCCTCCCACCCCCAGCGCCACACCCACGACATAGTCCGGTGCCGCGCCGGCCCAGTCGCTGTGGGAGGCGGCCAGCACCTGAAACGCCACCACTCCGACCACGGATGTGGCGAACGTCGCGGTCAGCGCCGCCGGAGCGATCGTGTAGGCCGAGTACCCGAACCACAGCAGCATCGGTGCCAGCAGCGAGCCCCCGCCGATCCCGTACAGGCCGCCGATCACCCCGACCGGGAAGGAGATGGCGACCAGCCTCGCCGGCGACGGCGGCGGGCCGTGGCGGCGCCCGCCTCTGCGACCGGCGATCAGGGAAACGCCGGTCGGGATCAGCACCGCGGCCACCACGATCAGGAACGCCGTCCGGCGGTCGAGCAGGATCGTCCGCACCGCCACCCCGGCCAGAACGCCGGGCACGGTGCCGGCCAACAGCGTCCGCGTCAGTGGCCCCAGCAGGTCGCTGCTGCGCCGGAACCCGAGCAGTGCGCCAGGCGCGGCGATCACGTTGTAGACCAGGTTGGTCGAGGTCACGGCGGCCACCGGCACGCCCAGCAGGCTGAGCTGCACGGGCACGAGCAGCACGGCACCGGACACACCTGCGGGCACCGTCAGCATGGCGATGCCCAGCGCGAGCAGCATGGCGGCAACGATGTCGACCGGTGGAGCTCCTACCGGGGATCCAGCACGGAGGCCGAAAGCTCGCCGCTGATGTTCCCGCCCGAGATCACCACGGCGACGCCGGTGGCGCCGCCGACGTCGAGCCGCCCGGACAGCAGGGCGGCGACACCGACCGCGCCGCCGGCCTCGGCCGCCAGCTTGGCCCGCTGATAGAGGAAGCGGGTGGCCTCGGCGATGGCGTCCTCGTCGACCAGCACCACCTCGTCGACCAGCCGCGAGCAGATCTCATGGCACAGCTCCCCGGCGACCGGCGCCTTGAGGGCGTCGGCGATCGTCGGCCCGGGCACCATGGACACCGGCCCGCCCTGCTCCAGGGCATCGTGCATCGCCGATGCCAGCTCCGGCTCGACGCCGATCATCCGCACCTGCGGCCGCAGCTCCTTCACCGCGGTTGCGATCCCCGAGATCAGCCCGCCGCCGCCGATCGGCACGATCACCACGTCGAGCTCGGGCACCTGGTCGACCAGCTCCAGCCCCACCGTGCCCTGGCCGGCGATCACCATCGCGTCGTCGTAGGGATGGATGATCACCCGCCCGGTTGCCTCGGCGATCTCCCGCATCCGCCGCAGCGCCTCGACCGAGTCGGCCGACTCCAGGTCGACCTGGGCGCCGTAGCCGCGGGTGGCGGCAACCTTCGGCGGGCTGGCATCCGCCGGCATCAGGATCAGCGCGTCGACCCCCAGGTCGCGGGCGGCGACCGCAAGCGCCTGAGCGTGGTTGCCCGCCGAGATCGCAATCACGCCCCGCTCCCGCTCCTCCGCCGACAGCGCCCGCATCCGGTTGAACGCGCCCCGCGGCTTGAACGCGCCGACGCGCTGGAACAGCTCGGCCTTCAGCCAGACCGGGGCGCCGGCCCGCTCGCTGAGCGTGGCCGAGGAGAAGCTGGGCGTGACGTGCACCCGGCCCTCGATCGCCCGGGCGGCGGCCAGGACGTCATCCAGCGTGGGCAGTGCGGCGATCGAGGCCATCGGCCGATGGTAAAGCCCGGCGGCAGCGGCGTCCACCGGCCGCGGGCTCTGCGATCAGGCCGGTCGCTCCCAAACCAGCGGGAACAGCGGGTGATCCATCGCCGATCCGACCGGCAGCTGCTCGGTCAGTCCGGGGAACTCCGGCGAGGTCTTCCAGGGCCGCGGTGCGTGTGTCACATCGTCGCCCATAAACCGCAGCGAGAACGCCCGCCGCCGCGTCTCCGACCCGCCGGCGGCGTGCAGCGTCAGCATGTGGAAGTACACGGCATCACCGGGCTCGAGCTCCCAGCCGAGGATCGGGAAGCTGGCCCGGTCGGCGTCGATGTCGGGCAGGTCGGCAAGGCTGCCCTCCGGAAACCAGCGCGCCTCGCTGTCCATGAATGTGCGCGGCATCAGCCACGGGCCGAGGTGCGATCCGGCGACGAACTCGAGCGTCGATTCGCGCGGCACCCGATCCACCGGCATCCACATGCTGCAGGTCATCCTGCCCTCGATGTTGTAGTACGGCTGATCCTGATGCCAGGGCGTGGCCTGGCGCGTGCCGGCCTCCTTGACCAGCACGTGGTCGTGGAACAGGCGCACCCGGTCGGCTCCCAGCAGCTCGCCGGCGATGCCGGCCGCCGGCGACTCGCGGATGAACTGTCCGAACTCGGGGATCTGCTGCCAGGTGCAGAAGTCCTCGAAGAAGCGGCCGTCCCCGTCCCGGCTGGCCACCAGCGCCCGCGGGCTGGGATGGGCGAGATCGTGCTCGATGCCGTCAGCGGCCAGGGCCACCAGCTCGGGATCGAAGGCGCCGCGCACGCACACGGCGCCGTCCCGCCGGAAGGCGGCGGCCAGGTCGGGTGTGACCGCGGCGAACTGTTTCACGCGGCCAGTCTATGCGCGCCGGCGCTGCCGGTATGCACGTGTCTTGCGCCGGTTGCCGCAGATCTCCATGGCGCACCAGGATCCGGACAGGTTCTTCGACCGGTCATAGAACGCCCAGTGGCAGCCGTGGTTGCGGCAGGCCTTGAGCCGCCGCCAGGTACCGTCCAGCATCGCGGCGTGCGCCGCCGCCAGGATCCGGCCGAAAGCGCCGTCGACGCCGCCGGCCCGCGGCTGGAGCTCGAGCCGCCCCCCGGCGCGAAGGCCGAGCGTGAGGCCGGCCCGGTCGGCGGCCGGCCCGATCACCCTCAACGGATCGGCCGCGCCCGCTTCGCCGGCGTTCGCCATCAGCAGCCGCCGCAGCGCCTCCCGCAGCTCTCGCGCCCGTCGGGCGTCCTCGTCGGTGACCCGGTCCCTGGAGCCGATCAGCTCGTGCTGCGAGAGCCAGATCCGCAGCCCGGCGGCATCCTCGATCGCATCCTGGCCGGTTTCCAGATTCGTGGTATTGACAAGCGACTGCACCAGGCGCAGCGGCCCCGGGGCCGGGCTGCGGCCGCCCGGCAGGTGGTTCCAGGGCTCGGGCCCGAGGTGCTTCGACACCCCGCAATGATACCGGCTGCCGACACTGGCATAATCAGTTTGCCGGTGTCGACGTCGCTCAGAACCGAAGCCCGCCGCCTGGCGGCGCCGATCCGCGTCGCCCGTGCGCGGGTGGCCGCACGCCGCGGGCAGGCAGCCCTGGTGGCGGTCAGCGTGGCCGTTGCCGCCGCGCTCCTGCTGGGCGTCCAGGGAGGCGCCTCGGCAGCGTCGCAGCAGACTGTCAGCCGGACGATCGCCGCGCTGGCGCCGGAAGCGCGGGCCATCCGCCTGGTCGCGGTCGGCACGCCCGGCTCTGGTGCCGGCGCCGATCTCGACCCCCGGGCCACCGCCGCGCTGCACCGGCTGACGCCGGCGACCCTGGTGCGCACCGCGCTGCTGCCGCTCTCGCGGATCGGCGGGACGACCATCTCTCCGGGAGCGATCGACGGGGTTGGCCGGTGGGTGACGTTGCGCAGCGGCCGGCTTCCCGAGCGCTGCGATCCGCAGCTGTGCGAGGTCGTCCGCGTCGCGGGCGAGACGCCGGAGCAGCTGGCCGGGCCGGGAATCCGGCTGCAGGTGGTCGGTGAGGGCGTGCTCAGCTCGGCACTGCCGTTCGGATCGGCCGACAACGTCGGGGCCAGCGCCGGCAACCGCAAGACCGCCCCGCTGCTGCTGGCCGGCGACGTCGCCGGACTGCTGGCGATTCCGGCTTTCTCTAGCGCCTACCGCACGCTCGGCTGGGTGGCGCCGCTGCGGCCCGACAGCGTCCGCCCCTGGCAGATCGGCGGCCTGCTCGAACGCAGCGCCGAGGCCCAGTCGGGCCTGGCGGCGACGGGCATCGACTTCCGACTGACCGCTCCCGAGCAGCAGCTGGTGGCCGCCCGCTCGGCGAGCACCGCGGCCGAGCGGCGGCTGCAGCTGGTCGGCGGCGAGGCCGCCGCGCTGCTCCTGGCCTTCCTGCTGCTGACCGCGTTCATCATTCGCCGCGGCCTGACCGCGGAATGGGAGCGCCTCGAGCGGCGGGGCGCCCGCCGTTCGCAGCTGTGGCTGTTTGCGCTCATCGAGAGCGCGGCCGTCACGCTGCCGGGGGTGGCCGCCGGCTGGCTGCTGGCGCTGACCTCAACGGCAGTGATCGCCGACCGGGCCGCATTGCCGGTGCGGGCGACGCTGTCCGACTCGCTGCTGACCTGGCAGGCGGCCGGCCTCGCCCTCGCCGGCTGGGTGATCGCCACCCTGGTGCTGCTGGCCGCCCTGCGGCCCCCCGCGGTGGTCAGGGTGGGGCCGCTGCAGGCCGCCGACCTGCTGGCCGGTGGCGCGCTGGCGGCGCTGCTGCTGGCAGCCGGGCGCAGCTCCACCACCGCCGGGCTGGCGACCGAGCCGGACCCCCTGCTGGCCCTGCTGCCGGTGCTGGTCGCGCTGCTGGCGGCGCTGCTGATCGCCCGGCTGATGCCGCCGTTGCTTCGACTGGCCGGACGCCGCTCTGCGGGGCTGCCGCTGGCCGCCCGGCTGGCCCTGATCACGCTCGCCCGGGCACCGGGCCGGGCGGCCGCGGCGGCCGCCTTCCTGGTGGTCAGCCTGGGCCTCGCGCTGTTCGCGGCCAGCTACCGGCAGACGCTCGTCCAGGGGCAGCACGACCAGGCCGACTTCGCCGTCCCCGTGGCCGCCATCGCCTCCTCGGGCGCGCGGCTGGTGCCGCCGCTGGAGGCGGCGCCGGAGGGCCGCTTCGCCGCCCTTCCCGGCGTCGGTCAGGCGCTGCCCGTCGACCGGATTCCCGCCACAGCGCCGTCCTCCGGCGGGCCGCCGGCGGCAGTCGACGTGATCGGCATCCCACCCGGCGGCCTGGGCTCGATCAGCTGGCGGGAGCGGCCGGCCGGCGCCCAGGGCGATCTCTCCGCCGGCGAGGCGGGGCTCAGGGGGGTGCCGCTGCCGGCGGGGGCGCGTCGCCTGTCGATGCGCGTCCAGCCGGCCGGCCGAGTCGACCTCAGCCTGTCCCTGCGAACGCCCGCGGGAGGCTTCATCTCGGTGTCCCTGACGGGGCCGACGACTGAGCTGGCCGCACCGATCCCGGCCTCCGCGAAGGGTGGCCAGCTGGTCGCGCTGCGCGTCACCCGGCGGGCGGCGGGGGCGCTCTCGCAGGAGCATCAGGGCGCGGAGGGGTCGGGCAGCACCGGCCAGGCGGGAACGCTGCGGCTGGGACCGCTGCACTCCGACGCCGGCGCCGTGACCGGATGGCAGGGCTTCGTGGCCCGCGGAGTCCTGACTTCGCCGCGCGCCGCCGGCGGTGGCGTCGTCGTCCGCTACGCGTTGGTCGGCGGCACCGGCGGCGTGCTGCGGCCGGCCCAGTCCACCGACGGCAGGCCGATCCCGGTGATTGTGTCGCCCGGGCTGGCCGGGCGGGCGGCCGGCGACCTGGTGCAGCTGAGCCTCCCCGGCCGTCAGCTGGCGGCCCGGATCGTGGGGGTGGCCGAGCGCTTCCCCACCGTGCCGGCCGGCCGCGGGTTCGCCGTCGCCGACGGCACCACGCTCGAGACGGTGCTGAACGCCGATGCGCCGGGAACGGCGGTACCCTCGGAGATGTGGCTAGCCGGTGCCGGGGGCGACGGCTTGGGACAGGCGCTTCGGGCACCGCCGTTCGACGTGCTCGACGTCCGGGTGCACGACGAGGAGCTGCGGCGGCTGGAGGCCGATCCGCTGGCCCGCGGCGCCGAGATCACGCTGCTGGCCGCGGCGGCGCTGGGCGTGGCGCTGGCGATTGGCGGTCTGCTGCTGACCACGCAGGGCGGTGTCTCGGACGAGCGATCCACGCTCTACGACCTGGAGGCCCAGGGTGTCGCCCCGGCCACGCTGCGGCGCCAGATCCGGCTGCGGTCGGCACTGGTCGCCGTTCTGGGAGCAGTTGGCGGCCTGGCCATGGGGCTCGTCCTGGCCCACTTCACGGTGCAGTTGGTGACCATCTCGGCCGGCGCCGAGCCGCCCGACCCGCCGCTGCGGGGGGCGGGCGCGACACTGCTTCTGGCCGCCATGCTCGCGGCGTACGCCGCCGGCTCGGCCGCTGCCGTTCTGATGCCCACCGCCCGGGCGCTGCGCGAGCCTGCGCCCCTGAGACCGACGGGCGACCTGCCGTGACCGCGGTCGACGTCCGCGACCTGTTCCGCGTCCACCGAACGGAGGAAGGCGACGCAGCGGCGCTCCAGGGGCTGACGCTGCAGGTCGCGGCCGGGGAGATCGTCACGGTGCTCGGCCCCAGCGGGTCGGGCAAGAGCACTCTGCTGCGATCGCTGGCGGCGCTCGAGCCGCCCTCGGCCGGCATCGTCCTGGTGTTCGGCCGGGATGTGGGCCGGATGGCGGCCCAGGAGGCGTCGCGGTACCGGGCGGCCGAGGTGGGGATCGTCGACCAGCACTACGACCGTGCCCTCTCGCCGGACCTGTCCTGCGAGCAGATCGTCGCCCTGCAGCCGGCCCTGCTGGGGATCCCGAAGCGCGAACGCCATGCCCGCGCGGGCGAGCTGCTGGCGCGTGTCGGGCTGGCGGGCGCAGCCGGATCGCGGCCCGACCGGCTGTCCGGGGGCGAGCGGCAGCGGGTGGCCGTCTGCGCGGCGCTGGCCCACCGCCCCCGGCTGCTGCTCGCAGACGAGCCGTCCGGCGAGCTCGATGCCGCCAGCGCGGCCGGCGTCTACGCCCTGATCCGCGAGCTCGCCCACGAAGCGGGCACCACGGTGGTGCTGGTCAGCCACGACCCCGGCTCGGTCGAGATCGCCGACCGCGCGGTGCGGATCCGCGACGGCAGGGTGGCCGAGGAGGTGCGCCGGGACGGCCGCGAGTGGGCGGTGATCGGCCACGGCGGCTGGGTGCGGATACCGCCGGCCATGCTGGCGGAGGGCGGCTTCGCCGATCACGCCCGGATCGAGCCGGACCACGGCGCGCTCGTGCTCCGCCCGGAGGGCGGCGGCGCGCCCGGCGCGCTCGCCCCGCCTGCGGCCGCCGTGGCGGCGGCCGCAGGTGCCGGCCGAGCGGCGCAGCTGCACAACGTCTCGGTCAGCTTCGGCTCGCGCGCGGTGCTCGACTCGCTGACCGCCGGCTTCCGGTCGGCACGGCTGACGGTGGTCAGCGGCCGCTCCGGCAGTGGCAAGAGCACGCTGCTGGCGGTGCTGGCCGGTCTTCAGCCGCCCGATTCGGGCACCGCCGAGGTGATGGGACAGCCGCTTGCCGGGCTCGACCGCAGCGCGCTGGCGGCGTTTCGCGCCCAGTCGGTCGCCTTCGCCGGGCAGCAGCCCGGGCTATCCGGCTTCCTGACGGCGACCGAGAACATCGTGGTCGCGCTGGCCGTTCGCGGCATCGCCGACGGCGAGGCCGGCCGGCGGGCGGCGATCGAGCTGCGGCGGCTGGGGCTCGATCACCGGGCCGGCCAGCTGGTCGAGCGGCTGTCGGCGGGGGAGCGGCAGCGGGTGGCGATCGCGCGCGCCCTGGCCGCCGGGGCGCCGCTGGTGCTGGTGGACGAGCCGACGTCACGCCTCGACCAGGCATCGGCCGAACTGGTCGCCGCCGCGCTGGCCGGCGCGGCCGAGGAGACCGGCGCCGCCATCGTCTGCGCCACCCACGACCCGCTGCTGATCGGGCGGGCCGGAGATGTGCTAGAGCTGGGCCAACTCGCCGACTGAGCCGGCGAACGCGTCGACGTCGGCCTCCCGCGTGTCCCACGAGCACATCCACCGCACGACGTGCTCCGCCTCGTCCCAGACGTAGAACGGATACCGCTCCTGGAGGGGGGCGATCGCCGCCGCCGGGAGCCGCGCGAACACGGCGTTCGCCTCCACCGGGTGGACGACCTCAACCGCGGGGACGCCGGCGACCCCATCGGCCAGCCGGCGGGCCATCGCGTTGGCATGCCCGGCACTGCGCAACCACAGGTCGTTGTCCAGCAGCGCAAGCAGCTGCGCCGAGACGAACCGCATCTTCGAGTTGAGCTGCATCGACTGCTTACGGATATAGAGGTAGTCGCGCGCCATCCCGGGGTCGAGAAACACCACCGCCTCGCCGCCCATCAGGCCGTTCTTGGTGCCGCCGAAGCTGAGCACGTCGACCCCGACGCCGGCGGTCAGCGCCCGCAGGTCGCAGCCGAGAAAGGCCGCGGCGTTGGCTATGCGGGCTCCGTCCACGTGCAGCAGCAGCCCGTTCGCATGGCAGAACGAGGCCAGCCCGGCCAGCTCCGGCAGCGTGTAGACGGTGCCCAGCTCGGTGGCCTGGGTGATGCTGACGGCCCGCGGCTGGACGCGGTGCTCGTCCCCGATACCGACCAGACGGCGCTCCACCAGCTCGGGCGTCAGCTTGCCGTCGGCGGTCGCCACGTCGATCAGCTTGGCGCCGGTGAAGTGCTCCGGAGCCCCGCACTCGTCGGTGTTCACGTGGGCCGTCTCGGCGCAGATCACGGCCTGATGCGGCCGCAGCAGGGCGGACAGCCCGGTGACGTTGGCGCCGGTACCGTTGAACACGGGGAAGGCTGCCACGTCGCCCAGCAGCTCGCGGAACCGCTGCTCCAGCCGCCGCGTCCAGGGATCGTCGCCGTAGGCCGCGACGTGCCCGGTGTTGGCAGCGGCGATCGCCTCCAGCACGACGGGATGGATGCCCGCGTGGTTGTCGCTGCCGAAGCTGACGGTGGCGGTGCTCATCATCCCGCGCAACGGTAGCGGGCGCACCGATCAACT
>Ga0070683_100000560_pt1 | contig 26426 bp, 25 predicted proteins | sample KBSC713LmetaG_FD_64662 | JGI IMG/M metagenome (GOLD analysis project Ga0070683, IMG submission 64662) | Corn rhizosphere microbial communities from Kellogg Biological Station, Michigan, USA - KBS C7.1-3L metaG | ecosystem: Host-associated > Plants > Roots > Rhizosphere ... | reverse complement strand
TTGCCGACGAGACCGACCGTCGTGCGTGTCTCGCCCGGCATCGGCCGAGCGGAGTAGCCCATTTCTTCGATCGTTTTGACGACGCGGGCGATCTCCTCCTGCGTCGCGTGATTCTCCATGACAACCAGCATTACTCGTCCTCGATCTCGATTGACCACCCGTCGTACGCCAACGTGACTGGACCCGAAAATCGGGCGCCGACGACGGCGGTCACGTCGATCTGCTCAACCGGTGGATAGAAATGCGTCAGCGCCAAATGCTTCGGCGCCGCCGCCGCGGCCAGGTCGCCGCACTGTTCCGGGGTGAGGTGTTCGCGAATGCTCGATGATTCCGGAAGCGAGCATTCACAAACGAGAAGACTACAATCGCGCGCCCACGCCGCGAGGGCCTCGGAGACGCCGGTATCGCCCGTGTAGACGATGCGCCGACGAGCGCGCTCCATGGAATATGCCACACTCTCAGCCGCGTGTGGTACCTGAAGGCAGGAGAGCCGCACCCCGCCTGGAAGCTCGATCGCGGTATCCTGCGTGATCTCGCGAATCGAGAGTGGGAACCCGGGCTTCATGAGCCACGGTCCGTACGCAGCCGAGAGGCGTTCCAGGAGAGCAGCGGTTCCCGGCGGGCCGATGACTTCCAGCGGCGACGTCCGCGGCGGCGACACCCCTTTTCGCATCGCGAAAACCAGCGTCGGGAGGTCGCCGTGATGGTCGATGTGAAAATGGGTCAGCGCGATGTGCGTGATCGTCTGCCACGATTTCGCCAGCTCGGCGAGACGGCGCGTCGTTCCCGAACCGCAGTCGATCAACAGCTGGAGCTCATCCGCCTCGACCAAGTACGCGGCGCAGCTTCGATTCGGCGACAGCGCCACCGTCCCGGTGCCCAAGGTCGTGAAGCGCACACTACGGTCCTCTGAACAGCAGTTTGATCGAGGAACGAACTCCGTCGCCTTCGAACACCGCGATGTACACACCCGAGGGTACTACTCGACCGGCGTCGTCGGTCCCATCCCATAGCACCGTTCCGTCGCGGCCGTACGCGCCTGGCGCCAGGGTGCCCTCGGAAAGCAGGCCGGGCACAAGACGTCGTACCATGCGCTGCCGGAGGTCGTAGATCGTGAGCTTGACCTTCGCCGGATGTGCGAGGTCGAACCAGATCGCCGCCTTGTCGGACCGCATGCCGCGACCGAACGGATTGGGAAAACTCTGATAGAGCAGGGTGACGGTCGGCGCGCTGTCCGACGAGATCACGAACGTCCCGGGGCTCGCGACGTGAACCTCGCCGCTTCCGCTGGAGTTCGCCGCATGCGCATCGACGCGCCAGCGGTACGAGGTGTTCGCCTGGAGCGGAATCGTGGGCGTGTACGTCGTATCGGCGAGATTCGAGTTCGACTGGAACGCGGGCAGCCCGCTTTGCGTCTCGATGACCGTGATCTGGTAGTTCCAGAGCAGAGTGATCGGCGGACTGCTCCAGACAAAAGTCGGTGTTCGCTTGTCGACGATCGTCGTCGGCCCACGCAGCGGCGCGATGAGACGAACCCAGCTCCGCACCGGATGTCGGGCGCTCGTTTCGGCGATGACCGCGTCGAACCGATCGATCAACCGCGCCCGGAAGAAGACAATCGTATGCTCCGTGAGAAGCGAGTCGATCGTGAACGTTCCGGTCTCCCCCTGCACTGAGCGCGAGTAAAAGGGGTTTCGAAATTGCGCGTCGTTGGAAAGCGTGAGCGCGACGGTATAAGGCCCGCGCTCGGGCAGCGTGCCGAACGCCGTCACGGTCATGACCGGAGCGGGCGACGTGCTGTCGGCGAGAAGCGCCGAGATCGCGAGCGTCAGCGACTGCGCCGTTACCGGTCGAACTCCTCCGAGTGCCGCCGCGACGACGAGCGCCGCAAGGCGGCGGCCAAGCCTCATACCGCGGTGGCCACCGCGTCGCCCGCGATCGCGTTCGCGATCGCTTCATCGACCGTCGACGCGCCGCGCATCCGGACACTGACGAGGGACGAGACACCCGGCTCCTGCATCGTCACGCCGTACACCGAATCAGCAGCCTCGGTCGTCGTCCGCGGGTTGTGCGTGATCACGATGAATTGGGTGCGCGTCTTGAACTGCGTGAGCATACGCACGAAGCGTCCGACGTTCGCATCGTCGAGCGGCGCATCGACTTCGTCGAGAAGGCAGAACGGGCTCGGCTTCGTCAGGAAGATGCCGAACAAGAGCGACAGCGCGACGAGCGCCCGTTCTCCGCTCGACAGCAAGTGAATCCGCTGCGTTCGCTTGCCGCGCGGCGACGCGTGAATCTCGATGTCGCAATCGAGCGGCGTGTCCGGATTCTCGAGACGAAGGTCGCATTCACCACCGCCGAACAGCGACATGAAGATCTGACGGAAGTTCTCTCGCACCTGCGTGAACGTCGCGAAGAACAACTCCTTGGCGGTGCTGTCGATCTCGCGAATCGCCTGCAGCAAGGATTGCTTTGCGTCGGCGAGGTCGGCGCGCTGGCCGGTCAGGAAGTCTTGGCGCTTTACAGTTTCCTCATGCTCTTCGATCGCCAGCACGTTGACCGGTCCGAGCTTCTCCAGCTCTTGGCGCAGCGACTCCGCCTCGGCACGAACCGCGTCGTCGTCGAGCTCCACCGGCTGTGATTCGGCGAGCATCTCGTCGAGCGGACGGCGCCATTCGGTCTCGAGACGCTCGCGAATTGCCGCGCGACGTCCCGAGAGCTCGGTGTGACGCAGCTCGGCTTGGTGCAGCTCGTCGGTGTGGCTCTGCGCGTTTCGACGCGCTTCGTCGAGCGCGTGATCCGCGTTCGTCAACGCCTCATCCGCCGCGCGAACCGCGGCTTCGGCTTGTGCGAGCGTGGCCTCGCCGTCGGCGAGGGTCGCTTCGCGCGTCTCGAGGTCCAGCTGCCACGTCGCCATCTGCTCGGCGAGCACGGAGTCGGCCTGCGAAAGGTCGGACAACTCGGTGCGCAACGTCTCGAGCCGCGCGCTCGCGGTTTGATGTTCTTCGGCGAGACGACGCTCGCGATCGCGCGAGACCTGCAACCGCGCCTGTGTCTGCGCTTCTTCGACCTGCGCGCTCGTACGCGCTTCTCGCGCCGCTTCCTGTCCGTGCTCGGCCTCGAGCAAGGTTCCTCGCGCTTCGGAAACCGCTTCCGCACGCGCGCTCAGCGACTCGGCGAGCGTTCCACTCTCCTCGTCGAGACGGACGAGTGTTTCTCCGAGCTGATTTCGTCGCGTCGTCAAACGGTCGGCGAGGGCATCAGCCTCCTGCACCTCGCGATGGGCCCGCTGGCGACGACGATCGAGCTCGCCCTGACGCTCCGCGGCACGACGCGCATCGACCTGCGCGGCCTCGAGTGCGCCTGAGGCCGAGGTCGTCCGCTTTTCTGATTCTTGAACGGCGGCTCGCAGCGCATCTGCCTCTGCCATGGCCTCCTGGCGCGCGCGGCCAGTTACCGCGAGCTCGGCGCGAAGAGCGAACAACTCCGCGCGACGACGCAGCGGGCCAGGGCCACTGACGCTTCCCGGAAGCCAAATCGCACCGCGCGCGTCGATGAACGCCTCGCCGTCGTCCACGGCCTGTGCCCGACCGAGCAGAGCGCGAACCCAGTCCTGTGCTTGACCCGATGCGTCGACGCGGTGCGACAGAGCATTGTCCAACGGCTGCGACCCGTCATGAAACACGGCGTCGACCGGCAACAGAAGGAGCGGTCCGGGATGCGCGCTGTTGTGCCACGCACGAACCGCCTCAGCGACACTTCGGTCGCGGACCAAGACCGCGTGCACCGTCGCTCCCAGGAAGCGCTCGATCAAGAGCGCCGACGATTGGTCGGCGGTGAGGAAGTCCGAGAGAGGCCCGAGCACGGCACCTTCGCCAAACTGATCCTTCTCGCGGAGGAGCCGCGCAGCGGCCGGCGCGAGACCCACGCGCTCGCGCTCGAGGGCGTCGAGCGCGTTCACCTTTCCCTGGAGCGACGTGTGGGCTTCGTCAGCTCGGAAGAGCTCCGCACGAGCGATTCCTTCGCGTTCGCGAGTCTCGCGATCCGAGGCGCGAACCTGCTCGAGCTCCGCTGCAAGCTGCTCGGCGCGCTGTTTCGCGTTCTCTAAACCGACCGCCGCGCTTTCGATCTCTCGATCGATCGCCGCGAGCGCATCGGTGAGCTGCGTGTGCTCGGACGACAACTGCTCGAGACGCTGGGCCAGCTCGTCGCTCTCGCGGTGCGCGCGGTCGCGGTCGATCTCAGCGCGACGGACGCGATCCTGCACCTCTCGATGTCCACGTTCGGTCTCTTCGAGCAAGGCGCGACGCGCGGCGACGGACTGTCGAGTTTCGTCTTCTTCGCGCTGACGCTGCGCGAGCTTGTCACGCGCGATGGTGAGCTGCTCCTCGCATGACGCGCGATCAGCGGCGGCCTGTTCGCGGTCGGTGGATACGCGGGCGCCGTATGCTTCACCTTCGTTCGCTTCGAGCTCGGCGCGCTGACGACGGGCGAGCGCATTGCGCTGACGTTCTTCCGCGACAGCCATCTCGCCGCGAATGAGCTGCACGCGTTCGCGCTGGGAGCCCACAAGACGGACTAACTCGCTGCGCTTGGCTTCGGCCGCCGCGCGGTCTCCATGCGCGGCATCGCGCGCGTGCTCGGCGCCGACGACGGCCTCTTCGCTCTGCGGCGCCGTCTCGCGGAGGGTGTGCACGCGAGCGTCGAGACGTTGAAGCTCTTCGTGCCAGGCTTCCATCTCGCGCTTCGCGAGCGCGATCTCGATCGTGAACCGACGCGTCATCAGCTCCGAGTGTCGCTCCGCGCGACGACGCTGACGCGCCAGCGAGCGAACCTGACTCTGGACTTCGGCGATCAGGTCGTCGAGACGCTGAAGATCGACGGTGGTCTCTTCGAGACGGCGCTCCGTCGTACGGCGACGATCGCGATATAGGCCGACACCGGCCGCTTCCTCGAACAGCTCGCGACGATCATCGGGGCGATCGGAGAGCAGGGCATCGATCATCTTGCTCTCGATCACTACGCCGGTGTCGGCGCCAAGTCCGGTTCCACGAAGCAGATCAGCGATGTCGCGCAAACGGCACGGCGCACGATTCAGGAAATACTCACTCTCGCCGGAACGGGAGAGACGTCGCGTAATGACGACTTCCTGAAATGCGACCGGAAGAACGCCTTCTTCGTTCGAGAAGTGCAGTGACACCTCCGCGACGTTGACGGCGCGTCGCGCGGACGAACCCTGGAAGATCACTTCTTCCATCTTCGCGCCACGGAGCAGCCGCGCGCGCTGCTCGCCGAGGACCCAGCGAACCGCGTCGGAGACGTTGGACTTACCGCATCCGTTCGGACCGACGATCGCGGTCACGCCCGGATTGAAGGCCATCTCCGTGTTGTCCGCGAAGGACTTGAACCCCTGCATCTCGAGCTTCGTCAGCCGCACTAGAACGTTCTCCCTTTGCGATACACGAGCACGGGCGTGATTCCCGACGCTCGAAGTGTTTCAGCGTAGCCTGCCGCCTGATCGAGAGTCTCGAAGGCGCCGACCAGCAGCCACGCGGTTCCGTCGTCTTGTTTGAGCGCGTACACCGGTTCGCCGTGATCCGCGTAGGTCGATAGCAGCCCGGGTACTGCTTCGTTTTTGACTGAATCGATCAAGAAGGCGTACGGGACTCGAACGACGCTGCCTCGCCCCGCATCGAGCACATTCTGACGCCGAAGGTTCACGAGCAGCGACTCGGCGTCCACTTGGTTGGCAAACGCACCGCCGACCACCTTGAACCAGCGAGCGCCTTGAACGACGATCGGCGCAAAGGTAGCTGCCGGCAGCTTCTTTCCATCTTTTTGCAACTTCAAAATAGCACCGGCCTGCGTGTTGTACTTCATCAATTCGACACCGTACGATGCGCTGCTGGCCGAGTCACTCGGGTTGGCGATTCGCGGGATGACGGTCGGAGCTTGCGCGACCGGCGCCGTGTCCGGAGGAACGGTCGTATCGGCACCGGCGATGACATTGTTGATTCCCTGCGTCGAGTCTCGCTTGATACGACTCGAATGTCGCGGGTTCGATAGCGGCCGAGTCGCCAACCACAGCGCGGCGGCGGCCAGCAGAACCGTCAAGAAGATTCCAGGCGCGGTCCGGAGACGGCGCCATGGATCGGGCTTGTTGCTCGGGCCCGGCGCTTCCGAAACCGCCGGCATCGACGCAAGCGTCTGGCGGCCTGGCTCTCGAATGTTAGAGATGACGCGAGAGAAGGGAATTCCCGGCGGAGCGACGTCGCCGACGAGAATCGCCCCGTCGGACGCGCCGACGAGATCTTCGAGGCGGGGCGCGTTCGCCGGAACAGCCAGCACGAGGAGCGCGTCGGCTTCGCGGAAGCCGCCACACAGCCGATGCCAACGCGGATTAGCGAGAATCTCCTCGTAAACCGGCGGCTCGGTTCCACTCTGCATGGCGAACAGTTGGCCTGCCCCCGCGACCGGATACGCTATACGACTCAGCGAGACGCCATAGAGAAAGCTGTCGACGATGCCGTGCGGATCTTCCGTCTGAATTAGCTCTCGAATCGGCGGTGACTCACCGAACAGATCGCCGACCGCGACGCGTCGTCCGAGCGATTGAGCGCGCGCGACGCCGACTGCGACCTGACCCGTCGTCACGGAATCGATCCCCGCGACCACAACCATGTGGTACGACGACAGCGTATCGCCAAGCTCTTCGCCGGCGGCTTCCCAGTCGAACGGGCGTCGCGCGCGCGGTGCGTTCACGGCGAACCCGCGTACACGTAGTACGCCTGGCCAGACGCCTTGCCAACGCGGTCCGCTTCCTCGCGCGTTGCGTACGGTCCGAGGATGACGCGATAGACCGGAATTCCGTCGTTGCTGCCAGGAACAACGCGAGCGGTTTTTCCGTCGACGACGATCTTCGACGCGGCTTCACGGGCCTTCGGCCCGTCGAGCAGAACAGCGAACGACACGGTGAATCCGCGGGTGGTCGTATCGGCCGCAGGAGTCGGAGCCGGCGCGACCGGCCGCGGACGCGCCGTATCGGTCTTCGGCGCGATGACCGGCGCGGCTCGCGTCGTCGTATCCGAATCCGTCGAGAATTTCGCCGGCTTGTCGAGCGCCGCCGACCGCGACCGAAATCCATTCCAGATGAACGGGTACCAAAAGTCCGCGGCCCCGTCGATCGCACGACGAACTTCCTTCTTCGTCACGGCGTCGACGAAGATGATGTCGCGGCCGTCGCTCGTGGCGATGCTTCCGTCCGGGGCGACGAATGGAACATCTCCTTCCCACTTCGTTCGAACGCTTCCGACGACCTTGTCACTGCCGACGCTCACGATCCACACCGAGTCGCCGTGCGCTGGGCGAACGAGCACATATCGGCCGACCGGATCAACGCGAAGCTCGCGAGCGTTTCCGGGGAGGTCGATCGTCGCCGACTCTCGTTCCTGAATCGCGTCGACGATCTGCATCGTCGATGAGGAATCTGTGATCACGTAGATCCGGTCGCCGCTCGGCGTCGCTTGCAGGTCGACGGGATGATGGTCGAGCTTGATCGTGGTGCCCTTCGTGAGAGACCGAGCGTGCACCGACGTGAGCGATCGACCGTTCTGAACGAAGAACACGCGGTCGCCGAGCGGCGCTGCAGTTCCGCTCGAGGCGTCGGGGAGAGATAGCGAATCGAGAACCTTCGATTCGGGCGGGCGGATGCGAAGGATTCGTGCCGTCTTGCCTCGCCCGGTCAGCACCAGGAGGGTTCCGCTGATCTGCGGGTAGGCGACGCTCGCCGATTGCGACGGCTTGTAGGTCCAGTTGCCGGTCGGTGTGAAACGCGCGACGACGCCGTCGCTTCCCACGCCATAGATCGCCGAGCCATCGACAGAGACCAGCTCGTGTGGCGCTTCCTTTCCGGTCTTCGTTACCGTGCCGACCCGAAGGTCGAGCCACAACGGCAGTCCGCGCGCGTCGACCGCAGCGATCAAGCCGCCCTCGGCGTCGAAAGCAAGTACGCGGTCGATGGCCGGAAGTGCATCAGATCCCGTCCAAGCGGTTGAGTCGATGTATGGAAAAGGAACAACGTGGGGGATGCCGCCATCTCGCGGCACGCGCAACATCAGCGCGTCGGGCCCTCGCGATGGGGACGTCGACGATGCCGTGCGGGTGGCCGGATTTTTCGAACTTTCGCCGCCTGAACACGCAACGAGCCCAAGCGCCAACGCAATGAGCGAGCGCACGTCACCAAGATAACCCACGAGCCTCATTGCGCGAGTGATGTCGAGCGCAGCGAGGCATGACTTTCACGATGGCAGTTGCAACGGCTCCGCCTGGAAGACGATCCCTTGTCGCTTTACTCCCCGGGATGACTCAGAACGACGGCCAAAGCGACCAAGTCCAGATCCCCTTGTGCTGGAGCTGGTCGACGGGAATCGCAAAATCCCAACGCAGGATCGCGTAGTTGAACAGATTGAGCCGGAGCCCGAAGCCGTAGCTCTTCAGCGGATACCGCTGCGTCGCGTTGGTGAACCCCGCCGGACGCGTCAGATAGACCGACTGGCCGGCGGACCAGGCGAGTCCTGCGTCGTAGAAGAACAAGCCGTCGATTGGCGGAAGGTCGAACGGAACGAATCCCAGCTGCACGCGACGCAACAGCGGGAACCGCAACTCCACGTTCGCGACCGCCACGCGGCTCCCGAGTAGCTGTACCGCGCTGCAGTTCGTCGGATTCGCTCCGACAACGGGACAGCTCAGGTAGAACGCGCTGTTCCGATCGTACCCGCGAACGAAATCCGGTCGCGCGATGTACTTCGGAAATGCTGTCTCGTCCTGGCCGATCGATAGGTCCGTGTACAAACGCGTCGCGACCGTCAGGTAGTTGAACAGGATTGGATCGTATCGCCGATAGTCCGCCAGGTACTCGACCCAATCGTATGCTCCAACAACCGGGCTGACCTGGAATCGGTATCGGCGACCCATGATCGGTCCGGTGTAGCCGAGCAGCGTGTTGTCCGATACGAGGGCGAGTTGGCCGTCGAGATAGTTGAGCGTCGGCGAGCGGCGCGTGCTGTCGACGGAGTAAGGGCTCGCCGAGCTTCCGTTGAAAATCTCCCGAGTAACGAACCAGCGGCTTCGGTCGATGTTGTTGAATCCCGCGCCAAACTCGAATCGTGTGAAGCGATTCAGCGGATAGGCCGTCACGGCGAACGCCTGCCTCGCGACGTACGTCGTGATCTCCTGGTTTTCGCGCGCGACGCCCGGATCGAAGGTGTTGGAGAGAGAATCAGACGACAGGAAGTAGTACGGCGACTGCGAGAACCCCGTCGAATACTGCCAGCGCCTCGACAGATTCGTGTAGCCGAGAAACGCGCGGGCTTCGCTGAGTCGGCCGTTCACTTCGCCCGAGATCGCGACGTGATTGTTGCCAAGCATGTCGCTCAGGACTACGGTCGTTCCTCCGAACAGGCTCCGGCCGAAGGCGTCTGGTACGTACCCGATGCTTGGCCGCGTCACGTAGTCCGGTTGCAAGCGCATCTTGTATGCGTTGTCGCTGAACTTCGTCGTGTCGGGAAGCCCGATGTCAGCGGAGTCGAGCAAGGCAGCGATGGAGATCGTTCGCGTCGTCGTGTCGACCGGCTGAACGGTGCTCGCGATTGTCACGCGTGGAACGTCATGGTACGGCGATTTCTTCAGCGACCGCGGATTGTTGATCGCCCAGATCGTGTACTGGCCGTCGTCGTAGTAGGTGAACGCAAGCTTGTCGGCCCCGCGGGCCCAGCTTATCGCGGGGCTGTATTCCGTGAGTGCCGAGACGGCGCCGACGACATTCGTCAGCTGATAGTGTTGCTTCGATTCGAAGTCGTAGAGGAAGACGTTCGCCGTACCGCTGCGATCGGAGATGTACGCGATCGACTTCCCGTCGGGCGACCACTGCGGATTCAGGTTCAATCCTGCTTGGCCGGGAAGAACAGTCGTCCTTCCGGTCTCCAAGTCCAGCAGCGTAATGCGCCACGGTTTGAACTCGAGCAGGTCGAAGCTCGCGCTGTCTCGATCGCTCGCGAACGCAACGGTTTTTCCGTCTGGCGACCACTGCGGCTGCAGATCGCCAAACCGGTCCCGCGTCAGTCGCCGGAATCCGGCTCCATCAGCGTTCACTATGCAGAGATCTGTAATGCCGCCGCGGCTGCCGCTGAAGATGATTTGCTTGCCATCCGGCGACCACGTCGGGCCTGTGACCGATTCGAGCGGCAGATCGAACGGCTCCGAGCGTTTTCCGCTCTCGACGTTCATGACGTACATGACGTCGCGTCCCTGACGCTGCGCCGTGAGCGCGATCTTCTGTCCGTCCGGCGAGAACGCGCTCTGCGAGTACAAGAAGCGGAGCTCTTCGAAATCCGGATTCAGCTCGCTGTTCGCGAGTCGCTTGATGCGTTTACCCGTCTCGGCGTCGGCGAGCCAGAGGTCGACGAACACCTGGCCGCGCAGGAAGTTGCCGTTGCCGAGAAACGCGATGCGTTTGCCGTCGCTCGAGAGCGACGGCGCGAGATAGATCTCGTCTTCCTTCTTGTCTTCGCCGAGGACCTCCTGCGCGAACTTGCGCGGACGGTCCATGCTGCCGATCTCGGGAAGAAGACGCGACTGCAAATCCTCGCGCCACTCAGTGCCGAGCTCCTCGAATGAGACGCCGAGCTCTCGGCGGAATGCGCGTTCGACGCCGACCGTTGGCACGCTGTTCATGATTTGCCCGATCGCTTCGTCGCCCCACTTTTGGCCGATGTACGTCCACAGCGAGTGGCCAAAGCGATACGGGAAATACTTGTCCGGCTCGTCCGTCAGCTGCTTGATCGTCGGGATCTTTCCATTCAGCGCCGCGTCCCGCATCCACGACTCGGTGTTCGCGCCACTCGGCCCGAGCGACAAATACTCGGCCATTCCTTCGGCGAACCAGAGTGGCGGGAGAAACTGCGCGAGCGCCTGAAGACCGTTGCCCGCCTTGCCGCGAGCGAAGATGTCGTACTGGAACGCGTGTACCATCTCATGCGTCAGCACGTGCTCGAAGCTCTTGTAGTCGCCGGTGAAGTTCAGAAGCATGCGATGACGACTTGCTTCCGTCACTCCGCCGGTGCCTTCACCGAGATCGCCCGTGATGTTGTTTTGGCCGAAGTCCGTTCGCGACGAGAAGAGCACGATTGGCTTCTTCTCGCGGAACTGGTGGCCGAGGACGCGCGACAGACGTGCATACGCGCGCTCTGCCATGCGAGCGGCGTCCAATGTCGCCACTCGCTCCTCGGGATAGTAGTAAATGAGGAAATGCTCAGTCGCGAGCTGCGTCCAGTTGAACCGATCGTACTGGACCTGATTCTGCCCGAAGTAGTTTTGGGCGCCGGCGTGCGCAGCCATGCCTGTCGTCAGCGCGAGGCTCGCGAGAAACAGCAGGCGGCCGCGCGCCGACAAGCTCACGCACCGACTCCGGCGCGCTCAACCGGGACTTCCTGCGCGTCAGCCCAGAGTCGCTCGAGCTGGTAGAAGTTGCGTAGCGTCGGGTGGAACAGATGCACGACGAAGTCGACGAAGTCGAGCAGCACCCAGCGTCCTTTTTCCAATCCCTCGACGTGGTGCACCGGAAAGCCTTCTTTCTTGAGCTCCGCCATAATGTGCTCACCGAGCGCCCGAACGTGCGTGTCTGACGTTCCGCTGGCGATGAGGAAGAAGTCCGTCATGTCCGTCACTCCGCGAAGGTCGAGGAGGACGACGTCCTGTCCTTTGTTGTCGAGTGCGACTTGCGCGGCGCGCTGCGCGAATGCGAGGGCGTTGGTGGTCGATGATGTCGTCGATGCCATGTAGGTGGGACTCGAGGCTCCTTGATCGTGATTGAGTGGCCGGGCAGCTTCCTCGTAGCTTAACGCTGGAACATGCCTCCGGTAGAGCGCACGGGACGGCCGGCGACACCTGCACTGACAACGTCATGACCGTCTGGGAATCGATCGCCTCCCTCGCACGCCTGGCTCCTACGCCGCACAATACGCAGCCGTTTCGAATTCTCCCACGCGACGAGGAAACCGCCGACGTCGTCGCGCTTACCGACCGCTTCCTTCGGCAAGAAGACCACGGCAACCTCTATGTCTCGAGCGCGCTCGGGATCTTTGCCGCGACGATGGAACGGGCGGCTCGTCAGTCCGGCTACGTCCTTTCCGTGGTGCCGACACCCGCTCTCGACCCCGCGGCGATCACAGACCACCCGCGCGCGACGCTCGGCGTCGCCACCATCACAGGTACCTGCGAACCGGACGAGCAGTTCCCGCTTCTCGATGCTCGCCGGACTTCGCGGCTGCCGTATCACGAGCGGTCGATCCCATTCCACACGCTGACCGCGTTCGCCCGTGTCGCGTCTGAGCATGGACACCGATTCATCTCGTACGACGATCCCGCGATCGTGAAACCACTGTTGCGCCTCAACGCGGAGGCGATCGTCGACAACCTGCAGCTCGACAACGAGCGCGAAGAGATCCGCGGCTGGTATCGGATCGGCCGCACCCCCGAATTTGGCGACGGCTTGTGGCAGGAGCCGATGAACCAACCGGGTTGGGAGCTGCGAGCCGCTTTCTTGGCTCCTCACGCGTTTCAATTGCCGGGGCTTCGACAATTCGCGGTTCATCGTTATCTGCAGACGCAGCGCGGGACGCGGCACATCGCGTTGATTTGCGGTGCATTCAGGGCGTGGCCGGAGCTCACGCGCGCGGGACGGATGCTCATGGAGCTCTGGCTCGAGATGGCGCGCGAGGACGTGTACATGCAGCCGATGGGTTCTATGCTCACCAATCCGAAGTACGCCGCGGAAATCGCTCGCCGTTTCGGGGTAGACGACTGCTGGCTCGTCATTCGGCTCGGCTACAGCGACCCGCCTCCGCGCGCTCCGCGCCTCGAGTCGATTCTCATCACTTCGTGAGCGTTTCAGCATGAATGAGGTCATCGATCCCATGCTCGGCTGGGGGCTGAGCAAGGTGGGAGATCTCGCGATCTCCTCGTGGGGCGCCTACCGGATGTTGTTTGCGCCTGTGATTGGAGGACACGCGAGGGACCGCGTTGCCCGGACGCGCGCGTCGGCGGCGTTCTACAATGCGCGGACGAATGTACCCGCGTATCAAGAATTCTTGCGCGAGCACAAGGCGGAGAATCCGTCGGAGTGGGAACAGATCCCGCCGATGGACAAGACGAGCTACATCAATCGCTGGCCGATCGAGTCGCTGTGCCAAGGCGGAAGACTTCCGCTTCGTGGGGCCGTGATCGACGAATCGTCGGGATCGAGTGGAACGGCGAGCAACTGGATTCGGGGCGCCGATGAACGTGCCGCGACGCGCCGGTTGATTCAGTACTCGGCACGAAGTGCCTTCGGTGACGAGAGCTTCATTTTGTTGAACGCGTTCGCGCTTGGTCCATGGGCAACGGGAATGAACGTGTCGACGTCGCTCGTCGATCGCTGTGTGTTGAAGTCGATCGGCCCCGATGTCGCAAAGGTCGTGTCGACGCTCAAGCTGCTCGGCCCGAAGTACCGGTACGTCATCACGGGATACCCGCCGTTCCTCAAGGTTCTCGTCGACACGGCGGACCTCGACTGGACCGAGTTCGACGTCTGCGCGGTCGTCGGCGGCGAAGGGATGTCCGAGCCGCTGCGGGCGGCGTTGAATGAGTGTTTTCGAAAGACGATCTCGAGTTACGGCGCCTCGGATCTCGAGATCAACGTCGCCGTCGAGACCGAGCTGACGATCGCGCTGCGACAGGCGATCGCGGCCGATGCGTCACTCGGCGAAGCGATCTATGGTCGCGAAGCCCTGCCGATGATCTTCCAGTACGATCCGCTCAACGTTCTCATCGAAAGCGACGCCGAGCGAAGCTTGTTGTTCACGATCAATCGGCTGGAAAACGTTTCGCCGCGCATCCGCTACAACCTGCACGACCGGGGCGTCGTTCGGTCGATGGACGCCGTGAAGAAGGTGCTTCGCGAACGGACTGTCCGATTACAGGTCGAGACACCCTCGATCAATCTTCCACTCTTGTTTCACTGGGGACGCCAAGACAACTCCGTTGGGTTTTACGGCTGCAAGATCACGCCGGAAGACATTCAGCACGTGATTCTTCGGTTGCCGTCGCTCGGCTCGAACGTGGCGAATTTCGCGCTCCGACCGTACGAGGATGAAAACGCGAACAAGCGGCTCGAGCTGTTGTTCGAGATGGCTGAAAGCGTGTCCGTTCCGTCGGGTGAGGGAGTGATCGCGCTTGGCGATGACATTTGGCGCGAGCTCGCCCTCGTGAATCAGGATTTTCGCGAATCCATCAAGATGATTCCGGCGGAGCGGAAGCCGACGCTCAGGGTCTACCCTTTCAACGAGAGTCCGATTTCCGCTCAGGATATTCGAATCAAGAAGCGGTATATCGTCTAAGGAGTCATCCCGGAGAAGCAGCGCGACGAGGGGATCGCTTCGCCCGGAGCAGAGGAGGTGGGCGTCGGCCCATTCAAGCGACTGATTCTCGGATAGATCCTATTCATTCTTGGACGGACTGGACGGACGTGACGGACCGAAACGGATCTAGGGCGGGCTAGCGTCTCTGTGGAGTTCCCCTGATTTGGTGGACACCTCGAATCGCTCAGAGAGGGTGTTCATGGAACGAAGAAACGCAGCACCGCGTCGGCGTACGCCGATCTTCAAGTGCAAAGCGGTGGATACCATGCGCGCGCGACTCGCGGCGGGAGTGACGCTCCAACGCATTAGCGAGGAACTCGATGTCACGGCGCATCTGTTGCGGGCCTGGGAAAAGCCATCGCCGGCGCACCGGCGGGGACGCGGCCAGAGGAGATTTTCCCAGGAAAAGGCCACCCGCGTGTCTTTCGCGACGCTCCCGCGGCCGCGGGCGCCGAGCGAATCGCCCGGGGCCGAGCTCCGTCGGTTGCGCCGCGAGAATGAGCGCTTACGCATGGAGCGGGGGTGATTGCGTGGTGTGCCGATACGCGCCTCGATCACTCGCTCACGCTCCGGCTCTTGCGGCAGGCGTTGCGCCTCCGCGCGCCCGCGCCGGGGCTCATTGATCATTCGGACCGCGGCGCGCAGTACGCGGCCACCGCGTATCGCGAGCTCCTGACCGTGCATGGCGCCGTGAGCAGCACGAGTCGTCGCGGGAACTGTTGGGACAACGCCGTGGCCGAGAGTTTCTTCGCCACGCTAACGACGGAACTCGTGCATCGGGTCCTGTGGCCGACGCGGAGCGCGGCGACGCAGGACCTCGAGCGATTCTTTGCTTGGTACAACCATCAACGTCGTCATGCCGCCCTCGGCTACCGCAGTCCCGTTGACTACGAACGCACGCTGGCTCGAGTCTTAAGTGCCTAACTCGGTGCCCACGAAATCGGGGTAAGCCCACTGCGGGGCTTCGTTCTTGTTGGATTTTGCTTTGTTGGTTTCTGTTTTGGTCAGTTCTTGTCCGTTCAGTCCGTCCAGTCCGGATCAAAATGCTCCAACTTTTTTCAACGAATTAGAAGAGTACGCCCGTCATCATTGCCGGACCTACGCCTCCCCGCGCAACGATATCATCGGATCGATTCGACTCGTTCGTCTCGCGGGGAGCAATGCGCCGAGTAACGTTGCGAGCAGCGCAATCGCCGCTCCGACGACATAGGTCGACGGATCCAGCCTCGACACACCGTACAACGTCGCCTGGAGATAGCGCGTCGCGAACACGCCCCCGACCGCACCGACGACAATCCCGCCAAGCGCCATGGCCGCGGCGCCGCGAAGCACTTCGCGCTGAATCATTCCGGCCGTCGCCCCGAGTGCCAGGCGAACGCCGATCTCGTGCGTGCGCGTCGTGACGATGTACCAGATCACGCCGTAAATTCCAACCCCCGCGAGACATACGGCAATTCCACCGAACACGAGAAGCGCGATCATCGCGAATCGGCGATCAGCTGCGCTCTTCGCGATCCGTTCGTCCATCGTCCCGATCTGCGCCGGCGACGTCGGCAGCAATTGCCGCAGTCGCGAGCGAAGCTCCGGGATGATCGGTTCGGCCTCGCCGCGAGTTCGAAGGATCGCGACAAGCTGCCCTTGCGTCGATTTCAGATGCTGAGCGAGCGGAACGAAAATCTCGTGCTGCGATCCGCGCGGCATCGTCCAGCTCGAGGCTTCGCTCACCACTCCGACGACGGTGAGCCACTCACCGAACAGATAGTTCGTCGCGACGATTTTCCCAATGGCGTCTTGTCCTGGCCATAGCTTCTCGGCGACTCCAGCAGTGACGATCGCGACCCGCGGCGCCCCCTCGCGGTCCGCGGCGGTGAACGCGCGACCTCGAAGGACCGGCTGTTTGAGAACACTAAAGTAGTCCGGCGTCACCACGCGGAATCCCGCGAGCGCCGGCCAGTCGTGATCGAGCGGGTCAGTTTGGCGGCGAATAGGGCCGGACTGATCGCCCCAGCTGAACGGGAGCCGGTTGGTGAAGGCCACACCGTCCACTCCAGGCAGACTGGCGAGCTCGCGAGTGAGCTCGTCCAGACGGGCGGCATCCTCTTCGCGTGGCGTGATCGCGGCCGTTAGAACTCCGTGCGAAACGATTCCCGTATCGGCCGTCAGAATATTGTGAAGTGTCCGCACGAGCAGCGCGGATCCGACGAGGAGAACCACGGCGAGTGCCACCTCGAACCCGACGAGCAAACGCCACACGGAGGTCTTCACGGATACCGATGATCCACGGGTGGAGCGAACGACGAGTCCCGCGTCGCCCCGTGCGAGTCGCATCGCCGGATAGATACCGACGATCAGCGCCGTCAGGGTGGCGATTCCGCCGACGAACGCAAAGACGCTGCCGCTGACCGAGAGCTCGTTCAGCCGCGGAACCAAGCCGGTGCCGAGCGTCTTCACGGCCCGCGTCGCTACGACGGCGAATACCGCGGCGACGATTGCACCGCCGCCGACCAATACGACGCTCTCGATGAATAGCTGTCGCGCGATTCTGCCCCGCGACGCGCCCAGGGCCGCACGAATCACCACCTCGCGCTCGCGCGCCCACCCTCTCGCAAGCTGGGCGCTCACGAGGTTCGTGCAAGCAATGAGGAGAACGAGCGCGGCCGCGCCGAACACAACGCTGATCATCGTCCGATAGTCACCGACGAGAAAATCTCGAAAGAACCTGAGATCTACATTCACAGCCTCGGTTTCCGTTCCGTACGTCGCGAGCAGCGCTTTCGACAGCGTCGCCATCTCCGCGCGCGCTCCGTCGATGGTAACCCCCGGCTTCAGGCGGCCGACGACCATGTAGTTGTGCGCACTGCGAATCGTCCCAGGACTTCGCTCGTGGGCGAAATAGACGTCCGCCGCTCGAATGAATCGAAAGTCGCGCGGCGCGACGCCGATGATCGGCACGGGCTCGTCCCCCCATCGCAAGGTTCCAAGCGGCTGCCGGCCACCGAGTTGGGTCTGCCAAAACTCATATGAGACCATCACCGACGGCGGTCCGCCAACGCGATTCTCGTCGTCGTTGAACTCCCGGCCGACCGCCGGCCGCACACCGAGCGCCGAGAAAAAACCCTTCGAGACCCCGAGGAACGTTTCGCGGGCGGGAGTCGACGACGCATCCCCTGCCTGTATCGTCTGCGCGAACGGATACATCGCGGAAACGACTGCCTCGAACGACTGAGACCGAGAACGCCAGTCGACGAAGTTAGGATATGACGGCGGCCGCATCGATTTCTTTGCTGTCACTTCCTGCATGTGCACGAGCCGATCGGCGTCCGCGTAGGGCAGAGGGCGCAGCAACACCGTGTCGAGAACGGTGAAGGCGACCGTCGCGGCGCCGATGCCGAGAACGAGTGTCACAAGCGCAAGCGCGGTGAACCCGGGATTCTTCCGGAGCGATCGCAACGCCCATTGAAGATCTTGCATGCCGCCCTCCACGAGGTGAGTGCCGCGTTCGTCGCGCGTCTGGTCGGCGACGTTATGAGGATTTCCAAATCGAGCGAGCGCACGCGCGCGGGCGAGCTTCGGATCGCAGCCGTCCGCGATCTGTCGTTTCGTCTCGAGCTCGAGGTGATACGCGATTTCTTCGTCGAGATCCGCGTCGAGTGGCGCGGCGAGATTCTTCGCGCGCTCTCGGAGGCCGTCGAGCCAGGACATCAGCCCTCCTGCGCCGCGGCTCGAAGCACGCGGTCGATGCCGTTCGATGACCGGCGCCACCACGCGATCTCGGCGTCGAGCTGCCGTTGTCCCGAAGCGGTGATGCGGTAGTACCGCGCGCGGCGATGATTCTCGGTCGCTCGCCACTCGGCGACGACCCATCCTTTGCGAAGAAGGCGCTGCAGCACGGGATAGACGGCGCCCTGCTGAATCTCGCACGCGCCGCCCGAGAGCCGTTCGATCCGCTCGGCAACCCCCCAACCGTGCATCGTCCCAAGCGAGAGGGCTTTGAGGGTCAGCATCTCGAACGTCCCAGGCAGTAGATCGCCCGTTTCGTCAGGCATCGTCGGTTCCTGTATGGAGCATATAGGAGAGACAATGCGTCGCGCGAAATGGTTGGGTCTGGGGAGGCCCTCCGCTCGGTGCGCTCAAACAAAACGCGGGCGGAAGCCGATCGCTTCCGCCCGCGTCGTCGTGCAAAACGAAGTCGTTTATCCCTTGATGACCCAAACCCGAACTTCCGGCTTTACGTCCGCATGCAGGCGAACTGGGACGCGGTAGACTCCGAGCGCCTTGATCGGCTCGTGAAGGTCGATCTGACGCTTCTCGAGGTGAAAGCCCTGCGCCTCGAGCTGCTGTGCGATGTCGGCAGCCGTGACGGAACCGAACAACTTGCCCTCTTCACCGACGCGCGCCGAGAAGGTGAGCGAGACCTGCTCGAGCTTTTCAGCGAGCCCCTGCGCGGCGCCGCGACGCTCGTTTTCGGCCGCCTCGAGGCGCTCGCGCTCCTGCTGGATGCGCTTCAGGTTGCCCGGGGTCGCCTCGTACGCCAGGCCATGCGGCAACAGATAGTTGCGCGCGTAGCCGGACTTCACCTTCACGACGTCACCCGTCGTGCCGAGGTTCTCGACCGCTTGGCGGAGAATGATTTCCATGGATAACTCCGGATCGATTTATAAAACTGTGATGACGCTTCAGGATGGCTGGCGCGGTCGATTGCGCCAGTCCGCCCATGTGTCGCCGAGCCCGAGGGTCAGCGCCGCCGCGCCAAAGAACATGAGGACGAATGCAGCGAACACCTGAATGACCGGCGCCGCGAGCATGATGAAGCCCACGGACAGCGTCACGCCGAGACTTCCAGGCGCCATGAACCAACTCAACACGCCAAAGCCGCGAACGGCGTAGAGCGCGCCGAAGAACACGATGAGGTTGCGTCCGATCCCACGCACCGACGTCAGCGTCGGCAAAAGCACGATCGTGAGACCCACGATGAGGCCCCACACCAACTGATCGTTGAATCGGAATTCGCGAAGCGGGCGAAGTGGAGCGCCGAGTCTCGCTCGACTGAGCCGGTGGTACGTGGCCCATGCGAGTGCCAACGCCGCAAGCGATTGCAGCGCGAGCAGAGCCGGGAAGACTGCAAGCCCCCAATCCGAGAGTGTGTCGAGCTCCTTGCTCAGCTCCGTCGGCAACTCCGCCATCGAAGGCACTTTCGTCGTCAGATCCTTCCACTGATCCGGATAGGTCTGAATCACGGTGTTCATCGATGTCGCAGCTTCTGCGTTACGGTGTGCAAACTCCTCTGCGATCGTCTTCGACGCCCCACTGAGGGTCACCGGGCCGACCGCGGTCATGAGGAGAGCAAAGACCAGCGTCATGCCGAGCGCGAGAAACGCTCGGGAGAGCAGCGGACGGCGCACTCCGAACAAGCACACGAGACCGAACGAGCCCGCGAGGAGCAGGCTCCAGCCTCGGACGAGATTCGAGAATGCGCTCGGGGGCGTCGACTGCGCAGTCATTGCCGCAGCGAGCGCCACCCACGCCACCGCCGTAAACGCGCGGCCGCCTGCCCACCATCCAACGAGAGCGCATGCCGCGAGCGCGGGAACGAACAACAACATCGTCCGGTCGACCGGCAGCAACGCGCGAAACTGCGGCAATCCTGGCAGCAGGAAAAACGCAATCAATGCGAGAATGAGCTTCAGCCACCCACGCTCCGTAGGTGCGGGAGCGAGAGACGGCGTGCTGCTCGGCGTTGCTGTGGGACCGGTCATGCGATTTACGCCTGCATCCCGCGGATATATGGAATGATCGCGAGATAGCGAGCGCGCTTGATGGCGGTCGAAAGCTGGCGCTGGTGGCGCGCGCACACGCCGCTCAGACGGCTCGGCAAAATCTTGCCGTGATCCGTGATGAAGCGGCCGAGCGTGCGATCGTCCTTATAGTCGATGAATCGGACCCGCGTCTCGCAGAAGGGGCAGGTCTTGGTCGGACGGCGCGTTGTCATTCTTCGTCCTCGTCGTCATCGGCTTCGCGACGGCGAGCGGCGAGCGCAAGCTCTTCCTCGGACATCGGCGGCGCACCGACTTCGTGTTCAAAGAGGGTGATCAGGTGGCGAACAATGCCTTCGTCCAGCTTGATGGCGCGCTCGTATTCTGGGAGCGTGGCCGTCTCCGCGCCGAAGCGCGCGACGACGTAATAGCCGGACTCACGTCGGCCGATCGGGTACGCGAGCTGGCGGCGTCCCCAATGATTGAGCTGGAGGTCGGACGGATTCCCGAGAAGGCTGTGGAATCGACCGAGCTTGTCGGTTATGGCGGCGTCTTCCAACGTCGAGTCGAAGACGTAGACCGCCTCATACTGGCGCGTCATGCGTGGGCAATCCTCCCTTTGGTCTGAACCGCCCCCCGCTGGTTGCCGGAGCAGGGGGAGGGGAAATGTTGTTGCCGCCGAATGGCGGACTGGTCGAGCCTGAATTCTAGCTATCTGTCTGCCAGGACTCAAGTTGGCATTGCCTATGCTTTTCGAATGGTCGTGGATCCACCCACCCGTGCTTTCAACGTTGTCTCTGGGATAGGGAGGGCAGTATGCGGGGAACGCGAGTTTTGATCGGATTGATGGCGGCGACCGTGACGCTTTCGGCAGCGACGGCCTGCTCGCATCCAAACGAAGCCGGCGGTGAGCTCGCTCCGGCGACGTCGATTGGGCTTCAAGTAAAGAACCAGAACTTTTACGACATGGACGTCTACGCGGTCAGCCAGGGATTGGCGACGCGCGTCGGAACCGTGACGGGGAACTCGACGCGAACGTTCATGCTTCATCCGTCGATGGCGTCGCAGGACGTTCGGATCGTCGCGACACCGATCGGCGGAAACGGTCGCGCGTCGAGCGGCAGTGTTTCTGTTGCGGAAGGCCAGACGATCGTCTTTACGATAGGTTCGCTGCTGCGGAACAGTTCGGTGGTGATCCGCTAAGGCATCTTGATTGCACTTGGGACTGTCGAGGGCCCGTTGCCGGGCCCTGGCAGATTTCCGGGAGGGACCTCTGGCGCTCGAGCCCGGTTCGCGTTTTTTTTAGTGCGCGAAGCGAGTGTGCCCCAGCAGTTCCCTCCTTGCCACCTCGGCCTTCCCAAAAAACAGAATGTCCCTCCCCCTCCTGCGCGGTGCATCCGATGAGTGAACTCAGATTCACCGATCGAAACGGTTCCACGTGGATACTCCGTGACTACCGAGTGGTCGCGGAAGAAAAACAGCCTGTCCCCATCAACGACGTGTGCGCGAACTGTCGTGCGTTCGAGTCCGTCGATACAGGCACGGTGTTCCTCTACACGTTTGGCCAGGTCAGCTATCGCACGACCGAGCCGAATGTCCTCGAAGGTCAGCTGCTGTTCGCGAAACCGCAGCGCCCGGCGCGACCCAAGCCGGTGACCGAAGCGAGTACCGGCGGCCAGATGCAGTTGAATGCGTAGTTGATTCGCGGTCTCGCCGGTTGAGCATTCTCTAAAACGGGCCTTTGCGGCCCGTTTTTTCTTTGCCGCGAATCAACGACAATTCAGCAGGCCGCCCGCTCCCCGTCCTCCTGAGGGGGCTTCTCCGGATCCGCGAGCACCTCGCGCGGCCATCATCATCGATTCGGGCGCTAACATCGTGAAGTAGCTCGCGAGCGGAATGAGACTCTCGCTGTGAAGCGCGAGAGTTTTCGTAAGGTCATCGATGTTTTCCCCGACACCGACGGCAGCGACCGTCACGGGGGCCCAGAATCGCGGTCCTTCGTTTGACTGACCGTCGTTCTTTTTTCGCTCCGCCTCGAGTGTCTTCGGGTCAATGAGGACGAGCTCCACGCGACTTCCTCTTGATTCGAGCGGCACCGGCGCGGCGCCGACGAATGGTTTGCCCGGCGCCGGCGCGCGCCGAATCGCCGCGATGATCGGCGCGATCGTGTCCCGCTGAAAAATCTGTCCAAGGAATTCGGCCTCTCGATCGAGCCCCGGCTGGATGACAGCCAAGTCGGCGCGTGTCTGCCCGACGAGCTCATATCCACCACCGCGTGTCACCCACGTCGCCTCGCCGCGCACGATCCGTGTTTCCGCCTGCAGCGATGCAAGCGCGGTCGGGCTGACCTCGGGCGGCAAATGATGCGCGCATCCGTGTTCAATCCGCTTCGCGGCATTCCGCAGGTGAAGGACTCGCTCTCCATTCTCAGCCAACAGCAGATCGATCGGTTGACGATTCTTAAGCGCCAGATGCTGGCGAAGCAGTATTCGATTTGGGCGCCGGTCGTGACGTATCTCTCCTCGCTGCCGGATCATTACAATCTCGACGAGGCGGTGGAGCACATTCAGCCGGCGCGCGTGGCCGCCTTCGACGCGATGATCGCCGCGATGACACAAGTTTCGAAAATCTTTACACCCGAACAAATCGCTGACTTTCCGCCGGCCCTTCGCTCGTCGTTCGATCTCGAAAGCCTCAAGGCGATTCGTCCGACCAAAGGTTTTTTCCCCCAGTACTAGCGGCGCGGGAATTTTCTCGGGGCAGTTCCGGTTCTCCTGGTGCGCTCGATCCGCACAACGCGCTCAGCGTATTAGCGAATTGTAAACACCAGGAGACATCGTGAACATCGGAACTCAAGTCATATTGGCCGTCTCAATTGCCGTCGGCGCGATGAGTGATGGAGCGGCGTTGCAGTCGCGCGACCAACGCGAGCCGGTTCCTGCGGCTCCGTGCAGCACCGATTCTGGCTATCGGCGCCTCTCCTTCTGGGTCGGTGATTGGACCGTATTCGACAGCACCGGAAAGCGATACGCGTCGCAACGAGTGCGCGACGCGGTCGATGGATGCGCGTTGACCGTCGAGTGGAATGGGGGCGGCAACAATCAGGGGCTGAGCTTATTTGGATTCGATGCCCGGTCGAAGACCTGGAGGCAGATGTACGTCTCGAATCAGATCCCGCGGCCCACGGGGGTGATCCTCCGGCAGTCAGATCCCGAATACACGGGTCCCGGAGTCCGGTTCATCTCGATGGTGACGCCGCCCCCCGGTGCGACTCGGAGCCGCATCACGATCGCACCGGAGGCGGGCGGCGTGCTACAACTGTTCGAAGACTCTCACGACGACGGAAAGACGTGGGCGGCGCAGTTCAAAGCGGTGCATCGCCCCGCGCAATAGTTCGTCAAGCTAGACGTTGAACCGGAACAACATCACGTCGCCGTCTTGCACGACGTACTCTTTGCCCTCCGCGCGGACGACGCCTTTTTCGCGCGCGCCTTTCCATCCGTCGTTCTTCACAAAATCATCATAGCTCACGGTTTCGGCGCGGATAAACCCGCGCTCGAAATCCGTGTGAATGACGCCGGCGGCCGCCGGCGCGGTGTCGCCGCGATGGATCGTCCACGCGCGCACTTCCTGCTCGCCGGCGGTGAAGTAGGTCTGAAGCCCGAGCAAGTGATAACCCGCGCGAATCAGCCGATCGAGCCCAGCCGACTCGAGGCCAAGTGACTCGAGGAACGACGCCCGATCATCTGCGCTGAGCTCCGCGAGCTCCGCTTCGATCTTGGCGGAGAACGGAACGACCTCCGCGCGCTCGCCGCTCTCTTTCACGGCCGTGCGGAGCGCCGCGATGTGCGAGCCTTCAGCGCCCGCGAGCTCCGCATCCGTGACGTTCGCCGCGTAGAGAATCGGCTTGAGCGTCAGCAACGAGAGCGGTCCGACAACCGCGCGATCTTCAACCGTGAGGCCCGCGTGCCAAAGCGCGCGTCCTTCCTTGAGTGAGTCGTGCGCGCGCTCGAGGGCGCCGAGCTCCGCGAGTGCGTCTTTGTCACCGGTTTTCGCTGCGCGCTTTACGCGGTCGAGACGCTTTTCCACGACCGACAAATCGGCGAGCGCGAGCTCGAACTCGATGACCTCACGATCGCGCACGGGATCGACATCACCCATGACATGCAGCACGTCGTCATCCTCGAACGCGCGAACGACATGCACGATCGCATCCGTTTCCCGGATGTTCGCGAGAAACTGGTTTCCGAGTCCTTCGCCCTGCGACGCGCCCTTCACCAGGCCCGCGATGTCGACGAACTCCACGGCCGCCGGCACGGTCTTTTGTGGCTCGACGATTCTCGTCAGCTCGTCGAGGCGCGGGTCGGGAACATTGACGCGGCCGACGTTTGGGTCTTTCGTCGCGAACGGATAGTTCGCGGCGAGGACGTTCGCCGACGTGAGCGCATTGAACAGGGTCGACTTGCCGACGTTTGGAAGGCCGACGATTCCGAGCTTTAGCATTCGTTTATTGTAGAGGTGCGAGGTGCCGGGTGCCGGGTGCCAGAAAAATCGGAACGCTGCGCTTTATCATATAAAACCAGAGTCCGAATCTCTGGCACCTGGCACCTGGCACCTGGTATCTGGCACCTGGTATCTGTCACGCATTTCCCGTGAATCGATTCATGACGGGCACGATGCCTTCCTTCGTCCAAAGCTCGAGCGCCTCGGTGAGCTCCGGCATCAGATCCCGCACTACTCCTGCTTCTGCCTTTCCAAAATCGTCGAGCACGAAGTCTTTGAGTTGACCGCGGCGCGACGGATCCTCCGGCGCGATGCCGACGCGCAGCCGCGAATACTCCTGCGACTTCACATTCGCTTCGATACTCTTCAGTCCATTGTGGCCGCCGGCGCTTCCTTTCGCTCGAAACCGATATCGGCCGAGCGGAAGCGCCACTTCGTCGACGACGATCATGAGATCCGTCGTCGCCGACCAGAACGGGCGTCGCACGTACGGCCGCAAAACGGCGCCGCTGAGATTCATGTACGTCTGCGGCTTCACGAGGCGAACCTTCACGCCGTGCACCGCGCCGTTCGCAACGCGCGCTTCGCCGTCCTTGCGCCAGCCGTCAAAATGCCAAACGTCGGCGAGGTGGTCGACGACCCACCAGCCGACGTTGTGACGCGTGCGCTCGTACTCCTTTCCCGGGTTGCCCAACCCCACGATGACTTTCATGGGCTCGTCGTCGCGATCCGCGATCGGTGCATCTCGACCGCGCCCGAAGAGGAAGCGGAGCACCTACTCGCTTACTTGCCCTCGTCCTCTTCCGGCTTCGGCTTGCGGATGAGCTCCGGCTCAGCGGCAGACGGTTCGGCCTCGGCCGCCGTCGTCTCCGCCGCGGCCTTCGGAGCGGTGCAGACGCAGACCGTCGCGCCGGCATCGTCGAGAACAGTCACGCCCTCGGGGAGCTTGAGGTCGCGGATGTGAATGCTATGGCCGATCGTGAGCGGTGTGACATCCACATCGACGTGATCCGGAATCATCGATGGATCGACGCGGATGTGGACCTGATGCATCGTCTCCTCGAGGATACCGCCCGAGTTGCGAACGCCGTCCGCCGTACCGGTAAAGCGAAGAGGAACAGAGACCGTCACCTTCTCACCGGCGACGAGCTCCTGGAAATCGACGTGAATGACGTTGCGCTTCACGGGATGACGCTGCAATTCGCGAATGAGCGTCTTGGCGACCTTGCCGCTCAGGCTCAACTCGATGACCGTGCTCGCCGCCGAATGGCCGGTGAGAAGCTTCTCGAGCTCGCGCGCGTCGACCGTCAAGGACTCCGGCTCGCGGCCGTGCCCGTAGATGACCGCTGGAATCTTGCCATCGCGGCGAAGCTTGCGCGCGATGCCGGTGCCTCGATCGGCACGAGCCGATCCGTTCAGTGATGCTGTTGCCATTGTTCCAATACCAGTTCAAGAAATCGTCTTCGCAGCCAAGCTCACCTTCGGTCCTCCTACTCTCGGGAGGCTGCGTCCTCCCTACCATGAGACCGGAATGAGGTCCTACAAAACCATCAATCGAACAACGAGCTCACCGACTGCTCGCTGTGGGTAAAGCGAATTGCCTTGGCGAGAAGCTCGCCGACCGAGAGAACGAACAGCGCGTTCGGGCGTCGCTCCTCCGGCAAGTGAATCGTGTTCGTCACGCAGACTTCGCGAATCGGCGCGTCGTTGAGTCGCT
>Ga0070683_100000559_pt1 | contig 26439 bp, 37 predicted proteins | sample KBSC713LmetaG_FD_64662 | JGI IMG/M metagenome (GOLD analysis project Ga0070683, IMG submission 64662) | Corn rhizosphere microbial communities from Kellogg Biological Station, Michigan, USA - KBS C7.1-3L metaG | ecosystem: Host-associated > Plants > Roots > Rhizosphere ... | reverse complement strand
CTCGTAGAAGGAGCCGCGCATCTCGATCGAGAGCGTCTCCGGGACGTCGATCTGGACGTGGTCGATGTGGTTGCGGTTCCAGACCGGCTCGAACATGCCGTTGGCGAAGCGCAGCGCCAGCAGGTTCTGGACCGCCTCCCGCCCCAGGTAGTGGTCGATGCGGAAGATGCAGTGCTCGGCGAAGACCGAGTGCAGGCGGCGGTTCAGCTCGCGGGCGCTGTTCAGGTCGGTGCCGAACGGCTTCTCGGTGATCACCTTTGCCCCGGGGTCGAGGCCCATCTCCTGCAGCCCGTCGACGGTGCCAGCGGCCGCCTGCGGCGGCAGCGAGAGGTAGAAGAGCAGCTCCGGATCTCCTCCGAGCTCCTCGCGCGCCGACTCGATCTCCCGCTGGAGGTCGCCTAGGCCCTCCCCCACGCCGGCGAAGCGCAGCGACTCCGCGAACCGCTCCCAGGTCTCGGGGTCCTCCGGCTTGCGACCGGAGCCGAAGATCGAGTCCCGCGCCAGGGCCTTGAACTCCTCGTCGTCGAGCGGCTTGCGGGCGGCGCCGATGATCCGGAACCGCTCCGGCATCAGCCCCACCTGCGCCAAGTGGAACATCCCCGGCAGGAGCTTGCGCCTGGCGAGGTCGCCGGTCGCGCCGAAGAGGACGATGACCTGGTCGCCCGGCACCTGCTCCGATGGTCGCCGCTCTCTCATCGCCGCAGCCTATGCTGCCACTCGATGGGCGCCGGCACGACCACGAACGGGGTCGCCTACGACTCGACCGAGCTGGACCGGATCGACCGCCGCTTCTGGCGGGAGATCTGGGAATCGGTTCCGGCCGAGATCGCCGCTGAGCGCGGCATCCAGTGGCGCCAGTTCGGGGCGGTCCAGGTCACGGTGGTCCGCGATCTCGGTCGCGTCGGGATGTTGAACCTCGTCCTCGGCGCCGCCGAGGCCGAGCCGAGCGACCTCGAGGCGGCGGTCGCCTGGGCCGAGGAGGGATCCACCCCCTACGTCTCCGTCACCCCCGGCCTGCCCGGCAGCGCCAAAGCCGAGACGTGGCTGCGGGAGAGCGGCTTCGAGCAGACCTACGCCTGGATGAAGTTCGTCCGCGACCCGCACCCGCCCCGCTTCCCCGAGCCCGACGGAATCGAGGTGGTGGAGGTGAAGGCGCCCGACGAGGCGCCGTTCGGGCCGATCGCCGCGCTCGGCTTCGGGATGCCCGCCTGGGGCGCCGAGTTCTTCGCCCACCTACCCGGCCGCCCCGGGTGGCGCTGCTACGTCGCCCAGGTCGGCGGCGAAGCCCAGGCTTGCGGGGCGATGCTGATCGCGGAGGGTGTCGCCGAGCTGGGGATCGGCGCGACGCTGGAGGAGGCCCGCGGCCGCGGCTGCCAGACCGCCCTCCTGCGGCGGCGGATAATCGACGCCGCCGCGGCCGGCTGCCGGACCCTCCTCGTCGAGACGGGGAAGCGGGTTCCGGACCGGCCGGCGGCGAGCTATCGCAACATCCTCAAGGCGGGCTTCGAGGAGGCCCATCTGCGGCCCAACTGGCAGCGGCCGAGCTAGGCCGCCGCCGTCCGTCGGGTTTCGCCCTCACGCGGTTCGAAGCCGGCGCGGTCGACCTTGCGGTGGTAGCGCTCCCCCACCTTGCCGCCGGAGATCGCCGCCAGCAGCGTCGCCACGAGGACGAGGACGAGCGCGATCGCCGCCCCGCCCGCCAGCGAGCCTTCGTCGATCGGGATCCGCGGCAGGTTCAGCTGCGAGAAGAGGTTGTATTCGGAGCCGGCGATGGCGCCGAGGATCGCCAGCACCACCGTGGCCAGCAACCCGAACAACCAGACGCCGAGGCCCTGGCGCCCGCCGTCGAAGCGGGACATCCGCCCGGCGACGTAGCCGCCCGCGTAGTAGCTGATCGCGAGTACGAGGATGAGCAGGATGCCGCCGACGATGCTGATCGTCCCGGCGTTCGATTCCGCTTCCCCTTCGCTCAGGTTGGTCAGCCCGATCGCCGCACCGGCGGCGCTCAGCAGCGCCGTCAGCAGGACCGCGATCCCGACCGCGACCAGCCAGCCGAAGAAGGCGGCGCCGAGGTTGAAGCCACCGTATTCGTCGCGCTGGCGCTCGCGAACGAGGGCCGGCCCGGCTGCGCCTTCGCGCCTGCCGACCGTACGGTCTTCGCCCACTTCGCTGCCGTTGCGCACGCCATTTCTGTTGCGAAGCTCGTCGCGGTCGCGCACGCCGTCGCCATCGCGGTCCGTGAGCGTCCGCTCCCCGGTCCTCTCAGCCATCTCGTCCTCCTGATTCCCTGGTCTTCTCGGATTGCACTGCGACTGGTGGACAGGCCTTAAGTACCCGCAAAGGAGGGGTCTAACCGGTGGGCACCCGCTCCGGCAGCAGCTCGAGGTCCCGGACCAGCGTCCCTCCGTCGATCCGGGGGGGCGCGGCCTGCCCGCCGACCAGCACGTCGAGGGCCGGATGTGTCCGCCTCAGCTCGGCGGCGATGGTTTCGAGCCGACGGGCCAGCGTCGACATCGTCGCCGTCACCGCGACCAGGTCCGGAGACAGCGAATCGACCGCCCGGAGGAGGGCCCCCGTGGGGACGTCGGCGCCGAGGTAGATCGCGTCGTAGCCGGCGTCTTCGAGGAGGTCGGCGGCCATCCGCAGGCCGAGGGCGTGCTGCTCGCCCTCTACGGCCGCGAGCAGGGCCCGCCCCCGCCGCGGCACCGCGGCTGCCGGCGGCGGGCGCAGTGCCGCCAGGATCCGGCTCGTCAGCGCCGTCGCCAGGTGCTCGTCGGCGACGGTGATCGCTCCCCGCTCCCAAAGCTCCCCGATCCGGTGCATCGCCGGTGCGATCACCCGCTGGTAGAGCTCGGCGGTGGTCATCCCCTGCCCCAGTGCCTCGGTGGCGACTCGGTAGGCGCCGGATGCGTCCGCCGCCCGCAGCGCTTCCAGGTAGAGGCGAGAGAGCCGCGCGTCGCCGCGCCGCCCATCCCCCTTTGCTGACTTGTCAGCCCCTGCCGACTTCTCAGTCACCTTGTGAAGGCTACGCCCGTACCTAATTTGGCTCAAGGGCGAGGGGTCGGGAACGCTCGGCAAATCCCGCCCTTACTTCTATCTCCCCTCTACGGATCCGGATCAAGAAGTTTGACCCGCCTTCTTCCTGGGGATGAAGCTGCGGAACCGAATTCCCGACCCGAAGGAGAACAATGAGCATCGTCACGATCCTGATCATCATCATCCTCATCCTGCTGGCGATCTACCTCTTCCGGCGCGTCTTCTAGTCCGACGCGCAGGCATCGCCCAGCCCGCGGAGACAGAGGGCGCCTTCCGGAATCGAACCGGTGTCAAACGGCTTCGCAGGCCGATACGCGTGACGCTTTCCGCTTGCTAGAGAGAGCGGTTTTGCCCGACTGTGGGCCAACCAACGTCGAGGTCGCTCAATCAGTGGGCGCCGTTCGCCGTTCTAGCCAGTCGATTATCTGGTTAGGGGTTGCCTCGCCGGCGGCGATTCGCTCCACCATCGGCGCATCGGTATCCGGATCGGCGTCTTGAATCGGTCGACCGTTGGCCGCTAAGAAGCGCTCCGCACCCAGGAAGGCACACCGCTTGTTGCCATCCGGAAGCGGATGGTTACGGGCTAGGTGCTCTACGAGCACCGCCGCCTTCTCGATCAAGGTCGGATAGGCATCCTGGTCGCCGAACCCGGCCTGAGGTGACGCCTGGGCTGAATCGGCGAGCGCAATGCGAGGGAGTCGGGCAATCTGCTCGGGAGTCGTTCCGAGAACCTCGGCGGCGATGCGGCAGTAGTCGCCGAACGTGACGTAGAAGATTTCCGCCACCGTCGAGGTGGCGCTACTGCGCAAGGCGGCGCAGCGTCTCCTGGTGCTTCTTCATGGACGCGCGAAGATTGCGGCTTTGCTCCTCCGGCGTGCCCGGCAGACCCGACGCCATGTCCGGCTTCTTAGGATCCTTCTTAGGGGCGCTGGGAGCTTGTGGCTTCATCGCAGACACATTGTTGCACTCGGGTCCGCGGCAGTAGAGGCGCCTACCGGAATCGAACCGGTGTAAACGGCTTTGCAGGCCTGCAATATAGGGCGATATCCGGCTTTCTAGAGCCAGAAATACGTTTTGTGCGCCAGTCCATGCGCCAGTGAGACCTTGGCTTTGTCAAGCACTTGACTCCGCTTCTCGTTCTTGTCTCTGCCGTTCTCGCTCTTCCATGTGCGCTCGGCGACGCTCATTCTCTGCTCGCTGCTCCTCGGGGTTAAGCGCCAGAACCCCGCTGCCAGTCCCCGAAGTCCATTTCTTGAAGATCTCCCGAATCTCCTTGAGCCGTTCGTGGATCTCGTGCTGTCCGTATCGCGTGACTTCCGTCATATCCATGTAGAGATCCAGGTCGAGGTTCATGGTCTCTTCGAAACTGCGCTTGCCCTTCTCATCGGTGTATGTAACGGTGGCGACGTAGTTCATCGGCAAGTTCGAGTCTTCGTTGCGCGTAAACCCTTGATCGAAGAAAGTCCGGTACTTCTTACCCGGAGCGAGCGTCACGATCCCCTCGTTGAGCATCTTCAGCCTGCCGACCGGAATGTCGATCGCGCTTTCCAGGGGGGGCTCGATCTTGATCTTTACATCGCGGGCAAGCGACGTGCCCATGTTCACGACCTCTAGGTAAACAAGGGATCCCGGATCCGACTGAACGTCAACGACAACGAACGGGCGGTTTTGCTCCTCTCGAAGCTCCCGAGCCTCCTTGACCTGCCGCCAAGCAAAGACCGCTGCGGCTATCAGGACAAGCAGCTGAGCCGCAACAAGGCCGACCTGCGCCACATCCGTCCAAGTGACTCCGTTTTCCACCCAGCCAAGTTGCCAGAAGTGCCGGACAGGCTAGGGAGCCTTCCCAGAGCCGTTGCAAGTCGGGCAAGTCTTCTCCTTGGCGGACCCCAGCAGCGAATCTGGACCCGGATCGACTAGGCCCGCCGGCAACACTCGCGGCACTTTCCCAGTGCCGCGACAGGTCGGGCAAGCGTCGCCCTCTGGTTTCTCGCCCTCGACTGACATAGCCCCTTTTGATGCTAGCTCTTCGCCTCGGTTACGAAGGTCACCTGGCCGTAGTAGTGGGGCAGGTCTGCTCGCAGCCGCATTGCGAAGCGGCGTGGAAGATAGACCCGGCATACATCCTCGAGCGTGAAATCGAGATCTCCGTACCGGCGCCACTCCCGCTCCATGTAGTAGTTCTCGGGGTCCTCGTCCGCGGAGTCCCCACGAAAAGCCTTCACGAAAGCAAAAACATGGATCAAGAGGAACTGGTGGACCAGGGTGGCGTCCTGCGTAACACCACGAGGAAGTCCCTGTACACCCTGAAATCGTGGTGACCCTGCCGGATGACTATGGGCCAGTTGGAGTTCGGAAAGCAGTTGGAGGGTGCGGTTCATTTCGTCGATAAAGAGGCCCCCGAGCGTCCCGGCCCCTTCCCCCACCCTGGCGTCTTCGGCCAAGTAGAGAACAGGATTGGTGCCTCGCTCCAGGAGGAAGTCGCGAGAAAACGCAAGCCCGAACGGGCTGTACTTGGATATGTGAATCCCAATGTCCTCCACCGGGATGTCGCAGAAGCAGATGACCGCCGGATCGAAAATAGTCTGAAGGCTCCTGGAGCCGACTTCATAGGTGATCACATGCTCGACGGTGATGCCCTCCTTCCCAATCGAGGGATCAGCGTTGACACCGGTTTGTCTTCCCCCGGTCTTCAACTGGCCTTCCCCGAGGATGGCAAGCAACCTTTCGTATAGCTGCTCCTCAAGGCTCTCGCGATCGGCATCGGTGGCGTCCGCCATCAAGTCACGACCGACGAAGTGGGTCAGCTCGTCCGAAACGTAACGCTGCGCCTTCAAACCCTGTCCCCAACAAGCGTTGCGAGCCTCGCCGTCCTCTCACTAGCCGCAACCTGCGAGACAAGGTAGGTGTCCAAAAGGGCCGCAGCCTCGGCCTCACTTCCTGGCATGAGATGCCCGTAGAGGTCGAACGTGACCTTGATCGAGGAATGACCCATGAAGGCAGATAGCGCTTTCGCGTTGACGCCTGCCGCGATCATGAAGGAGGCGTAGGTGTGTCGCGCCTGGTGAAGGCGAAGCCGTCCGAGGCCCGCCTTCTCCCACGCTTTATCCGCACGCCGATAGACGACCGTCGCCTGGAAGGGTGCCTCGGCAGAGGCGCCAAAGACCAGCGCTTGGTCGCTCGCATCCGGAGCCGCCAGGCGACGATCCATCAGGTGATCGCGGAGCACGGCGGGCATAGGCGTGGTCCGCTGGGAGTTCTTGGTCTTGGGTGTGATGGAGCCGTCCTTTGGGTCCCAGGACTCCCGCACCCGAATGGTGCCTCCGGCAAGATCAACGGCGCCCCACCGCAGCGCGCGAAGCTCGCCGTAGCGCAGCCCGGCGTAGAGGGCGGTCGCCCAAAGCGCCCGATCCTGAGCGGGCACTGCGGCGAGAAGTCGCGCGGCCTCCTCGGGGGCAACGATCTCCACCTCTCGCGGCCTCGGGGCGGGTAGTTCCAGATCATGGGTTGGGTTGACCGGCAGTCCTTCGCGCGAGCGCGCTCGCCGGTAGATCGCCTGCAACGGCTTGATCGAGTTGCGAATCGTTGAAGCTGCCTGCCCCTCTGCCATCCACCGATCTACGAAGTCTTGAAGGTCAGCCGTGGTGACCGAATTGAGCTTTCGATCGCCGAGGGCCGGCAGGACGTAGGTATCGAGCGCCTGTCTATACCCGCGAAGAGTCGCCGGCTTGTAGGTATTGCCAGAGCGGTTCCTGATCTCCCCCGCCTCGGCCTGGGAAAGCCACGTCGCCGCAGCCTGAGCAAGCGTCTTCCGGCTGGGCGTCCGCAGCGTTCCAAGGTCCACGGCCCGCTTTGCCTCCGCCCTCCATGACTTGGCTTCGGCCAAGCTCGGGAAGGTCTTACGGACCTTCTTGCCGTCGCGGGGCGAGTACACGAAAGCCTCATATCCCGCGCGGCATCGACAGCGAGAACCAGCCCTGGCAGGGCAGCCGTTGGAGTGACGCCTAACGATCCCCTCAGCCATCGTTGCTCCTCACAGGCCGAGAATCAGCGGTCGCAGAACAGACGGATTCATAGGGTTTGATCACAGCCAGCGGGAGTTCACTTCTCGTCGTGGTCAGGTCCTCGATCCGGCGTTGGCGCGCAGTCAGGGACCGTCTTGTATTGCCATGAAATCTATGGACCGAATCGGACACCGCCAGGGTCACGAGAGCTGTTCCAACATCGGCATTTCGGCGTTCTCGGCGACCCAGCGCTCAAGCTCGGAAACCGGCACCAGGCGCTTGCGCCCGCGCCGGATCAGACGAAGGTGCGGCGCGACGTTGGCGTCAAAGAAATCCGGGCCGACGCCGATCGCCGCCGCAGCCTCCGACGGCGTCAGGGCGAAACGCGGGATCGACACAGCGAGCTTCCGAGCCACGCTCATCCACCTCGACCCGATTTGCTCCAGAGCCATCTCACGCTCCCAAGACGATCCGGCCAGCCCATTCGATCCCCAGCCGAGCGCCCGTGTCCCCTCTCCCCCTTGACCTACGCTCACCTTCCAGACCATCGCTACTTGCCTCTCCCCGGCCCCAAGATCCGCAGCCCCTTCGCTTCCCTTCCCCTGCCCGCACGCGGCAGCTGACCATGCGCACTCACATCGTGAGGGTGTGTGGTCAGGTGCCGCGTGCGGGCTCCTCTCCCGTTGGGAAGCGAAGGGGCTGCGGACTCGAAATCCGCAGGTTTGTCCGTAGCCCGAAGCGGCCCGGAGGCCCCGCCTGCGACCGGAGCCACGACACAGGAAGCCCGCCGACCTACCCCGCCTCCCAGCGCCGGACCCGCCGCCGGTCAAGGGCGCGACAGCGCCCGACCCCGCAGGGGTTGACGGGCGGCGGGCCGGTGCTTTGCTTGCGGAGGTCGGGGGGCTGAACACGGCGTGAGGGGGTGCCAGAAAACGACCATCTATTCGTCGGTCCCGAGGGCATCCAGCACCTCGCGGTCTTCTTCCATGCGCTTCCTCAAGCGCTCCTTGAACTCCCCTGCGGAGACCTGCTCGGTTACGTGGCTCTCGATTGCTTGACGGAGAACCTCCGCAACCGAGATCCCATTGGCTTGGGCGATCGAGCGGAGTTGTTTTGCTACCGGCTCGGGAAGCCGCAGGCTGGAGACCTCGTGCTTCATGCCTCCCTCCTGACCACGAAGCTCCCATCGACCGAGGAACCCGGCGGCAGCCACTCGATTCCCTCCAAGAGGCTTTCCATTCGCACTTCCAGCGCGTCGGCGAGCTTCATCAGCGTGTCTACCCGCGGAAGGCGCTTGCCCCTCTCAAGCAATCCGATCTCGGTGCGGTGAAGCGAGGTTAAGACGCCGAGTGCTTCCTGGGAGTGGCCCGCGCGACGGCGGGCTCTCCAGAGGTTCTTGCCGAACTGCTCGGCGGCCTCTCTGTCGACCTTTCTGCCGTCCATCAGGCGTCGAGCAGGGAGTGGGCGAGGACGGCTGCCCTCGTCGGCAGAACCAGCTTCGCGTCTTCATGAAGGAGGCCGCCCGCGATCAGATCGCGGACTGCCCGCTCGATCAGATCCCGCTCCGCGAATCCCGGCGAAGAAGCGCCCCCGGTCATTTCGCGGATCAACTCGTCCTTGGTCAGGACCTCCGGGTAGATCGAGAGAACATGCCTGAAGACGGCCGCCTGGTCACGTTGATCCTGCTCGGTGGTGGTCGTGGCGCGCTGATCCCGTGCGCCCATAGGGTTGTCATTAGCCATTAGGAGCTAACTCTCCTTGTGGTCAGGCCCTCGGTTGGTGTTTACGCACCGCCGGGGGCCGCTTTCTGGAGCCGGTAGGCCGCTACCGTTCCCGCTGCGGTCGGACTAGGGAAACTTGGCCGACCGCCACGGGGCCGGCGTTCCAGCGCGCGGCCCCACTTATTTGCGGACTCAGCCTAGCAGACGTGTCTATGAATCATCGACACAACTACTTGCCCTGGATGACGGCCGCGACTCGGCTGTGATGCAGACCCGCCTCCTTGGCGATCTCGCGCAACGAGAGGCCAGCTGCGTGAGCATCCGCGAAAGCTTTGCGCCGCGCCTCGCGCACGGCCTTGGCATCGCGTTCAAAGATTGACTGGGAATCACGAACGGCCTTGCGGGCCTTCTCGTCGTTTTGCTCCTTCGCCATCGCGCGTGGATTCAAGCATTGTCTTGGATGTTTGAAAGGGTCATGCCCTAGTGGCACGAGGCGCATCAGTGATTGCGGAGAGCCAGGCCGAGGCCGAATCCAAGATTGACGAGGGTCAATACAACGTTCGCATTGTCAAATGCCGCGAAATCGATTTGAGCGGACTCCCTCCACTTGCAAGCGGTCCCATTCCTCGCCACTGGGTCGTAGTGATCGAGGACTCAACCCCGGAGTTAGAAGCGGAACGGCCACAGCAAGACAATCCAGAGGAGGAATGCGAGCGACAGGTCCGGCAGATGTACTTGGCAATGGCGACCGACCCGGAGCTTCTCTCCACCGGGATGCGGGAAGGCTTCAACTGCCCGTCCTGCGAAGAGAAGATCTGGTTTGAGCTGCCAGCCCCACGGGATCGGAAAAAGCCCGACTCGGGGCATCGGGACTGTCCGAAATGCGGGACGCACCTGTCTCGCAATGGAAATGACGGTCGCTGGCAAGTCTTCGTTCCACCAGATAAGCCCGGGAAGATCTGCATCTTCTGCGGAGACCGAGCAAACAGCATGGAGCATGTAATTCCAGCCTGGATCTCGAAGCAACTAGGGATTAGAGAGACCATCGAGATGGAGGGTTCAATTCAAATCGGGCGGCAGGCGCGAAGACAGCCGATCTCCTTCGGCAGTTACCGCGCGAGGATCTTCTGCGCGAACTGCAACACCCATTTCCATCACTGGGAGGATGAGGTGATTCCGCTGCTTGTTCCCATGGCCAAGGGAATACCAATGAGCCTCGCGCCGGATAGCCAGGCCATTCTTGCCAGATGGGCTGTAAAGACTGCAATCGCCCTACTCAGCGCGGAACCCGGTGACCAAGACATGGTGCCGATTGCCCATCGTGAAGCTCTAAGAAAGAAGGGGCGGGTTATTGCTGATACCTGGGTGGGCTTCTTCCGCTGGCATGGTTCCCCGGTTCTTATAACCGGCCAAGGCGCTACCTCTGGCCCGACCACCTCCGGGCCATCCCTCAAGGGCTATGTAGCCCTTCTGGCATTCGAGGGTTTTGGGTTTTATGTCACCGCTTATGACAAGAAACTCCCGCCCAGCAAAGCACTAGGGGGCGATCAGCCGCCACTTCTTAGCTTTCTCCCTACCCGTACGGACATGATCCACTGGCCGCCCCCTCAAACCGACAATCGGATGCTGCCTTGGCTGATGAACTGGACTCCGCTCCGTTCGGGTAGTCCACTTAAATGACTATTCAATGATGAGTCCGGCGATCTGCGATTTCGTAGACCGTTTGGGCCGTTGATCCGCGCGGATGGTGGCGAATACCGAACGCGACAGTCCGCAGAGCCATTGGGCGGTTCGGATGGGTCACGGCGATGAAGACGGCGCCGAAGCGGCCCTCGGGCCACGGAATGTAAGTCTTGACACAGCCTCCGAGCCGGGTGCCATCGCGGCCTTCTGCCTGACACGCCATTAGACGTGATTTCGGAATCCCGCCAAGGCGGCGTAGCTCTTTGTGGAACAAGCGCAGCGCCTCCTCGGCGCTCGCCGGCAGGTGCGCGAGGTCTTCCTCCATGGCGTCGTCGTCAAAGCCGACCGGGAAGACCGGCTCCGATTGGGGTTCAACCACTTTCAGCCCTCGTCGTCGGTGGGCAGCGACCCGAACTGGCGCTCGAACTCTTGGGGGTCAAGCCGCTGCTCGCCGTGACGCGCGAGGATCGCTTCCACAGAGGTGTCGCGTCCTTCGACCGCCTCAAGCGCAGCCAATGCTGCTTCCACCCGATCCTCAGGTAGATGGTCAAGCACGGCATGGGCTTTCTCGCGGGTCGTCACAACCTGGATTGTAGCCCGGTTCTAGGGACGCCAAATGGAGTCCTTGAGAGCTGCAGATGAGGATGCTGTGCGCCAGTCGTGCGCCAGTGCGACACGAAAACAGCCGGTTTCAGCCGGAGACAACCGGACAAGACCATGACGTAGAAGCAGCCTGCAAACCGCTCTACAAGGCCAAAATCCCTGCTCAGACGAAAAAGGCGCCTACCAGAATCGAACTGGTGTAAACGGCTTTGCAGGCCGCTGCGTAGCCACTCCGCCAAGGCGCCGGGAGCGGATGAAAGCCTAGCGCCGCTCAGGTGGATTCGTGCGGCGCTACTGCTCGTAGTCCTCGACGGTGCCGCCGTCGCGCATGCTGGCCTCGTCGGGGTCGTCGCCGGCGCGGCGGAGGGCGCGGCGCTGGCGCAGGTAGTCCCAAGCCTTGTCGAGCTGGACTTTCAGCTCTTCGAGGCGGGCGTGCTCGTCGTCGCCGAGGCCCTCGCTCTCGTGGCGATGGAGGAGCTGCTCCTCTTCCTGGACCAGTTTGTCGATGCGGTCGAGTACCTGTTGATCGTCCATGGCGGCTCCCTACCCGGTCTCGGTGGATTCGGTTACGCGGAAGGCGATGCCGGCTTTCTGCACCCGCTCGAGCAGGGCGTCGCCCATCGCCTCGGCAGTGGTGAGTTGGCCGGCTTTGGCGGGAAGGTCGTCGAAGGCGAGGCAGAGGCCGGACTCGGCGAGCATCTTCGAGGTCTCGCTGTAGCCGGGGTCGCCGCCCTTGACCTCGGTGACGACGCGCTTGCCGCCACCCTCACCGACGAAGACGACCTTGAACCAGCTCTTCTCGCGTTTCTCCGCGCTCGGCCCCTCCCCCGGCGCTTTCATCTTCAGCAGCAGCTTCCGGGTCGGCGGCAGCTGCGCCAGCGTGAACCCGGTGCCGACCCCGGCGGCGAGCGCGCCGACCGTGGTCAGGTGCTTGGCGATCATGTGGTGGCCGTAGGTGAAGTCGGGGCCGTAGCGGTCGAGGGCGGCGGCGGAGCGGCGGATGATCGCGCCGTCGATCGTCGGCAGCGGCACCGCCCAGCCGCCGAGCTGCTCCTCGCGTCGGATCCGCGCCGGCGCCGAGTGGACCTCGCGGCCGCTCGGGCGGGGCTCGGAGATGCGCCGCTCCTTCGCCGCGCTCAGCGTCTGCCGGGCGCGGCCGAAGCCGTTGATCGCCGAGTGGAAGGTGCCGCCGGAGAAGCTGGCGTTGCTGCGGACGTAGCCGTTGACGGTCAGCGGCGCGCCCTCGGGGAGCTGCTGGACCGTGAAGTAGGCACCGAGGTCGTGCGGAATCGAATCGAAGCCGCAGCAGTGGACGAGGCGGGCGCCACTGCGCGCCGCCTCGGCGTGGTGCTCGACCCACATGCGGTCGACGAACTCGGGCTCGCCGGTGAGGTCGCAGTAGTCGGTCCCGGCCGCGGCGCAGGCCGCCACCAGCGGCTCGCCGTAGAGGGCGTAGGGGCCGACGGTGGTGATCACGACCCGCGTCGACTCGGCGACGCCGCGCAAAGCCTCGCGATCGGCGGCGTCGGCCTCGATCAGGTCGGGGGACGGAGCCGGGGGCGAGGCGGCTGCCAGCCGCTCCTTCACCGCCTCCAGCTTGGCGCGGTTGCGACCGACCAGCGCCCAGCGCATCTCCGCCGGGGCGTAGGCGGCGAGGTAGTCGGCGGTGAGGCCCCCCGTGAAGCCGGTCGCCCCGAAGAGAACGAGGTCGTGGGGGCGCGAGGGCTCCATCTGCGACATTCTCTCAGGGTCGCGCGCCTGCTGCAGCACGTGCAACGGGCGCCGCAGACGACCAGTCAGCGACCACGACGCCCGCTGCACGTGCAGGACATAGAACGAGCCCCGTTTACAAATGTCAGGCCAAAGTCAAGTAAGTGAATATGACTAGCGGCGTCGGTTTCTCCGCAAGGTCCGCAAAAACTCAACACCGGGAGTTCGTCGAGTTCTGCGAAAAGCGCACCGGCCGCGCCTTCGCGACGCCCCAGGAACTCCACGCCTTCTCGGTCGAGCGCTTCCGCGAGTTCTGGCGGCTGTTCCTCGAATGGGCGGATCCCGCCCGTAGCGGCGACCCGGAGCCTGTCTGCGAGGGCGAGGATCCCGAGACCGCGACCTTCTTCCCCAACCTGGAACTGAGCTACGCCGAGAACCTGCTGGAGCCGCGCGGGCCCGAGGACGACGAGCGGGTCGCCCTCGTCGCCCGCCACGGCGACGGTGGCCGCGAGCAGCTGACCCGTCGCGAGCTGCGCCAGCGGGTGCGACACCTCGCCGCGCACCTGCGCCAGCTGGGGATCGGCAACGGCGACCGCGTCGTCGCGATCGCCGCCAACGACGCCGAGGCGGCGATCGCGGCCCTCGCCACCGCGACCCTCGGCGCCACCTTCTCCAGCGCCGCCCCGGAGATGGGCGCGCCGGCGATCCTCAGCCGCTTCGAGCAGCTTTCGCCGAAGCTGCTCTTCGCAACCACCCGCGGCGACGCGCTCGCCGAGGTCGTCACGTCGCTGCCCTCCCTCGAGGCCGTGATCGCTCTCGACGACGGACCCGCCCCCGAGACCGGCGGCGTGCCGCTGAGGCCTCTCTCCGACCTCCTCGCCTCTCCCCCACCAACGCCTCTACCCGAGGGCTGGGAGCGCTTCCCCTTCAACCACCCGCTCTTCGTCCTCTTCACCTCCGGCACCACCGGGGCGCCCAAGTGCATCGTCCACGGCTCCGGCGGCACCCTCCTCGAGCACCTGAAGGAGCACCGCCTGCACGGCGACCTCCGTCCCGGCGACACCCTCTTCTTCCAGACCAGCGCCGCCTGGATGATGTGGAACTGGCAGCTCTCGGCCCTCGCCTGCGGCGCCCGGATCGTCGTCTACGACGGCCCGCTCGCCGGCCCGGAGACGCTGTGGAGGATCGTCGCCGAGGAGGAGGCGACGGTCTTCGGCACCAGCCCGCCCTACCTGCAGCTCTGCCAGGACAGCGGCTACTCGCCGCGGCGCCAGGACCCGCCGCGGGCGCTGCGCTCGGTCCTCTCCACCGGCTCGGTCCTGCGCGACTGGCAGTTCGACTGGGTCGCCGCGGAGGTTGGCCCGGTGGCGCTGCAGTCGATCTCGGGCGGGACCGACATCATCGGCTGCTTCGTCCTCGGGCACCCGGAGCTGCCGGTGCGCCGCGGGATGCTGCAGTGCCGCAGCCTCGGCCTCGACGTCCAGGCGCTGGCGACCGAGTCGACCCCCAGCGACAGCGCCGTCGGCGAGCTGGTCTGCCGCAACCCCTTCCCCTCGCGGCCGCTCGGGCTCCTCGGCGACGAGGACGGCAGTCGCTTCCACACGGCCTACTTCGCGGCGAACGAGGGGGTGTGGACGCACGGCGACCTGATCGAGTTCGACGAGGACGGGCAGGCGCGGATCCACGGCCGCTCCGACGGCGTCCTCAACATCCAGGGCGTCCGCATCGGCCCCAGCGAGATCTACCAGGCGCTGAACGAGGTTCCCGAGGTGAGGGAGGCGATGGCGGTGGAACAGCGGCGCCAGGAGGGCGCCCGGCTCGTCCTCCTCGTCGTCCTCGACGGAGATGCCCGCCTCGACACCGAGCTCGCGCTGCGGATCCGCCGCACGATCGGCGCCCAGACGACCGCCCTGCACGTGCCCGAACTGGTGGTCGCAGTCGCGGAGCTGCCGGTGACCCACAGCGGCAAGCGCTCCGAGCGGGCGGGCGGCGACGCGGTCGAGGGGCGCCCGGCGGGCAACCGCAAGGCGCTGGCGAACCCGGACTCACTGGAGCAGATCGGGCAGGCGGTCGCCGCGGTCGAAGCGGAGTTGGCGGCACGCGAAGCCCGCGCCCTGACCGAGGGCGGGAGCACGGCCGAGAAGGTGCGGGCGATCTGGGAAACGGTCCTCGGCGTCCAAGGGCTTGGCGACGGCGATGACTTCTTCGCCCTCGGCGGCACCTCGCTGCAGGCGGTGCGGGTCTTCACGACGATCCGCGAGCGGCTCGGGGTCGAGCTGCCGCTCTCGGTCCTGATCGAGGCGCCGACGGTTGCCGAGCTGGCCGCGGTGGTCGACGACCCGGGTAAGCACTTCGACCCGCTGGTGCTGATGCGCTCCGGCGAGGATGGGCCGCCGCTTTTCCTAATCCACTCGATCTGGGGCGACGTGCTGGGGATGCGGCAGCTGGTGGTGGCGATGAGGGGCGACGTCCCCGTCTACGGGCTGCGGGCGCGCGGCTTACAGGGGGAAGAGCCGCAGGGCAGCGTCGAGGAGATGGCGGCGAGCTACGTCGAGACGATCCGCGGGCTGCAGCCGCAGGGCCCCTACCGCGTGGCCGGCCACTCCTTCGGCGGCCTCCTCGCCTTCGAGATCGCCAGCCTGCTGAGTGAGCAAGGCGACGAGGTCGGGTGGCTGGGCGTCATCGACGCCGAGCTCAGCATCGAGGCCCACACCCCGGCCCGGCGGCTCGCCCACCGGCTCGCGCTTCCCTTCCACCTGGCCCGCGCCGCCGTGCGCAACCCGCGCGCGGCCGCACGAGCCGCGCTGCAGGTGTTCCCGAGCCTCCTGCGCCGCAGCTTCTCCCATCCCCGCCGCGGCGCCGCCCTGGCCGAGGCGGAGGCGACCTGGATGGAAGGCGCGTCGTCCCAGCACCGACGCCTGGCCTCCCACTTCCTAGAGCTCGCCGCCGCCTACCGCCCCCGCCCCTACCGCGGCTCGATGACCTACTTCCTCCCCACGGTCCGCCGCTTCCACCTCTTCGCCGACCCCCTCCCGGTCTGGCGCCGCGTGACCGCGGGCAGGGTCGAGATCGAGCGAGTCCCCGGACCGCACGTGGGGATGGTCTCCGGCGATTCCGCTTTCGCGGTGGCCGGCATCATCGACCGCCACCTGGGAGCGTCAGCACGCGGCGGAGGTACAGCGCTGGCTGCCGACTAAGACGCCGAGGTGGCCGCCGGGGCGCCGCTCTGCACCGGGTGGCCGCCGTCGCGCCAGACGCCGACACCCTTGCCGACGTGGGTGACCTCGAAGCCGGCGCGCTGGAGGATCGAGGCGGCGAGGCCGCTGCGCTTGCCGCCGCGGCAGATCGTCGCGATCCGGCGGTCGCGGGGCAGCTCGTCGAGCCGGCCGGCGAGGTCGCCGTAGGGGATGTGGAGGGAGCCGGGGATGTGCTCGCCGGCGTACTCGGAGGCGTTGCGGACGTCGAGGACGACCGGGCCGTCGTCGCCGTCGACGCGGCGGGCCAGCTCCTCGGGGTCGATCAGCTCGATCCGGTGGACCGGCCGCTCCTCCGTGCGCCAGGCGGTCATCCCGCCCTCGAGGTAGCCGCGGACGGCGAGCCCGACCGAGGCCAGCAGCTGCGCCGCGTGGCGCTCGTCGCCGTCGGACGCGGCGACGACGACGATGTCGCTGCCTTCGGGCACGACGCGGGAGACCTTGGTCGCGAAGCCGGTGTCGTAGGAGGAGGCGCTGAGGGCCCCCTCGATGTGGGCCTCGTCGAACTGGTCGTTGGTGCGGCCGTCGATGACGACGGCTCCCTCCTCGACCAGCTCATCGACCTCGTAGGGGCTGAGCGAGGCCGGCGTGCCGAAGTCCTCGACCAGGGGGCCGCGGTTGAGGCCGACGATGCGCTCGATGTTGGGCGGTTTGTCGCCGAGGGAGCCGACCTGCTCCTCGACGAACTCGGCCTCGTCGCTGATCTGCAGGGCGCGGTTGTGGCGCCGCTCGAAGCCGATCGTCGAGGAGGACTTGAGGTCGAGCCCGGAGCCGCCGCAGAGCGAGCCGCCGAGGTGACCGGGCCAGACCTCGACCTCATCGGAGAGCTTCAGCAGCCGCCCGTGCAGGGAGCGGAACATGTCGGCAGCCCCCTCCCGCGGCTCGACCGCGAGGTCGGGGCGGGCGACGTCGCCGATGAAGAGCGAGTCGCCGGTCAGAAGCGCCCAGGGCGCGCCGCCGCGACCCTTGTCGCTGAGCAGGAAGCAGGTGTGCTCGGGGCGGTGGCCCGGCGAGTGGATCGCCTCCACGACGAGGTCGCCCAGCTCCAGCTTCCAGCCGTCGGCGAACGGCTCGTGCGGGTACTCGGCCTCCGCCAGCTCGTGCACATGAACCGTCGCCCCGGTGCTGCGGCAGAGCCGCCCGTGCCCGGAGACGTGGTCGGCGTGGTTGTGGGTCTCGAGCACGTGCCCGATCCGCACCCCGTGTAGCCCCGCCAGCCGCCGATAGGGATCGATGTCCCACTGCGGATCGACCACCACCGCCGCCCCCGATTCGCGATCGGCGACGAAGTAGGAGGCACAGCCAAGGTCCTCGTGGATGATCTGGCGGAAAAGCATCTTCTCCCTCGTTGCGCAGGCTACCGCGCCGTCCCTGCCGCCACAGCTAGAATGCCCCCGATGCGGCTGTAGCTCAGCTGGCTAGAGCGTCTGCTTGCCATGCAGAAGGTCGAGGGTTCGAATCCCTTCAGCCGCTTCGGATTCGGAGGGGGCGAAAGAGCGCCTCCTCCGCTTCGGAACTGGGCTTCTGCGGAATCTTCCGGCTGCGAAAGGTGCGAAGCCTTCACGCCTGAGCGATTGCCGTAGCCGCATCTTGCCGGACGCAACCCGGCCGCAAGCCGCCTGTTACGGCGGATGCAAACACCCCGAGGCGCGGCCGTGAGGCTGTTCGTCCTTGCAAAAGACGCCTCTGGCTTGCGTGAGGTAGCCGTCTTCAAACCCGAGGCGGAAGACCATGCAACCCGGTTCCAGCGATTCCGCGGTCAGGAGCAAGGTATGGCCACGACCATCGTTGCAGGCTTCGACCTCTCTGACGTGATGGCCAGCCACCCGGCCTGGTTCCGAATCGAGGCGGCATGAAATTCGCCTGCCGATACGGCTGCGCTGCCACGGGGACGAAGTCCTCTCCCCCGCCCCCAACTTGCGAGGCGCACGGCGAGACCTACGTCTATGAGAAAGCACTCAGCCGCTCAGGGGCTTCGGGCGCGTCCGAGGGGTCAACCACCCGGACCACCTCTCGGCGCCGCAGGCGGCCCAGACGAATCCAGCCGAAGCGGGATTGGACCGACGCCCGTGCGAAGGTCGAAGCCGAGGGCTGTTGCCGGATCTGCAAGCGCAGTGATCGCAAGCTTGAGGCCGCCCACGTCCTTGGTCGCCAGCACGACGAACCCAAAGTCAACAAGGCCACGGGCGAGACCCTCAAGGAACTCTACGTCGACCCGAACCGCATCGTCCCCCTCTGCGGACCCTTCCCCGAAGGCTGCCACGGAGACGTCGACTACAACCGGGTCAACCTCGTCCACCACCTGACGATCGAGGAGCAGGTACAGGCGGTCAGGGATGCGGGTGGGATCGCGCCGGCCTTTACTGCGCTGGCTCCTGTCGGGCCTGAGGCGGTGGCGCCTTGAGCCTGGTCGGTTTCAAAGCAGAGAACCACCGCCAGCAGGTGATGAAGCGGGGGCCGAAGCCGCACATCGACGATCGCGCCACGACCCCGGAGGATTTTGCTCCGCTGCACGAGCGATTTGACTTCACCATTGACGTCGCCGCTTCGGCCGACAACGCGAAGCTCCCGCGCTTCTACACGATCGAGAACGACGGTCTGGCGCAGGACTGGACGGGCGAGCGCGTCTGGTGCAACCCGCCCTTTTCGGACATCGAGCCGTGGTGTGAAAAGGCCAACGGGGGGGGCGCTGACCTCGTGGTCATGCTGCTTCCCGCCAATCGCACCGAGCAAGGGTGGTGGCAGCGTCAGGTCGAGCCATTCCGGCGCGAGGGCTCGATCGAGGTTGAGTTTCTCGCCGGTCGGATGCGGTTCCTGAAGCCCGGTCAGCCTGTCGTCAAGCCCAACGAACGCCCGCCCTTCGGCTGCTGCCTGGTCATCTGGCGCGCGCCCGCACCCGGCACCCATACCCCGCCCGCGCAGATGCGGATCTCAGGGGGGGGGGCTCTAACCAGATGACCGTAGAAGACGTGATCTCAGACATAGAGGGGAAGGCGGCGTAGATGCCCAAGGTCTACGACAAGAATGGCAATGAGTTGACGGTAGGGGCTCGGGTGAAGGACGGGTTGAACTCGGACTTCACGGGGACGTTCCTCGGCACCCGCAAGCTGAAGTCGGGTCCGGTGCGCGCTGAAGTTCGCGTTCTTACGCCGCTGCGGCACGCCGGAAAGCAGATCACCTACGCCCCTGCATCCGACGGCACCTGCGACCTCCTCCTCATCGACTCCCCTACTGAAGGAAAGGAAGGCTGATGGTGGCCTCGCAATCGCTGTTTTCGATCAATCGCAACTATGGCGACAACAACTCGTTTGAGTTTGAAGGCGAGGTGAAGGCCGCATCTGCTGCCGACGCTGTTCGCCGGTACATCGCTGAGGCGCGTCTGTTGACCGTTCCCCTCCGTGACGGCCAGCAGGTGTATGTCACCAGCGAGGGTGGCCACGCCGTCGGCTTCCTCATGACGCTCCGGGAGGTTCCGAACTTCGTCGCAGAGTCCGCACCCGCAGGAGGAACCAACCATGACTGCTAGCCCTGAGAAGCAGGTGGGGAAGGAGAAGCTGGATCACGCAAGGCAAGCAGAGTTCGCTGCGGGCTTTCTAGTGGACGGTCCTGGTGACGTGCGGAATGACGGCGCGGTGGCATATGCACTTACCGCTCAGGTGCACGCGTCCCTCGCCATCGTTGAGCGCCTGGAGGATCTGGTGCACCAGCTAGAGGAACTGAACGTGAGGCTCGACCGTGGCTAGCTCTAACCCCCAGAGCCAGGGGCAGGTAGAGGCGAAGCCCGATCTGCACGGCATCGAAAAGCAGCCGTTCCCGAACTTCGGCGAGGACTGGAGCTATCTGGAGCGGGTGACGGTTAAGACCGCCGCCGCCGCCCGGACGATCCTCGCCGCCGAATCGGGGATGAACCCCGACGAACACGACCCGCACCCGATCTTCATGCGCTGGACCCGCGACGAGCAGATAGCCGAGATCTCTGAATTCGATGAAGGCTGGCTGGAGTGCGAGGCCAACCACCCCGCAGCAGTTCCGTTCTGGAAGGACGCGCCATGAGCCCCAACCCGAGCCAGGGCGAAAAGTCGAAGCTGCGGGTGATCTCGCTCGGGGCGGGGGTGCAGTCCTCGGCGCTTTACCTTGCCGCGGCCCGCCATCGCATCGGCAAGGTAGACGCCGCCATCTTCGCCGACACCGGCTGGGAGCCCAAGGAGGTCTACAAGCATCTGGAGCGGCTCGAAAAGTACGGCGGCGGCCCGCCCATCCACCGGGTAAGCGCCGGCAACATCCGTGACACCACCGCGACCAAAGACTTCTACGACGCGCCCTACTACCTGCTGCACCCCAACGGCGACAAGGGCATGGCCCGCCGCCAGTGCACCCAGCAGCTCAAGATCCGGCCGATCCGGTGGAAGCTGACCGAGCTTCTGCAGGAGGCCGGAATCCCCAAGCGGCCCGGCTGTGTCGAATCGCTGATGGGGATCAGCTTGGACGAGGTCCAGCGGGTCAAGCCCTCTGATGTGCAGTGGGTGACCAGCTCCTACCCGCTGATCGAGATGCGCTGGACGCGGGCCGACTGCGAGACCTTCCTCGACGGGATCGGCTGGAAAGCACCGCGATCGGCCTGCATCGGCTGCCCGTTCCACTCCGATCACGAGTGGCGGCAGATCAAGGAGCGCTCCCCGGAGGAGTTCGCCGACGCCGTCGCCTTCGAGCGAGAGGTGCAGGAGACCAACGGCCAGGCCGGCCTCCGCGGCACCCCGTTCCTCCACCGCAGCCGCGTACCCCTCGATGAGGTCGATCTCTCCACCCCGGAGGACCACGGCCAGGGCGTGCTGACGACCGACGACGAGTGCGAGGGGGTCTGTTTTGTCTAGCCCCAACCCGAGCCAGGGCGAGGTACCGGAGAGCGGTAAGCCGTTGAAGGTGCCGCCGAAATGGAAGTGCGAGCTTCGCATTCTGCGTCGAGTAGGACTGCGCAAGTGGCTGCGAGGACTTCGCCAGCTTCGCCGGTTCCACAAGAGCGTTGACGAGATGGTGCGAGCCGAAGGAGGCGGGCATGACCACTGACCGCGCGCCCGAGAAAGCGGCCGTAGCTCTCGCCGAACGCCGTTTCTACAGCGAGGTAGACGGTGGCACCTTCGATGACCTTGAGGTGCGAGCCCGCATGGAGCGGATCGCTGAGGCCCACACCGACCTCACCGCCGCCCTACCAGCCATCCGCTCCCAGATAGACCAGGAATGGGAGGAGCGGCTGAAGGAAGTTAAGGAGGAGTTCGGCGAAAAAGGCTGCGTCGAGTGTGAGAGGCGTCGTGGGGAAGCCGAGGAGCGCCTAAAGGAAGTAGAGCGCCAGCGGGACGACAGCAGGGGCGCTCTCAGTCAGGCCCTTACGGCCGCGGCGGAAAGGCTGACGTCGGCGGGGCTGAGCGACAACAGGATCGACTCGCTCTCGCTGCTTGGGCGGATCGCCCACCTCGGCGACTGGGCCGCAGACGAACGAGCCCGTGCCGAGAAAGCCGAGGCAGCTCTAGCTGAGCGGGACCGACAGGTAAGGGAGGCGATCCAGAAGCTGCGGGAGCAACAGGAGGACGCCGACTGGATCGGCAAGCACCTGCAAGAGGACGGCGATCACGACTTCGCCCGCAACGTCGCCAAGCGAAATGAGGGCCGGAAGGAGGTGCTCGACCGAATCGAGGCAGCCCGCCCCCTCGGAACCGGAGGAGGGGAGCAAGTGAGCGGCGTGGGCATCGGCGACCGGGTCATTCTCGCCGCGGCGAAGGGACGCGACCCATCCGCTCTCGGCACGGTGATCGACGGCGACCCCTACGAGGACCGCCGAGCGGTGGTGGAGGTTCTGCACGAGGACGGGAGCCGTCGCTGGCGCCGCACCGACCAGCTGCGACGCCTCGGCGACCACAAAGGCCCATCACCGGACCTTGCCGCCGATCTTCGCGACCGCCTCGGCGAGGAAGCGCCAGCGTGGACGACCCCCTCGGAACCTCGGGAGGAGAAGTCGTGAGGGGCGACGAGGAGACGGCCTTGTTCCGCGACCGCGACGACTCGATCCTGCTGATGCGTCTGCCGGGCGACGCCTGGACGGTCTGCAGATGCCAAGACGACGCGGACTGGATTCGCGCCACCGAATGCAGCGGTGCGCTCACGGGCCTGACCAAAGACGGCGTCAGCTTCCGGCGGGTCGTCCCCCTCAGCGAGGTAAAGGAGGCGCTGCTAGGTGAGGCCGAGAAGCTGGAGAAGCCGCCCACGGACATTGCATCGGGCTCGACCGTTCACGCGCTGCGCATGGCGAAGGCTCAGGGCATCCGAGACGCAGTCGCCGCCGTCTTCGACAAGGAGGGCAAATGACCACGGAGGCCACGGGGCGCGAGTGCACGACGTGCGGGAAGTGGAAGCCGCTCGACCAGTTCTGGCGCTACAAGGCGGGCAAATTCGGCAGGCGATCAAGCTGCGCCGTGTGCTCGAGTGCAGAAGTTCGGCGAAGGGCGAATCGGCGGCGCGAAGAGAACTACGAGCGCGAACGCGCCAAGGAGCGGGCGAAGGAAGCCAAGCGACGCGAGAAACGGAAGGAGTATGACCGCAAGCGAGCGCAGACCCCGCAGTGGAAGGCGCGTGAGCAACTCAAGTCGGCGGTTCGCCGGGGCGACATCCTCAAGCCCACCGCCTGCGAAGACTGCGGCAAAGAACTGCCATCGCGTCTGATCCACGGCCACCACCACGACTACAGCAAGCCCTTGGAGGTCGAGTGGCTCTGCACTCGCTGCCACGGAAGGCGTCATCGAGTCTCCACCGATAGTGAGGGCCAGGGATGAGCGTCGTCGCGATGGAGCCGGCCTCCTGCCTGGGATGCACCCCTGTCGGATCGTGGCAGCCCGGCGGGATCACCTGCTCCTGCGGGCTTCATTTCCACGATCGCGGACTCCGGGTCGGCGATCTGCCCACCTGCCCCGGTTGCGGGGGGACTCTCGCCGATAGCGAAAGAAGGGAACCAGAGTGAGCCGGCAGGGCCAACTCGGAATCTGCTCGGGCTGTGGCCGCATCTCGGCGCTGCGAAAGGACGGCACGATTCGAGCGCACAAAGTCAAGGACCCCACCAGGCCGACCACCTACACGTCGCAAGACTTCCTGACCTGCTTCGGCGTCGGTAAGCCTCCCCAGCCCGTTTATGCCCCGGCACACACCGAGGACAAAGGAGAGGGACGGTGAAGGGCTGGACGCTCCCGATCTGCACGGGCTGCGGGGGAATCCTCGGCTACAAGCTCGACGGCGGCTGTACCTGCGACCCCTCCCATGCGAAGACCGGCAAGAACGTCGAGGTCATACCCGCCGACTCCCCGAACGTGTTGAGCGAGGAGGAGGCCCTTCTACTGGATCGAGCCAACCGCGAGCCCGAGCCGTCGAGCCCTGAGGAACTCCAGGCCTTCACCGCCCTGCTGGACCGCCTGACCAACTGGGCCGAAGGGAGCACCGATGCCTGATCTGGTGATCCGCCTGGACGAAAAGCTCGCGTGGCTCTCCATCCAGCCCGACACGCAGGTCGTCCTCGCCGACAAGGACCTGGGACGGCGCGCGGTTGACGATGCGATCCGTGCCGCACTCGACTCTCCACCTGTAGAGGAGGGGCGGGAGTTTCGGGTGGTCGGGAGGCCGGTAAAGGGGGGCTCCGCCGTCGAGCTTTTCACGCACTGCGAGCGCGGGCCGACGCGAGATCTTGGTGACATCTACCGAGCGGGCGACCGCTTCACCGACGTTCGGGATCAGTCCCGCACCATCACCACCCTCTCAGACGGCAGCACGCTCACTGGTCCTTGGACTGACCTTCCGGGTGAGGGGGAGCAGTGAAGGTCTCGGCGGCGGTTCAAGAGTTGGAGCGGCAGCTAGAGGCCATGCGGCGTCGAGCCGAGGACGCCGAGGGGGTCATTCGCGTCTATGAAGCTCGCGACCGCGCCAAGGAGATCGCGCAGTCGGCCATCAGCAATGACGAGTGGGTGGTCCACTGGAAGAGCGGTGACGACGACCCGGTGGAGTTCAGCTTCTCGCCCGGCATGTGGCTGTTGGGGCTGGCCGAGTCCTATTTGAAACACCCGATGCCCTTCGAGCTTCGCGTTGTCCGCAAAGAGCCGCCCGCCACCCCTACCCAGCACGAGGAGACCCCGTAATGGCTGAGGGGAAGCCGATCCTTCTCGACCTCTTCTGCGGCGCCGGCGGCTGCACCAAGGGCTACCAGGAGGCGGGCTTCTATGTGGTCGGCGTGGACATCGAACCGCAATCCAACTACTGCGGCGACGAATTCACTCAAGACGACGCTCTCTTTTGGCTCCGCAATGCGGACTTCGGAGGCTTCGATGCCGTCCACGCCTCGCCTCCCTGCCCCCGCTACAGCACGATCACCCCCAACGCAGCACGAGGGAGCCACCCCGACCTGATCGCAGAGACCCGGGATCTGCTGAAGGCGTCGGGCATCCCCTACGTCATCGAGAACGTGGTCGGCTCCCCGCTCGAGAACCCGATTCGACTCTGTGGTTCCTCCTTTGGGCTGGACGTTCGTCGCCACCGGCTCTTCGAGTGCAGCCTCCCGGTCCTCGCCCCGCCCTGCGACCACTCCTGGCAGACCCCGCGCTTTCAGTCGCTAGACAAGAAGATGGCCGATCGAGGCCAGCTCGCCTCTGTCGTCGGGGTCCACGGCAACTGCAACTACGCCGGCGAGTTCAAGCTCCGCTGCAAGGCGATGGGCATCGACTGGATGACGAACGCCGAGCTGACCCAGGCGATCCCGCCGGCCTACTGCAAGCTCATCGGTGAGCAGCTTCTCGCCCACCTCCGTTCGGACGTTGAGCTGGAGCGTGCCGCATGAACCACCTCACCCTCTACGCCTACGAACAAGACGACGGCACCCTCGTCATCTATCGCTGCCCTGTCTGTGGATCTACGGGACCGAAGGGAAGCGGCTGCCCGCACGAGCCTTCGGTCGCTGACGGCAATCGTGATCTGCTGATCAAGAGAGAGCCGGTGCAGGTCCCTGTCCCGCAGGTTATAGGCGAGGCCCCTATAAGCGCAGAAGGTGGCGATAAGGAGGTTCCTGGGGTTGGGGAGGAGCCGAGGTACACGGCTTGGCTGAAAGAGCAGGTAGAGGCTGCCGAGGAGCTGCGTCAGAAGGCCTGGGCGGACGACGACCTGATCGGCGCGACGATCCACGCAGAGGCCGCCAACTCCTACCGAGCCGTCATTCGCCACTTCACCCAGCAACCCGTCGGAGCCGGCGCTGGCATCGAGAGTGCAGGTGGCCATCAAGCGCGTAAGTCCTGCGCCGGGCAAGCCAGCGCCGACTCGGACGGGAACCAGCCCTACACCTGCTGGAACTGCGGAGAGTCCTCGGCAGATGCTCGAAGCGGAGGGAACCAGCAACCCCTAGGAGGTGATGCCGATGCCGCCGGAGGAGGAAGCCCTCAAACGCCCCGGCCCGATGTAGCTGAGGGCGGATCAGGCCAAGGTGCCGGGTCCGCCCTTGCTCAACTTCGAGGGCGGGCGCTGGAGATGCGGGAGCTTGTCGGGCGCGCCGCGTTCTTTGACCGCCACCCTGAGGCCTCAAGCCACGACTGGGATCGCTTGGGCGATGCCGCCCGCGGAACGTTGGAAGGCAACGCTATGGCTGCCGTCGAGGCCGTCTTCGATGCCCTCACCCAGCACCCCTCCGGTGGACAGGAAGGCGGGGTAGAGGAGGGGGCTGATCGTCGTGGCTAAAGCTTTGACGAGCGAGCAGTGGCGGATTCTGGTCGCTGCCGCCGAGGGCAGGCTGCGCATCGACCCGGACACCGCTCGCTACAAGATCGACGGCGAGGACCCCCCCGACCGCCGGGAGCGCGAACGCCTGCAGAAGCGCGGACTGCTCACTCGCGCCCGGAGTAACGAGCCCATGTTCACCCAGAAGGGCCTTGACGCTCTGAGGTCGGCACCGGTTATTGAGCCTCCGTTGTTGGGCGGCTGCCGGATCGCGCCCCGCGATGTTGATGCAGCGTTGGAGGGCGCACCGGCCATCGTTTCCCAGGGCGAGGTCGAGAACCTGAAAGCGGCGGTGACGCGTCTACAGGCGACGATGTTCCTCACGGGGTCGCCGCCGAAGAGCCAGGACGAAGCGCTCGCCGACCTCGCTGCGCTGGTCGATCATCTTGGAGAGGGGCTGCAATGAACCGCAAGGAGATGAAGGCCACGGTCGCCCAAGCGGTCCTCGACGCGGCCCGTTGGAAAGAGGACATGGCGATCACCAATCACTACGGGGAACGAGTGTGGCTTTGCCCTTCCTACAACCGCGAAGGCAAGCGGACCGGGATCACCGATTGCTGCTTGGTTGACGATCCGTGTAAGCACCACGCCGCGATTGCTGCCGCCTCTACCCAGCAGCACCCCTCAGACCAAAAGAGAGGT
>Ga0070683_100000558_pt1 | contig 26449 bp, 23 predicted proteins | sample KBSC713LmetaG_FD_64662 | JGI IMG/M metagenome (GOLD analysis project Ga0070683, IMG submission 64662) | Corn rhizosphere microbial communities from Kellogg Biological Station, Michigan, USA - KBS C7.1-3L metaG | ecosystem: Host-associated > Plants > Roots > Rhizosphere ... | reverse complement strand
CAACAACTTCCTGTCGTACTCCGGGATGGAAATGAACGCGGTGCACGTGGGGTCGCTGCGCAATCCGCGCAAAGAGTTCCCCCGGTCGATGTTCCTGGCCATGGGCCTCGTCCTGGTGATCTTCATCCTGCCCGCGCTGGCGATCAGCTGGGTCGTGCCGAGTGAACAGCTGTCGCTGACCGCCGGCGTGATGCAGGCGTTCGACGCGGTGTTCGCCCAGTTCGGGTGGCAGTGGCTCACCCCGGTCATCGGCATCATGCTGGTCGCCGCCTCGCTCGGCGGCATGCTGACCTGGCTGGCCGGGCCGTCGAAGGGCCTGCTGCTCATCTCGCGGCAGGAAGGCTACCTGCCGCCGTTCCTGCAGCGGCTCAACAAGAACGGCATCCAGCAGAACATCCTGGTCGCCCAGGGGCTCGTCACCACCGTGATCGCGCTGCTGTACGCGTTCATCCCGGACGTATCCAGCGCCTACTGGATCTTCTCGGTCATCACGACGCAGGTCTATCTCATCATGTACCTGCTGATGTTCGTCGCCGCGGTGCGGCTGCGCCGCAAGCACCCCAACCATCCGCGCGGCTACCGCGCCCCGATGCTGGTCGCGCTGTGCGGCGTCGGCTTCACCGCCTCGCTGGCCGCGCTGCTGATCGGGTTCATCCCGCCGTCGCAGTTCGGCAGCGGCAATGTCGGCGTCTACATCGCGGTCGTGGCCGGCGGCGCGCTCGGGCTCGGCCTGCTGGTGCCGTTCCTGTTCTACCGGCTGCGCAAGCCGTCGTGGAAGACCGCCGAGGGAAGCGGGGTGGCCGCGTCATGAAACGCACGATCATCTACGTCGTTTCGGCCATCCTGCTGGTCGGCCTGATCGGGGTCGCGCTCGCCGTGCACCGGCAGAACAAGGCCGACCGGGCCGCCGACGAGAAGGCCGATCAGCTCATCGCCAGCCTGCAGCAGGACGGGTACACCGCGCCGTCGAAGGACCAGATCGTCCGCGTCCTGGGCAGCGACGGCGGCATGGTGTGCACCGACCCGGGCCGGGCGCTGGGCCGGGCGATCCTGCTCGACAAGCTCAGCAACGGCTCCGGCGGCCCGGGCGAGCGCCCGGTCATCGCCGATCGCCGGTCGGTGCGCGGCGGGCTGCGGATCGTGCAGATCTATTGCCCGGAGAAGATCGACGCGGTCAAGTCATACGTCGACGATCTGAAGCTGTCCGGTGGTGATACGGCATGACCGAGAACGCTGGCCGGGTCCCATTCCGACAGGCTGCATGGGACGCGGCGCTGGAGTTGCCGGAGCTCGTCTCGGCGCTGATGGACCGGGCGCGGACCGACCTGGCCGAGCTGGTGTCGATCCCGTCGGTCGCTGACACCCGGCAGTACCCGGCGAGCGTCTGCGAGCAGGCCGCCACCTGGGTGCGCGACCACTTCGCCGAGGTCGGCTTCGCCGACGCCCGCCTGGAGCCGACGGCCGATGGCAGCCTCGCTGTCGTCGGTCACCGGCCCGGACCCGATCCGGCCGCGCCCACCGTCCTGCTGTACGCGCACTACGACGTGCAGCCGGTTCAGGACGAGACGGTCTGGCGGACGCCGCCGTTTGCGCTCACCGAGGTCGACGGGCGCTGGTACGGGCGGGGCTCGGCCGACTGCAAGGGCAACATCGTGATGCATCTGACCGCCCTGCGGGCGCTGGCCGACGCCGTGCCGGTGAACCTCAAGCTGGTCGTCGAGGGCTCGGAGGAGCAGGGCACCGGCGGGCTCGAGGCCTACGTGCCCAACCACGCCGACGAGCTTCGAGCCGACGCGATCCTGGTCTGCGACACGGGCAACGCCGCGGTCGGCGTGCCGGCGGTCACCGTGAGCCTGCGCGGCATGGTCAACGTCGTCGTCAGCGTGGAGACGCTCAACACCGACCTGCACTCGGGCATGTTCGGCGGCCCCGCCCCGGACGCCCTCACCGCACTCATCCGCATGCTGTGCACCCTGCACGACGACGTCGGCAACACGGTCATCGCCGGACTCGACAACAGCCAGGTGTGGGAGGGCATGCAGTACCCGCCCGACCGGTTCCGCGTCGACGCCGGCGTCCTCGACGGGGTGTCGCTGGCCGGCGACGGCACGGTGGCCGACATGCTCTGGGCGCGCTCGGCGGTGACCGTCGTCGGGATCGACTGCCCGCCGGTGGTCGGGTCGGCCACGGCTCTGCAGCCGCGGGCCCGGGCCCGGCTGAACCTGCGGGTACCGCCGGGGGTCGACCCGCACCACGGCTACGAGGCGCTCGCATACCAGCTCAAGCGGGCCGCGCCCGGGCACGCCCGGGTGAAACTCGAGCGGGAGGCGTCGGGGGCGCCGTTCCGGGCCAAGACCGGCGGCCCGGCATACGCGGCGCTGGCGACCGCGATGCGCGAGGCCTACGGCCGGCCGATGACCACGCTCGGGCAGGGCGGCTCGATCCCGCTGTGCAACGTCTTCGCCGACACCTATCCGGACGCCGAGATCGTGCTGCTCGGGGTCGAGGACCCGCAGTGCCTGATGCACGCGCCCAACGAAAGCGTCGACCCGAGCGAGATCGAGCACCTGGCGCTCGCCGAGGCGCTGTTCCTAAGGCGGTACGCGACAACCCGGTGACCTAAGGTTCGGTGAACCCTCGCGGGCCGTCCGCCTCCGGGTTGGTCCGCCAGTGCCCCAGCCCCTCGGTCTCCGAGGTGCTCGCATCCCAGGCCCGCCACGACGGCGGGTCTGGTTCTTTGGCCGGCTGACTGGTCAGAAGGCGCCGCCAACGGAAGGCGAACAGCACCTGAACGGCCCCGATGACGAGGGCGCTCAACCCGGCGAGCAGCGCCATGACGGCGAGCGTCAGCTCGGGCGTGAACACGAACACGAAGCCGACGACGAGCGAGGCCACGCCGACCACGATCAGCCAGCGCCGGGCCCAGGCCCCGGCCTCCTGGGCGACGACAAGCTCGGCGATGCCGCTGAGAATCCAGACGAGCGCGATCAGGAACGCCAGGACGGCCGCCCCCTTAGCGAGGTCGCGCAGGCAGGCGACGCCGCCGATGACCAGCAGGATGCCGACGATGCCGGACAGCAACTGCCGCCCCAGGCCGCGCCGCCACACGAACGCGCCGACGATCCGGGCGAGCCCGGCGAGCAGCAGCCAGATCCCGACCATGACGGCGACCACGCGTACCGACGCGGCGGGCCAGGCCAGGATCGCGATGCCGAAACACATCGTGACGACGCCGAGCGCGAGCAGCAGCCAGAACGAGGCGTTGTCGGCTTCGCGGTCCGTCGAGAAATCGGTCATGGGCCGAGTTTGCGATCCGTGTTCTGGCCAAAGGTCACTCTTTGCGTATGAGAACGGTCCGCGCGACGATGTCGGCGACGCTCCGGTGCCGGCGGTCCACGAGGCACCACAGCACGCCGATCGGAAACAGGTCCGTCACGACCGCGCGGATGAGGGCCACCGGCCACGAGGGCCGCCCGCCGGCGCGGCCGAGCATCCGGATGCCGAGCACCGCCATGCCCGGCGTCCGGCCGGCCAAGGCCCAGAACCCCACCTGATACACCAGCAAGACGGCCGGGATCGCGACGAGCACCCAGCGGCCGAGCCCGCTGGGCCGCCTGCCGGCGAGCACCGCGAGCAGCTCGACGACGACCGCCGCCCCGCCGGTAATGGTGACGACCGCGATCCCGTCCAGCAGGTAGGCGGCGGTCCGCGAGACGACCCCGGCCGTCGATGTCATCCGGCGGGCTGCTCGGTGCGTCGAAGCACGCGGTCGACCAGCCGGTCGACCTTGGCGTCGCCGGATGCGGCGCCGGTGCGGACCTGGTCGACGACCTCGTCCACCATGGACTCCCGCTGGCCGCGGATGAGCACACGCACCCGCTCGGGCTCCGCCTCCAGCGTCGCCAGAATCTGGTCGAGCACCGCCGGTACGGCCCGGCTCAGCTGGACGTCGATGATCCGGGCCAGGACCTGGGAGTGGGCCACCGCGTCGATCATGCGCGACCCGCCCATCTGGTCGGCCAGCCAGACCACCCGGGCGGCCGCCTGCCGCGCGGTCCGGAGCCCGGCGCGCCCGGCCCGCCCGGCGTGGGCGCCCACCCGGCCGCCGGCCTGTCCGACGACATATCCGACGGCCGCGGACGCGGCGTTGATCGGTTCGTTCATGACAACTCCTTCGCTTTCCGGCGCACGATGGCCTTGCGGATCTCGGCCGCCACCACGACGGCGGCGCCCGCGACCGCGCAGATCAGCCACTGCCCCAGGCTCAGTTCGACGGTGCCGAGCAGGCGCTGCAGCAGGCCCAGCTCGGTGGCCAGCACGATGGCGGCGAAGGACATGAGGGTCGCCACCACAAACCGGCGGTCGGCAAACGTGTCGAGGCTGAACACCGACCGGATGTCGCTGCGGACGGTGAACGAGAAGAACAGGTTGCCCAGCGAAAACGTGGTGAGGCCCATCGTCCGGGCCAGGTGGTCCTCGTGGTGGCTGGTGGCCCACGCGATGACCAGCAGCGTGGCCAGGCCGAGCACGAAGCCGATGATGCCGAGCCAGCCGAGCGACCGCCCGGACAGCAGCGGTTCGTTGGCGGCGCGCGGCTTGCGCCGCATGATGTCCTCCTCGGCCTTGCCGTAGCCGAGGCCGACCGCCTGGAACACCTGGGTGGTGAAGTTGACCCAGAGGGTCTGCAGCGGCAGGAACGGGATCCCGGAGGCGATGTTGAACACGCTCGCGCCGAGGAACGTGACGATGAAGCCGATCAGTACACCCATCTGGAAGAAGATGTACTTCTTGAGGTTGTCGTAGAGGCCCCGGCCGAGCTCGACAGCCTTGACGATGGTCGCGAAATCGTCGTCGGTGAGGATCATCGCGGCGGCCTCCTTGGAGACCTCGGTGCCGGTGATGCCCATCGCGATGCCGATGTCGGCCCGCTTGAGCGCCGGCGCGTCGTTGACCCCGTCGCCGGTCATCGCCACGATGTTGCCCTTGGCCTTGAGCACCTCGACGAGGCGGACCTTGTGCTCGGGGGTGACACGGGCGATGACGCCGATGTCGTCGAGCTCGCGGCGCGCGGTGTCGTCGTCCATCGCGGCGAACTCCGCCCCGCTGATGGCCCGGCCCTCGATGCCGAGCTTTCCGGCGATCGCGGCCGCGGTGACCGCGTGGTCGCCGGTGATCATACGAACCTGGATGCCAGCCTCCTTGGCCTTCGCGATCGCCGCCTTGGCCTGCGGCCGGGGCGGGTCGACGATGCCGACGAGCGCCAGCATCGTCAGGCCGTCCAGCTGCGCCAGCAGGTCGCCGTCGGGGTCGAACGTGTCCGGGTCGAAGTCCTTGCGGGCGGTCGCCATGACGCGCAGGCCGCTCTCCCCGATGCGCCGGTTCTCGGCCAGGTAGCGGGCCTTGAAGTCGTCGTCGACCGGCACCGGCGTCAGGTCGGGGCCGGGCACCAGGCCGGCGCGGGCCAGCAACTGGTCCGGGGCGCCCTTGACGAAGCACCGCACGACCTCGCGCCCGTCGCCGTCGGGCATCCGATGGAACGTCGCCATGAGCTTGTACGCGGCGTCGAACGGCAGCTCGGCGATCCGCGGGTACCGGTGGCGCGTGGTCTCCGCGTCGAGTCCGCCCTTCTCCCCGAGTACGACGAGGGCACCCTCGGTCGGGTCGCCGATGAGCTCGCCCTCGGACACGACCGCGTCCGACGCCAGGACCATCGGCAGCAGGAACGGCTCGAGCGGGATGTCCGGCTGGCCGCCGACGTGCTTGATGGTGCCGTCGGTCTGGTACCCGGTGCCGGACACCGCGTAGCGCCGGCCGGGGATGGTCAGCTCCACCGCGGTCATCTGGTTCAGCGTCAGCGTGCCGGTCTTGTCGGAGTTGATGGCCGACGTCGAGCCGAGCGTCTCGGTCGAGCGCAGCCGCTTGACGATCGCGTTCGCGTCGGCCAGCAGCTGGGTGCCGAGCGACAGGATCGTGGTCACCACGGCCGGCAGACCGGTCGGGATGGCCGAGATGGCGAACGCGATCGCCACCGTGAACACCTCGTCGAACTCGTTGCCCCGGGCCAGGTTCAGCGCGATCGAGGCGAGCAGCGCCACGCCGGCGATGATCAGGATCTGGTTGGTGAGCTTGCCGAGCTGGCGGGTGAGCGGCGTGGCCGAATCCTTCTCCGCCTGCAGCAGGCCGGAGATGTGGCCGACCTCGGTCGCCATGCCGGTCGCGGTGACGATGAGCTCACCCGACCCGCGGGTCACGTTCGTGTTCATGAAGGCCATGTCGGTGCGGTCGCCCAGGGCGGCGTCCTCGGCCACCGCGCCCAGCCCCTTGGACACCGGCAGGCTTTCGCCGGTGAGCGCCGACTCGTCGATCTCGAGCGTGGCGGCCCGGATGAGCCGGCCGTCCGCCGGTACCACGTCACCCGCCTCGAGCTGCACGACGTCGCCGGGGACGAGGTTGTCCGCGGGCACCTCGGCGAGCGCGCCGTCGCGGCGCACCTTGGCCTTGATGATCATCATCTTCTGCAGCGCACTGACCGCGGCCGCGGCCTTGCCCTCCTGATGGAGTCCGAGCACGGCGTTGAGCAGGGTGAGGCCGATCAGGACGACCCCGGTGCCGTACTCCTTGAGCGGGTACAGGCTGCCGAGGCCGGCGACCAGCAGCACGATCTGCATCGGATCGGCGTACTGGCGAACGAACGCGCGCCCGCGGGTCTCCCCCGCCGCTTGGGTGAATGTGTTCGGGCCGAATTGGGCCAGCCGCTCGGCGGCCTCCGCGGCGGTGAGCCCACGCTGCACGTCGACGCCCTGCGAGTTGAGGGTGTCGGTCACCGACAAGGCATGAATCTCCACGCGCCCACGGTGCGGCAGCGGCCCCTGGCCGTCCTCCTCCCGGCCGGGTGATGCCCCGGCGAGACGGCCCGCCGAACACTGCGGTGGTGGGACAGCCTGAGCCGCACCTTCTCGGCCTGCCGAAGGCGACCGCCCTGATCGTCGGCACGATCATCGGGGTCGGCATCTTCAACCTGCCGTACTCGCTGGCGTCGTACGGTCCGATCAGCATCGTGGCGATGGCCGTGACGACGGTCGGCGCGGTGGCCCTGGCGCTGATGTTCGCCGCGCTCTCCCGGCGCCTGCCGGCCGACGGCGGCCCCTACGCCTACGCGCGGGCCGCGTTCGGCGACCGCATCGGCTTCGCCAACGCCTGGTCGTACTGGATCACCGCGTGGGCCGGCAACGCCGCCATCGTCACCGGGTGGGTGTTCTACGTCGAGCACTTCATCAACAAGGACGGCGCGCGCGGGTGGTCGATCGTCATCGCGCTGGCCGGGCTGTGGCTGCCCACGGTCGTCAACCTCTCCGGCGTGAAGAACATGGGCGCGGTGCAGCTGTGGACGAGCGTGGTGAAGTTCGTGCCGCTGGCCATCATCGCCACGTTCGGCCTCCTGGCCATCAACACCGACAACTTCCGGCCGTTCAACGCCAGCGGGCAGTCGGCCGGGCCGGCCATTCTCGGCGCGATGGCCATCTGCCTGTTCAGCTACCTCGGCGTCGAGGCGGCCGCGGTGGCCGCCGCGAAGGTCCACGATCCGGCCCGCAACGTGCCGCGGGCGACCGTGTTCGGCACGCTCGGCAGCGCGGTGGTGTACCTGCTGTCGATGGTCGCCGTGTTCGGTACGGTACCGAGCACGGAGCTGGCCAAGGACGTCAACAAGGCCTCGTACTCGGTCGCCGCCAACGCGATGGTCGGAGGCGGCACGTGGGCCGGCAGTCTCGTCGCGCTCGCGGTCATCGTGTCGGGTCTCGGCGCGCTCAACGGGTGGACGATGATCTGCGCCGAGGTGCCCCTCGCCGCGGCCAGGGACCGGCTGTTCCCGGCCGCGTTCGGGCGGCTGTCCAGCCGGGGCGTGCCGGCCGTCGGGATCGTCACCTCAACCGCGTTCGCCTCGGTCGCGATGGTGGTCAGCTACCTCGGCGCCAGCGGGGCGACGGTGTTCAACACGCTCGTGCTGATGACCGGGATCACCGCGGCCATCCCGTACGGCTTCTCCGCGCTCGCCCAGCTCAGCTGGCGCATCCGCGAACGACGCACGATCCAGACCGCCCGCCTTGTGCGTGACGCCGGCGTGGCGGCGGTCGCCCTCGTCTTCTCGGTGCTGTTCATCGTGTACTCGCGCAACACCGGCGAGACCACCTGGTATCTCGTCTGGGGTCCATTTCTGATGGCCGGCGCCGCATTCGTGCTGGGCATTCCGGTGTACCTGCGAATGGCCCCCTCGACCACGGCGAAGGAAGGACGACCGGCATGACCTATCACGTCGACTCGGAGATCGGCCGGCTACGGCAGGTTATCCTGCACCGGCCCGGGCTGGAGTTGGGCCGGCTCACCCCGACCAACGTCAAGAGCCTGCTCTTCGACGACATCCTGTGGGCCAAGCGGGCGCGCGAGGAGCACGACGCCTTCGCTCAGGTGCTGCGCGACCGCGGGGTCACCGTGCACTACTTCGGGCAGCTGCTGGCCGAGACCCTTGCGCTGCCGGTCGCCCGTGCGTGGGTGCTCGAGCGGGTCATCAACGAGGACACCGTCGGTCCGACGCTCGTGGAGCCGCTGCGGCAGCTGGCCGACGACGCCGACGCCGAGCGGCTGGCCGACCTGCTCATCGGCGGGGTGCTCAAGAGCGACCTGGCCGGCCTGGTGGTCAACAGCCTGCGCTGGGAACTGCTGCGCCTCGACGACTTCGTGCTGACCCCGTTGCCCAACCACCTGTTCCAGCGCGACAACTCGGCCTGGATCTACCACGGGGTGAGCATCAACCCGATGGCCATGGAGGCGCGGATCCGCGAATCCGTGCACAGCGCGGCGATCTACCGGTTCCATCCGATGTTCACCGACCAGCGCGTCACCGTCTGGTACGGCGGCGACGACAAGCACCACCAGCCGGCCACGCTGGAAGGCGGCGACATCCACGTCCTCGGCCACGGCGCGGTGATGGTCGGGCTCGGCGAGCGCAGCACCGCGATGGGCGTGGAGAACCTCGCCCGCAGCCTGTTCGCCAACAACGCCGCCAACCGGGTCATCGCCGTCGAACTGCCGCACTCGCACGCCATGATGCACCTCGACACGGTCCTGACGATGATCGATCACGCCACCTTCGTCGCGTACCCGTACCTGCAGGACCGCTTGCAGTCGTGGACGGTCCGGCCGGCGGCCTCGGCGGCCGACCCGGACGGGCTCGAGGTCACCCGCAACGACGACTTCTTCGCCACCCTCGCCGAGACGCTCGGGGTGGACAAGGTCACCGTGCTCGCCACCGACGAGGACGTGCGCACCGCCGAACGCGAGCAGTGGGACGACGGCAGCAACTTCCTGGCCATCGAGCCCGGCGTGATCGTCGGCTACGAACGCAACGTCGCGACCAACACGTTCCTGCGCCGGCACGGCATCGAGGTCATCACGATCGCCGGCAGCGAACTGGGGCGCGGCCGGGGCGGCCCGCGCTGCATGACCTGTCCGATCGAGCGCGACGCGGCCTCACGAGCCTAAGGAGATCGCCATGCCCGTCAACCTTCGCAACCGTCACTTCCTCAAGGAACTGGACTTCACCGCCGACGAGTGGAAGTTCCTGCTGCGGCTGGCCGCCGAACTCAAGCAGGCCAAGCAGAGCGGGACGGAGCAGCCACGGCTGCGCGGCCGCAACATCGCCCTGATCTTCGAGAAGACGTCGACGCGGACCCGCTGCTCGTTCGAGGTCGCCGCGCACGACCAGGGAGCCCACGTCACCTACCTGGACCCGGAGGGCTCGCAGCTGGGGCACAAGGAGTCGGTCGAGGACACGGCCCGGGTGCTCGGCCGCTTCTTCGACGGCATCGAGTACCGCGGCTACGCCCAGAACGACGTGGAGACGCTCGCCGAGATGGCCGGGGTGCCGGTGTGGAACGGGCTCACCGACCAGTGGCACCCGACGCAGACGCTGTGCGACATGCTCACCATGCGCGAGCACAGCCGCAAGCCCGACGTCGACATCGCGTTCGCCTACTGCGGCAACGCCCGCAGCAACATGGGCAACTCGCTCCTGGTCACCGGCGCGCTCATGGGCATGGACGTGCGCATCGTGGCGCCGAAGTCGATGTGGTGCGACGACGAGGTGGCCACGATCGCGCGGGACCTGGCCGACACCAGCGGCGCCCGCGTCACCATCACCGAGGACGTCACCGAAGGCGTGCAGGGCGTCGACTTCCTGTACACCGATGTGTGGGTGTCGATGGGTGAGCCGAAGGAGGAGTGGGACCGGCGCATCCCGCTGCTGCGCGACTACCAGGTCAACATGGACCTCGTCGAGGCGACCGGCAACCCGGAGACGAAGGTCATGCACTGCCTGCCGGCGTTCCACGACCGGCACACCAAGGTCGGCCAGCAGATCTACGAGTGGACCGGGCTGTCCGAGCTCGAGGTGACCCACGAGGTCTTCAACTCCCACTACTCGATCGTGTTCGACCAGGCGGAAAACCGGATGCACACGATCAAAGCGATCATGGTCGCAACCCTCGGGGACTAGGTGGAGGCGTCATGCGGATCGTGATCGCGCTCGGCGGCAACGCCCTGCTGCAGCGCGGCGAACGGGCCGACGCGGCGACGCAACAGGCCAACGCCGAGCGCGCGGTGCAGGCGCTCGCGCCGCTCGCGGACGCCCACGAGATCGTGCTCACCCACGGCAACGGGCCGCAGGTCGGGCTGCTGGCGCTGGAGAGCGCCGCCGATGCGGCGCTGAGCGTGCCCTATCCGTTTGACGTGCTGGGCGCGCAAACCCAGGGCATGATCGGGTACTGGCTGCTGCAGGCCCTGCAGAACGCCCTGCCCGGGCGGCAGGTCGCCGCACTGGTCAACCAGACGCTGGTGTCGGTGACGGACCCGGCGTTCGATGACCCGACGAAGTTCGTCGGGCCGGTCTACGACGAGAAGACCGCCAAGCGCCTCGCCCAGGAGCACAAGTGGACGGTCGCCGCGGACGGCCAGTACTGGCGCCGCGTCGTGCCCTCCCCCCGCCCCGAACGGATCGTCGAGACCCGGGTCATCCGGCTCCTGCTGAACTCCGGGGCGGTGGTCGTCTGCGGCGGGGGCGGCGGCGTGCCGGTCGTCCGCGACGAGGCCGGCCGGTTACAGGGCATCGAGGCGGTCGTCGACAAGGACCACGCGACGGCCGTTCTCGCCGAGGCGCTCGAGGCCGACGCGCTCCTGTTACTCACTGATGTGCCGGCCATCCTGCGCAACTTCGGCCAGCCGTCGGAGGAGCCGATCCACCGCGCAACCCCGGCGGCGCTGCGGCGCGAGCGGTTCCCGGCCGGCTCGATGGGGCCGAAGGTCGCCGCCGCCTGCCGGTTCGTCGAGCTCACCGGCGACCTGGCGGCCATCGGCGCCCTCACCGACGCGCCGGCGATCCTGGCCGGCCAGGCCGGCACGATCATCACCCCGGCCGGCGACTACGGCGGACCGCGCGACCTGCGGCCGCGGACCTAATCCATGACGATCGAGGGCGGCCCGCTCGCCAGCCCGGCCGATCGGGCCGCGGCCGGCCGGGCCGCCCGGCTCGCGTGCCCGCGCTCCGGACACGCCGGTTGGCAGCCGGCCGCCGAGCGCCCCGATCCGGTCGCCATCCTCGACGCGCAGGCGGCGACGCGGGTCCCCGAGCTCGTGCCGATCCGCAACGGGCGGATGCTCGCCTCACCGTTCGCGTTCTTCCGCGGCGCCGCTGCCGTGATGGCCGCCGACCTCGCCACCACCACCGATTCCGGGCTGCGGGTGCAGCTGTGCGGCGACGCCCACCTGGGCAACTTCGGTGGCTTCCGGTCGCCCGAACGGGCCCTGATCTTCGACATCAACGACTTCGACGAGACCCTGCCCGGCCCGTGGGAGTGGGACGTCAAGCGGCTGGCCGCCAGCCTGGCGATCCTCGGCCGCGATCGCGGCCTGCCCCGGGCCGAGCGCCGGCGCCTCATCATGGCCACCGTGCGGCAGTACCGGAAGGCCATGGCGGCCTTCGCCGGCCAGCGCGACCTGGCGGTGTGGTACGCGCGGCTGGACGTGTCGCTCCTGCTCGCCCGCTGGGAGGCCGAGTTCCGGTCCAAGACCGTGCGCACCCAGCTGCTCCTGCGCACCACCCAGTCGGAATCCCGCGACCATCTCGGCGCGTTCGCCAAGCTGACCCACATGGTCGACGGGCAGCCGCGCATCGTGAGCCGGCCGCCACTGCTGGTGCCGGTCGAGGAACTGCTTCCGGACCGGGTCGAGTGGGCCGAGGCGACGTTCCGCGAAGGGCTGCGCCGCTACATCGAGAGCCTGCCCGACGAGCGGCGGCACCTGCTGAGCCGGTTCCAGTACGCCCACTTCGCGCGCAAGGTGGTCGGCGTCGGCAGCGTCGGCACGCGCGCGTGGATCGCCCTCCTCATCGGCCGCGACCTCGACGACCCGCTGATCCTGCAGTTCAAGGAGGCTCAGCCGTCGGTGCTCGCCCGCTACGTGGGCGTGAGCCGCTACGCCGAGCACGGGCGACGGGTCGTCGAGGGGCAACGGCTGCTGCAGGCGGCCACCGACACGTTCCTCGGGTGGGTGCGAGCGACCAGCGTGGACGGCGTGACGGGGCACTTCTATGTGCGCCAGCTCTGGGACGGCAAAATCAACCCGGACCTCACGCACATGTCGCCGAGCATGCTGCGCCTGTATGGGGAGATGTGCGGATGGACGCTGGCTCGGGCACACGCACGGTCCGGGGATCGTGTCGCGATCGCCGCCTATCTCGGCACGAGCGAGCGGTTCGACGCCGCGATCGCCGACTTCGCCGAGACCTACGCCAAGCAGAATGCCCGCGACCACAAGGCGTTTGCCGCCGCCGTGAAGTCCGGGCGAATTCCCGCCGAAGCCGGCATCTAAACGGCCGCGGTCCCCGGGCCACCAGCGAAAGCCCGAGGACCTGACCGGCCGCAACCCCCGACGGTTTAGGCGGCCGCTCCGTGCAGTGCGGCCTGCAGCTCAGACTCCGTCTCTTCGGACAGCGACGACTTCAGCACGGTCCCGCCGTACTTGCTCAGCGCCTCGACCGCCTTGTCCGGTGTCACCTGCTCGACGATGAGGAACAGCGCCGACGTGCCGGGCTGAAGCATGTCGCGCACCTGCTGCTGGAAGCGCTTGTCGATGCCCGTCTTCTCGAGCTTGCCCATCACCGCGCCGAGGCCCGCCCCGACCGCCATGCCGAGCAGCGGGACGAAGAACAGCAGCCCGAACAGGAAGCCCCAGAACATGCCCCACGAGGTACCGCCGGCCACCGCGTGGTGGTTGGTGGTCGTGTGGAACTTGCCGGCCTCGTCGCGGCGCACGACCGCGATCGCGTCCGGCTGGATGATCAGGTCCTTGGCCAACTGCTCGACCTCGGCAGCGGCGGCCGTCGCGGTGGCCTCATCGGGATACCCGATGGCGATCAGTGTTGCCATCCGTGCCTACTCCCTTCATACCGGCCGGAGGCTGTGGCCGGCCTCGATTCCCCATGCAACCGTCGGGGTCGCCCGGACGCCTCACCCACGCAGTGTGAGCACCACGGCGGCGCCGCAGTACCACCCGTACCCGTCATAAAAACGGGGCTCGACACGGACCGTGGCCTGCTGCGGATCGATGTGCAGGAGCGTCCACGACTGCGTGGCGCCGCGCGTGCGGACGCTCGTCGCGGTGCCCGCGGTCACCTCCAGGACGCGACGGTCACCGGCCAGCCGGATCGGGTGCACCGCGGGCACGTGCGTGTGCCCGGTCAGGATGAGGTCGACGCCGGCGCGCTCGAGGGCGTGCAGCAGCCGGCCGCGCCCGACCACGCCGGCCGGCCCGCGCACGGACAGCGGGTGGTGCATCGCCACGATCCGCACGGCGGCGGCCGGCGCGCGGCGCATGAGTCGCACGAGCCGGTCGGCCTGACCCCGGCCGACCCGGCCGGACTTCCAGCGCCAGCGCGGCATCGAGGACACGCCACAGACGACGGCGTCGGGCAGCACCACGACCGGGGTGAGCGTCTCCGCGACGAAGCGGCGATAGCCGTGGTACGGCGCGACGAACCGGGCGACCGGGTTGGTCAGCGGCAGGTCGTGGTTGCCGGGCACCACGAGGCTCGGGTGCGGCAACTGGTCGAGCAGCACCCGCGCCTGGCGGAACTGCTCGGGCCGGGCCCGCATGGTGAGGTCGCCGGTCACCACGGTGAGGTCCGGCGCGGCGGCCGCGACGTCGGCGACCAGCGCCCGCGCGGCGGCCGGCAGATGAGCGCCCAGATGTGGATCGGACAGGTGGGCCAGGACGAGCCGGCCGTCCGCGCTCACGGCCGCGGGGCCGGCAGGCGCACCCGAAGCGCCTTGGGCCGGATGGTGCAGCGCACGGGCGTCGGCAGCCAGACCGCTTCGCCGTCGATGCCGACCGGGATCCGCGGGGTGTCCGCGTCCACGATCACGCTGCGCGCGGTCCGGCTCACCACACCGAGTTTCACCGGTCCGTCCATTCGCACGGCGAGCACGCCCAGCCGGCCCCCGTCCAGCCGCTCTCGCCGGCCCGCCTGGGTCAGGCCGGCAACGGTGTACGGGTTGTTGCTCACCAGAACGGCGTTGGGCTCGGCCAGCGTCCAGCCGTCATCCGCGCGGGCGATCAGTGTCGTGCTGGACGGCCGGGCCAGAGTGGCCGGCAACAGCTCGAGGGTGACCCCGACCTTGTCATCCCGGTACGACGGGTCGAGCACGATCTGAGCGTAGGCCCCGAACGAGGCGTTGTTGACGAACGCCCGATCCCCCACCACGCCGAGATCGACCCGGCGTTCGACGCCGTCGATCAGCGCGTCGAGGCACCGCACCGGATCGGCCGGGTCGAGCCCGAGATCCAGCGCGAAGTGGTTACGGGTGCCGGCGTTGATGACCAGGAACGGGACGTCGTGCTCGGCGGCGACGGCGGCGACGGCGGCTTGGGTGCCGTCCCCGCCGGCGACTCCGAGCAGGTCGGCGCCGTCGGCCACGGCGTCGCGGGCCCACGCCGTCACGTCGACGTCGGTCGAGCCGTCCAGCAGGGTCACCCGGGCCCCGCGCTCCCGGGCCCGCTCGGCCAGCCCGTAGCGCGCCACCTTGCCGCCGCCCGAGCGCAGGTTCATGATCAGGTACGGCCGGTGCGGCGGCGGACAGTGCGAGCCCGCACCGCCAGCCGGTCGAGCCGGCATAGCCGCGCGCGCGGCCAGGACCCCGGCGGCGAGCAGGGCGACGGCGGCCAACGCGATCCCGAGCAGCCGCAGGCCGACGAAGAGCGTCACCACGACGACGACCAGGAAGATGGCCAGAGCGACGCGAACAATCCAGGTCCGGCGGTGAACCGTCACGCCACGAGGTTGGCCATGCCCGCCCGGTGCGGCCTCACCCCGGGCGAGTGACGTCGCGGGCGGCCGGGCAAACCTACGCTCCCGCCATGTCTTACCCGTTGTGGAACGCCTTCCTGACGATGATGTGGTTCTTCATCTGGGTCATGTGGCTGTTCATGCTCTTCTGGATCATCGCCGACATCTTCCGCAGCCACGATCTGAGTGGCTGGGCGAAGACCGGCTGGGTGATCTTCGTGTGCATCCTGCCGTTCGCCGGCGTGTTCACCTACCTCATCGTTCGCGGCAGCAGGATGCAGAACCGCGGCACCAGCCGGTACACCGCCGAGCGGCTGTCCACGCTCAACGACCTGCGCGACCAGGGGGTCATCACCGAAGCGGACTACCAGCAGGCGAAGGCGCAGGTCCTTCGTTGACCGATCCCGATCCACCACCCGACTTCGACGAGGTCGCCCGCCTGCGGGCCGAGGTCCAGGCGTTGAACGAGCGGCTGGACACGCGCGCCCGCCGGGCGGCGTGGACGCTGACCGTCCGGCGGGCGCTCGCCGCGGTGGCGGTCGTGGTCGCCGCGTTCGCCGTGGTGGGCACGCTCGTCGGAGTGTGGACGGCGCGAACCACGTTCAACACCGACCGGTGGGTGCAGACCGTGGCCCCGTTGCCGGACGACCCGAAGGTCACGGCCGCGGTGTCGCAGTACGCCACCACGGAACTGTTCGCGGTGCTGGACGTGGAGGACCGGTTGAAGGAGGCGCTGCCGCCCCGCGCGGCGTTCGCCGCCGGACCGGTCGCCGGCCAGCTGCAGACCTACATGCGGCAGGCCGTCGACGCGGTGCTGCACAGCGACCGCTTCCAGGCCGTGTGGCTGGAGCTCAACCGCGAAGCGCATGCGCAGCTGGTCGCGATCCTGCGGGCGCAGAGCGACGTCGTGGCGGCCGGCCAGAACCGCGTCACCATCGATCTCCTGCCTTTGATCAATCAGGTACTGCGCGAGCTCGAAGGCAGCCTGCCGACGCTCTTCGGCCACCAGCTCGACCTGCCCGACCTGGGAAGCGGCGCGATCCCGACGAACCTGCGGGTCCTCGTGCAGTCCGCGCTGGGCATCTCCCTGCCGGCCAACTTCGCGCAGTTCACCGTGTACGACGCGGGCCGCCTGCGGGCGCTGCAGGAGGGCGTCGTCCAGCTCAAGCGCAGCCTGATCGCGCTGATCGCGCTCACCGTGGTGGCCATCGGCGCGGCCCTGTGGCTGTCCACCGACCGCCGCCGCACGCTGCTGCAACTGGGCGTGTGGCTGGTCGTCGCGGTCCTCGTGATGACCGTCGTCCTGCGCGCCGTCCGGCGCGACGTGCTCGCGCAACTGCCCGCCGGGACGTACCGCGACGGTGCCGCGGCCGCCTTCACCATCGTGTTCGCCGGTCTGCGGGAACGCGGCTGGCAACTGCTGTGGCTCGGCGCGCTGCTGGCGGTCGTGTGCTACCTGGTCGGGCCGGGCCGGCTGCCCGTGCTCCTGCGCCGGTTGGTGCGCCGGGCCGGGCACGCCGTCGCGGACGGCACGCGCCGGCTGCGCCGCAGCGGCGGGGCCCGCGGGATCGGCGCGTGGACCGGGCGCCACATCGACGTGCTGCGGATTGCCGGCGTCGCGGTGGCCGCCCTGGTCACCATCTGGCTGTCCACCTGGGACGCGCTGGCGGTCGTCCTGGTCGTGCTCGTGCTGTACCAGATCGGCCTCGCGGTCGTGGCGCGGACCGCGCGGGCGTCCGGCGCCACCCGATGACCGGAACGGTCCGGGAACGCGACCTCGAGGCGCTGGCGCGCCGCGTGACGTGGACCGTGGCGGCCAACGCGCTTGCCTCGCTGGCGCTCGGGCTGATGCTGCTGTCCTGGCCGGGTCCGACGCTGACGGTCGCGGCGACCGTGCTCGGCCTGTGGCTCATCCTGGACGGCGCGACGCGGGTCGTCGCCGCCGTCCGGGACTGGGAGCAGGACAAGGTGGCGCAAGGCTTTCGCGGCCTCGCGGGCGGCGTCCTGGCGGTCGCCGGGGTGCTGACCGTCCGCCACCCGGGCGCCTCGCTGAGGGTGGTCATCGGCCTGGCCGCGGTCGGTCTCATGCTCGGCGGCGTGGTCGAGCTCCTCATGGCCGTGGTCGAGCGCCCGCCGCAGTGGTGGGCGCGGGCCGTGATCGGCGCGGTGGCGCTGCTGGCCGGGCTCGCGCTGGTGCTCTGGCCACGGCCGACCGTCTCCGCCGTCACCGCGCTGTCCGGCGCCGCGCTCACCGCGATCGGCGCCGTGCAACTCGTCCGGACCCGCCGCGCCGGCCGGACGCTGCGGAAGTTGGCTGATTAGGTACTCGTTCTGCTCGCTGGCCGCGGCGATGACGATGGTCGATCTGCCCCGTACCGGCCCGACGGTGGCCTATCGGCCGGCACTTTGCCGGCCTTGATCACAACCGGGTGTTGCAAGGAGCTGGAAGGGCAGAAGCGCTGCGTGTTTGCCAAGAACGTCGCTATCGCAGCGTTTTCAGCAAGCGCCTGCCGCCGCGTCACCCGAAAACGTCGCGATCACAGCGCTTCAGGAAGGACCTACCACCGCGTCGCCCGAAAACGTCGCGATCACAGCGCTTCCGGAAGGATCGACATCCTCGCGTCGCAACGTCGACGGACACCTGGGCCCGGATTGACCAACGTCGACGCCGCTCCGCAGACGGTGGTCGATCCGCCGACAATTCGTCGGCGTGCCGGGTCGGCAGATCGACCACCGTCTCGCTAGCCACGTCGACGGTGGCCGATCTGACCCGCTTCGCCGGCTCCGCGCGGTGGCACAGCGGCCACCCTCAACGCCGCCGCCCACACGGTGGCCGATCCGCCCCCGCGACACGCCGGCCAGACGTCGGCAGATCGACCACCGTCAGGCAGGTTCCGGGGCAGATCGACCACCGTCAGGGCGGCCTCAAGCAGATCGGCCACCGTCTCAGCGCGCCCAATCGCTTCGGCCAACTGGTCTAGAGCAGGTGCAGCTGGTGCGCCCGCTCGACCGCCTCGCGGCGGCGGCCGGCCCCGAGCTTGCGGTAGATGCTCTTGATGTGGGTCTTCACCGTGTTGATCGACACGAACAGCACGGAGGCGATCTCCGCGGTCGACATCATGCCCTGCAGGTAGCGAAGGACGGTCATCTCCCGCTCGGTCAGCGCCTCGGCCGGCGCGGCCGCGTCGACGCCCTCCAGCGCGAGGGCCGGGATGGCGAGCGACGCGACGAACTCCTCGGCCAGCCGCTGATGCTGCGGGTCCTCCGGCTGCCAGGTGCGCAGCAGTTCGTACGCCGCCCGTCCGCGCGCGCTGAAGGGGCGGCGGATGTCGTCCTGCACCGCTACCTCGAGCGCACGGGCGATCCACGGGCCGGCTAGCGGGCGGTCGCCTTGGGCGACGAGCGCCTCGGCATACAGCAGCGCCGCCTCGACCGTCCACGCCGGACTCGGGTCGGGGGTGTCCATCTCCGGGCGCAGGACCGCCACCGCCGCCGTCGGCCGCCGTTCGGCCAGGCACACCTTGGCTTGGCTGAGCGCCGCCCACGGGAGCAGCTGGGGTGACGGGTTCAGCTCGTCGAGGAGGCGGCGAGCGGTCACCGTCTGCCCGGCGGCCAGCCGCAGGTCGGCCTCGGCGAGCAGGAGCAACTGGGCGACGACCGGGTGGGTGTGCCCGACGTAGAGCTGCCGGCGGGTGGCGGCGAGGGCGATCGCCGCGGCATACCGGTCGCCGCTCCCGCCGCGCACGCGGCAGCGGATGAACGTGACGAGGCTCGACGGGGTGAGGTCGCCGAGGGCGGAGGCGCCCAGCGCCCGCTCCACGCAGACCGAGGCGTCGCCCAGCCGGTCCTGCTGGTAGTACACCTCGGCGAGCGCCAGGTCGGCCCAGGCCGAGCCCTGGCCGAAGCGGCGGTCGCCGGTCGCCGCCTCGGCGAGGATCTCGTCGGTGCAGCGGATGGCCGCGCGCAGCGCCCCGCGGAACGCGTTGACCAGCGCGAGCTGGCGCAGGACGGCGATCCGGCACTGGGTGAGCCGCAGCCCGCGGGCCAGCCGGAGCGCGTCGCTGAGCACCGGTTCGGCGGCGCTCAGGTTGGCCTGATACAGGTACGCGGCGCCGACCGCCAGCAGCGCGAAGACCCGCACCTCGGCGCTGGACGGGAAGCTGCTTTCCGGCTCGTCGCGCACGGTATCGTGGATCATCTCCGGCTCGGCCGCGTGGTACGCGTGCGACATCCGTACCGCCGTGACCGCGCGGCGCAGCTGCTCGAGCTCCTGGCCGCCGAGGCCATGCTCCATGCTGTCGACCAGGCGCAGGTAGGTGGTGGCCGCGACGAGGTCGCCGGCGTCCAGCCGCTCGACGGCGAAGGCGAGCACGAGCCACGGGTCGCCCAGAGCCCGCTGCGGGGGCGCCGTGGCCGCTCCCTTCAGGGTCCGCACGTAGCGACCGGGCAGCACCTGCGGCCACTGACCGCGCACGGTCGCCGCGGCGCGATCCCACCACCGGGCGGCCAGAGCGTGCCGGATGGCGTCGGCCGGCATGCCGTTCTCCCCGTACCACTCGGCCGCGCGCCGGTGCGTGTCGGACGCGAGCTCGGGAGCCCGCTGCCGCAACTCGTCGTACAGGAGCAGGCTGAGCAGGGGGTGCAGGGCATACCACGGGTGGCGCCCGCCGTGGCGCACGACGAACAGGTGGGACTGCTCGAGCGAGGCCAGCGTCGCCGCCGCGTCCGGGCGGCCGGTCAGCCGCTCGGCCAGCTCGGGCGTGACACTGTCCACGACGGACATGCGCAGCAGGAGCTCCCGTTCGCCGTGGCGGACGTTGTCGAGCACCTCACCCATGAGGTAGTCGCCGAGGCCACGGTCGTGCAGCGCGATTTCCGGCACCAGCCGCTCGGGCTCGGGGTGGCCCTGCATCGACAACGCGGTCAGCCGCAGCGCGACCGGCCAGCCCTCGGTGAGGGCGTAGAGCTCCAGCAGCGCCGGATCCGACAGCAGCACACCGTGGGCGGCGAGGAACGTCGACGCGTCGGTCCGGGTGAAGGCCAGTTCGGCCGCGTGCAGGTGCATCAGCAGGCCGCCGGTTCGCCACAGCTCCAGGGGTAGCGGCGGGTCTGCGCGGCCGGCGACGATCAGCCGGAGCCTGCGTTGTCCGCGCTCGACGAGGTGTTCGAGACCGGCGAGCAGAACCGGGTCGGGCTCGGCCGGCATGTCGTCAAGGACGACGAGCACCGGCGTGACGACCTGGCCGAGCCGGCCGAGGGCTTCCTCGTCGCTGATGCCGGGTGGCGGCGGCGCGACCAGGCCGGCCGCCGCGATCCGGATCAGCACCTCCACCCAGACGTGTTCGCCGGCCTGGTCGAGGGAGATCCATAGCGCCGGGTACCGCGGCTGCCGCCGGCGCAGCCACGAGGCGATCAACGTCGTCTTGCCGCCGCCGGCCGGCGCCGAAAGCAGCGTGAGCGGCCGCTCGGCGCCCAGGTCGAGCAGGTCAAACAGCGGCGGCCGCTCGATGTGGTGCGGTGGCAGTGCAGGGATTGCGGAGCGATCGGCGTCGAAGTACGGGACAAGGCGATCACCGGCAACGTCCGCGTAGCTACGGTTCATCTCACCCCCCGCCAGTCGCGGCTGACGATCCTTCAAGGGTTACTGTTCACCCGCGCTCGGTGATCAACCTCACCCGGCTCGGGTGAAACAGTGGTCACACCGTCACGGCATCAGGTCGCGGTAGGCCTCGACGACCGCCTCGGCCTGGGTGGCAAGCGCCTCAACACCGGACGTATCCCCAGGTGACGCCGTGGTGCTACGGATACCGGCGCCGTGCCACCGCCGGAACTCGTCGCAGGCATCGGCCAGCCGCCGCAGCCCGGCGAGGCGGCGGGCCACCTGCCGGTCCCGGTGACGCAGCAGCACCTCGGCGTCGCGCTGTTCGCGCACCAGTTCGTTACGAAGCTTGCTGCCTACGGCGTTGAGCTGCAGCATCCGCTCGACCGCGGCGAGCCGGTCCCGGCTGTGCTCCAGCGCCGCCAGGAGCTGGCCCAGGTCCCACAGCGCCTGTTCGAGCAGCGGCCGCGGGTCCGACCAGGCCAGCAGCGACGACACGTCCGGCCAGGCCCGCAAGGCCCGCTCGGCGAACCGGTCGGCCGCGTCCAGCAGGGACGCGCTGACCTCGTGGCGCAGCACCACCCGGTGGACCGCGAAGTACGCGCGGCACCGGAGGCTCACGCAGTACACCAGGATGCCGAGCGCCACGACCGCGACCAGGCCGGCCACGGTCGGCCGGGTGGCGACCCGCGCGGCCCCACCGGCCAGCGCCGCCACGCCCAGCACGACCAGGTAGGCGATCGCCGCCATGGCCCCGGTGGCCGGTCCGCCGCTCGCCGTGGTCAGGGCCGATCCGGCCGGCGCGGCCCGGCTCGCCGCCGCCACCCGCGCGAGGATGAGCCACCAGCGGGCGGTGGCTCGGCCGGGCGAGACCTCCAGGATGAGGCCGGAATCGCTGCGCCGGCACTCCAGCACGATCGCACTCCCTTCACCGCCAGGCCCGGCCGATCGCGCGGAGCACCGCCACGCCCAGCGGCGCCAGGAAGCCACCGGCCGGCCCGATCAGGACGACGCCGGCCACGGTGGCGGCGCACACCAATTCGACCGGCAGCGCGCCGCACCGCCGCCCGAGCCACCACGCCGGCCCACCGGTGCCGAGGCTGGCGACGACCACCGCGCCGGCGGCCGCGGCGCGCATCGGGGTGTCGATGTCATGCAGGGCGAGCGCGGCGCTCAGCGCGGCGATCGCGGTGCCGGCGAGGCCGGCCGTCGCCACCAGCGCGACGGTCACCCCGGCCAGCGCCAAGGCATGCGGCAGATCGGCGGCGCCATAGACCCACCACACGAAGCCGCCGGCCGCGCAGCCCCACAGCAGGCGGGCGGCGCCGTGGGCGGCCAGCAGCCCGTCGCCGAGCCGGGGGACGATCAGCCGCGCCCGGGTGGTCCCCCGGTCAACGGCCATTGGCCAGGCGCCAAGCCTCGCCGGTGCCGGCCAGCGCGGCCACTACCCGGGTGCCGCCGACCACCGGTGCGATCGCGGTCAGCACCCCGCGAAGCTCGTCCACCGTCACGCCGGCCTCGTCGCCGATCGCGAGAGTGGCGAGGTAGGCCGCCGGTGGCGTACCGAGCGCCACTTGCGCCGCGAAGCGCACCAGCGCATACGTGTGATCGTCGAGGGTGCACAGCTCGCGGGCGTCGGCGTGCATCCGGCCCAGCGCCTGGAGTACCGCTCCGGACTGCTCCGCGAGTTCCAGCAAGGTTTCCTCGGACTCAAGACGTCTCTGCACCCGTGAGCTCCCTTCACGAACCAGCGACGCCTCCCCGGCGTGCACATTGCCGGGATCGACCGAACCCGCGATTCACCCGGCGCGGGTGAATCGCCGGTAGGGCAAAGTCACCGAAGCTGATGGCAGCTCGCCGACCCAGACGTTGCTCTCCAGGGGGAAATAGGGACCGGCCCAATGCGGCGAGCCGGCCGGTCTCCAACGCGGGTGGCACCGACCGACGACGCCGGTCGGTGCCACCCGTTTTTCGTTGGCCATTTCGGTCGCCCCCCGATTGCCGACCAACCACCCGGCGGGGGTGAAGAGCCCGCACGGCGCTCGATGGTTCGCTGTGCGCGACATCGACCGGGACAGGTGGTGTGCCATGTGGACGACCAGACAACGCCGCGGACGAGCACGTTGATGTCCACAGTAGACATGCGACCACCACCCGCCGTTCACGGTGTGCGTGCCGGAGTACCGCCCTTGCCGGAACCGACCATTCATCCCGTTCGTACGCTGCGCCGGCTGGCCGACACCGGGGGCGCGCTGGCGACCTTGGTGGAGGCGCCGGCCGGCTGGGGCAAGACGACCCTGATGGCGGCCTGGGCGGAGACGGCGCGGCGGCTCGGGCGGGTCGCCTGGCTGACCGTCGACCCGACGGATCCGCCGACAACCGGGGCATGGCTGGCCGACGCGCTCACCCCGTTTCGGCTGCGCCCGGACGGTGGGGAGCCGCTTCCCGGCGTGCATCTCGTGCTCATCGACGACGCTCAGCACCTGTGGAGCCCGGCCGCGCTCGCCGGGCTGGAGGACACGATCCAGCGGTCGCGGCCGGCGGTGCGGTTCGTCCTGGCCGGACGCGGGCCGCTGGCTGCCCTGCGCCGGTGGCGGTTGAGCGGTCAGTGCCTCGAGGTCGGGCCGGCCGATCTGGCCATGGACCACGCCGACACACGCGCGCTGCTGCGGGCTCACCGCCTCGACCTGGCCGACGCGGCCGCGCTGCGGCTGCACGCCCTCACCGAGGGCTGGCCGGCCGGGCTCGACCTCGCCGTCCGCGGGGCCGAACCGACGGCGTCGGCCGACTGGGTCACCGAGGACCTCGGCCGGTACGGCGGACCGGCTTTCGCCTACGTCCAGGCGCAGATCCTCGGCGGGTTGTCCCGGACGGACCGGGACGCGTTTCGGATCGCCGCGCTGGCCGCGCCGGTGAACCCGGCACTGCTCGAGGCGCTGACCGGGCGCCGGGACGCGGGGGCCGTGCTCGCGCGGCTCGAACGCGACACCGGCTTTGTCGCGCGGCGCCTGGGCGACGAAGGGTGGCACCACATCCATCCGGTCGTCGACGCGGTGCTGTATGCGGAACTGCGCCACGACGCATCCGGCCGGCTGCGCGGCCTGCACGCGGCCGCGGCTCGCTGGCACCGGATGTTTGGACGGCCTACCGAGGCGCTACGCCATGCGCTCAACGCGGACGACCGGCCGGCCGCCGCCGCGATCCTGCGCCAGTGCTGGCCCGAACTGCTCGCGACGCCGCGCCGGCTGCGACCGGTCACCGAGCCGCCGACCCCGCCCGTGTCCACAATGGACACGATGACAGTTGCGCTCGCGTACGCCGCGGAACGGCTGGACGCCGGCGACACCGCAACCCTGCAGCGGCTGCTGCAGGAAGCCCGCGTCGAGCCGTCGTTCCGGCCGGTCGGCGGGCTGGCCCGGGTCAGTTCGGCGTTTCGGGTGGTAGCCGGGCGCATGAGCGGCGACCTCGCCGCGGCGACCGCCCACGGGGCCCCGGCCGCGGGGACGGTCAACTCTCCGGCGGACATTCCCGAGGCGCTCGCGCTCGGGGCCGCCCGGCTCCAGTCGGGCGACCTGGTCGGCGCCGAAGGCCCATTGCAGGCGGCGCTCATGGCCGCCCAGCGCGCTCAGCTCGTCGAGGCTCAGGTGAGCGCGGCGAGCCATCTGGCGGCACTGGAGGCGAGCCGCGGGCGCTTGCACGCGGCGACGCGCGCGGCCGAGCTGGCCCAGTCGACGGCCGAGCGGCACGGTCTCGCGCCGGCCGGCGAGCTGGCCTGGGCGCGGCTGGCGATGGCCGAGGTGTGTTTCCAGCGGGACCGGCTCGACGAAGCCCGCCGCTACGCGGCCGAGGCCCTGGACCAGGGTCATCAGGAAGCGTCGGCGCTGGCGATCGCGGCGATCATCGGCGCGCGTGTGGCCGCCGCCGGCGGCGACACGGTCGAGCGCGTCCTGCCGCCGCCGAGCACTCATGGGGTCGTCGACCCGGCGCTGCCGGCCGTCCTGCGCCGTGCACTCATGCTGGCCGAGGCGCAGCTGCGGCTGGACGTGGGCGACGCGGCGACGGCGCGGTTGCTGACCGACTGGTACGACGATCCGGTATGCGTCGCCTGGGCCGAGGTGCTGGAGGCGGCCGTGCTGCTCGCCGAGCACCGGCCGGAGCCGGCCGGGGCAATGGCCGCACGCCATCTGGAGGGTGCCTCGTCGGTGACGCTGACCGTGCACGCCGGCCTGATCACGGCGCTGGCCGGCCAGCAACTCGACGACCGGACGCGGATCCTCGGCGGGCTGGAGGCCGCGCTCGCGGTCGCCGAGGACGAGGGCCACCGGCGCCCGTTCGTCGCCGGCGGACCGGCGGTGCGCGAGCTGCTGGAGGCGTACGGGCCGGGGATGCCGATCTACCGGCCGGTCATCAGCGAGCTGGTCCGGGCGACGCCGCCCCGGCGGCCGCCGCGAGGCAACCTCGCCCGCGCCGGGCTCGTCGAGCCGTTGACCGAGCGCGAGTTGACCGTCCTGCGCTACCTGCAGGACATGCTGTCCAATGTGGAGATCGCGGACGCGCTCGACGTGTCGGTCAACACGGTCAAGACCCACGTGAAGAACATCTATCGCAAGCTGCAGGCCGGTCGGCGACGCGAGGCGGTCAAGCGCGCGCGCCAGTTCCGGCTGCTGTGAATGGGCACGAGCCGCGGAAGGAGAGTCCCTTGAACGTGTACACGGCGGTCGATGCGGGCGAGCACCGGGTGGACCGCGTGGCACTGTGGGCCGGCATGGTCGCCACCGGTCTGGTGGTGAGCCTGCTGGCCGTCCTCGGGTTCATGGTCACCCGGGTGTTGTTGGGCGCGGCGGTCCTCGCGCCGCGCGGTGGCACCGCGTTCATCGCCACGACGCCGTATCAGCTCTCGGTCGCCGCCATCGTGGCGACGGCCGGCGCCGGCGTGCTTGTGCAACTGCTCATCTACGTCACTCCGCGTCCGCTGCTGTTCTTCGGCCTGATCAGCGCGACGGCCACCGGCGTCCTCGCGATCTGGCCGTTCACGACCGCGGCCGACGGGCTGTCCCAGGTCGCCACCTCGGCCGTGCACGTGAGCCTCGGCCTCGCGATCTGGCTGCTGACCGCCACCGTCGTGCGGCATGCCGGGCAGGCCCCGTGATCCCCCGGGGCCGACCGACGCGACTATCCGAAGCCGAGCTCGTGACCCCGGCGGACGGCGTCGCGCCGCCGGGTCACGTCCAACTTCCGGTACACGTTCTTCGTATGTGTTTTGACGGTGTTTGCCGACACGTCCAGCAGGTGGGCGATCTCCGCGGTGGACAGCGTGCTGTTCAAGTACCGCAGCACGACCGACTCGCGCTCGGTGAGGGCCTCGACGAGGTGCGTGGAGCGGCGCACCGGAGATGACGGGGACCCGGCCGCACGGATGAGGTTGACCAGCAGACCGGCGTGGCTGCTGCCGGTGGACA
>Ga0070683_100000557_pt1 | contig 26481 bp, 21 predicted proteins | sample KBSC713LmetaG_FD_64662 | JGI IMG/M metagenome (GOLD analysis project Ga0070683, IMG submission 64662) | Corn rhizosphere microbial communities from Kellogg Biological Station, Michigan, USA - KBS C7.1-3L metaG | ecosystem: Host-associated > Plants > Roots > Rhizosphere ... | reverse complement strand
CGGACGTGGCGAAATGGGCAGCGCCATTGGACTCCGACGAGCCCGGCAGTGGATGGTGGAACGGTGCCCCGCCGCGGTGGCCGATCCAGGTCCCCGGTGACGCCCACATCGTGACGTTGTGGTGGGACTGAAGGGCATTTCAACACACTGGGTCAGGATCAGTTTGCGGAGTGTACTCTCCTAATCCACGCTTAACCATGGAATTGACCGAAAGTGGGTCGGCATCCACCCATCGGCTGGGGGATAGTCGTACGAGTGAAGGGACGTCATCGGGCCAACGACTTGCAGTCGAATGGGGTAAAGGCGCTCGCCGCCGGCCTCGTTCTGCCGCTCGTCGTCATCGGCGCGGTCTATGGCGGCTACCGGGCCGTCGCCGCCGCCGGCTGCTCGGGTGAGGTTCGGATCTCCGTCGCGGCCGCGCCCGAGATCGCACCGGCCGTCGCCGCCGCGGCCGACCGCTGGACGAAAACGTCCCCGAAGGTCGACGGCGAGTGCGTGAAGATCGACGTGACCGCCGTGGCCAGCCCGGACGCCGCCGCGGCGATCATGCAGGACCACGGCACCAAGCTCGACGGGGTCGGCCAGGCCGACGGCACCGTCCAGGTGCCCCAGGTGTGGGTCCCCGACTCGTCGACCTGGCTGCAGCGCATGCGCGCGGTTCGCGATGACGTCGTCCCGACCGCCGCCCCATCGATCGCCCGCAGCCCGGTCGTGCTCGCCATGGCCGAGCCGACCGCCCGCTCACTCGGCTGGGTCGATCACCGCCTGACCTGGTCCACCGTGCTGCAACGGATGGCCACCGACTCCCGCATGCACCCCGGCATCGTCGACCCGGTCCGCGACGCCGTCGGCGTCTCGACGCTGGTCGCGCTCGCCCAGGCCCGCCCGACACTCGGCGCGAAGGGCGACGAACTCGCGGTCAGCGCGATCAAATCGCTGCTGTTCGGCAAGTCCGACCTGCAGTCGGCGCTGATCGCGCGGTTCCCGCGCGACACGTCGCCCCGCACGCTGTCCAGCGGCCTCACGCTCGCGCCACTGTCCGAGCAGGCGCTGATGACCTACAACGCCAACAGCCCGCCGGTGCCACTGGCCGCCGCCTATCCGGATCCGGCCCCGATCGCGCTCGACTACCCGTACACGGTGCTGCCGCGCCTGGCCCAGGACCGCTCGGATGCGGCCGAGGCGTTCCGGCAGGAGCTGAACTCGCCGAGCTTCCGCGACCTCCTCGCGCAGCAGCGGCTGCGCGGGCCCGACGGGACGGCCGGCACCGGCCTGACCCTTGGCCCGAGCGCGCCGGCCGCGAGCCCGGTCACCCCGATCCCCGAGTCCGGCGTGATCGCCAAGGCGCTGCAGCTCTGGGTCGAGATCGTCCGGCCGGCCCGGATGCTCGCCGTCATGGACGTCTCCGGCTCGATGAACACCCCGGTGCCGACGGCCGGCGGGGCGACGCGGCAACAGGTCGCGGTCGCCGCGTCGCGGGCCGGGCTCGGCCTCTTCGACGACTCGTGGTCGGTCGGGCTGTGGGTCTTCTCCACCAAGATGGACGGCAACCGCGACTACCGCCAGCTCGTGCCGATCGGGCCGCTGACCAAGCAGCGCGACGCGATCGACTCGGCGCTCGCTGGGATCGCGCCCAACCCGACCGGCAACACCGGCCTGTACGACACCGTCTTCGACGCGTACAAGACCGTGCTCTCCGGGTGGGACCCGGACCGGGTCAACGACCTGGTGATCATCACCGACGGCCGCAACGAGGACCCCGGCGGGCTGACCCTCGACCAGCTGGTCGGCAAGCTCAAGGCGATCAACAACCCCGACCAGCCGATCCAGGTGATCATCCTCGGCATCGGCACCGAGGTGAGCGAACCCGAGCTCAAGCGGATCACCGCGACGACCGGCGGCGAAGTCTTCCTTGCCCCGGATCCGTCGAAGATCGGCGACATCTTCCTCCGCGCGCTGGCGCTGCGCTCGGGTACCTAATATTGACGCCGTGCTCGGCAACCTGCAGACGACTCCCGCCCTCGACCGCCCCGAACTCCTCGCCCCGTCCGTCGTCCGTGCCCTGAAGGCAGCGAACGGCGACGTGCACGTCGCGGAGATCGATCCCGACCTCGCCGACACGGCCGCCTTCTGCGTCCAGTACGAGGTGAAGCTCGAGGAGTCGGCGAACTGCGTGGTGATCGCCGGCAAGCGCGGCGGCGAGACCCGCTATGCCGCCTGCGTGATCCTCGCGACCACGCGCGCCGACGTCAACGGCGCCGTCCGCCGCTACCTCGACGTGCGCAAGGCGAGCTTCGCCTCGATGGACACGGCCACCGCCGAGACCGGTATGGAATATGGCGGGATCACCCCGATCGGCCTCCCGGCGCGCTGGCCGGTCCTGATCGACGCGCGGGTCGTCGCCGTCCCGCATGTGGTGATCGGCAGCGGCGTGCGGCGCAGCAAGCTCGTGCTGCCCGGGCCGGCGCTCGCGGATCTGCCAAACGCCGAGGTCATCAACGATCTGGCGGGCTGACCATCGGCAGCAACTCCGGCCGCTTGGCGGTCACCGTGTCGCCGGAGGAGCGCCCGGTCAGCCGGCGCCTGATCCATGGCGCGAAGTAGAGCCGTGCCCAGCGCGCGTCGGCCGCCCGGCGCGACAGCCACGAGAGGGCGTCCGGCGGCGGCGCGCTGATCATCCAGTCCTCGCGCGGTTCGATGTCGAGGATGCGCAGCACGTGGCCGGCGACCCGGCGGTGGCCGAGCGGGGACAGGTGCAGCCGGTCGACGCTCCACATCCGGGTGTTGGTGAACTCGGCGTCCGCCCACAGATCGACCAGGCGGGCGTCGTGTCGCTTGGCGACGTCCTCGACGGCCTGATTGACGAAGTCGACCCGCGTCCGCACGTAGCGAGCGCCGGGCAGCCGCTTGGTGACGTCGGCGAACCGGAAGATCAAGACGTCGGCCCCGGTCGCGCGGATCCGCTCGATCGTGCGGTCGCACCGTTCCGCGAGCGCTTCCGGGTCGAAGTGGCGCCGCAGCACATCGTTGCCGCCGGCCGCGAAGCTGACCAGGTCGGGCTTCATCGCGACGGCCAACGGCACCTGCTCGTCGACGACGTTGTTGAACAGTCGGCCCCGGACGGCCAGGTTGGCGTAGCGGAAGTCATCGGGCCGGGCGAGCCGCGCGAGGTGATCCGCGACCAGGTCGGCCCAGCCCCGGTAGGTGCGCCCGTCCGGGTAGGGGTCGTCCATGCCTTCGGTAAAGCTGTCCCCGACCGCCACAAAGCTCCGCCAACCTCCCACAATCCGCATCCTTGCAGGAGCGGGCGGCCAGGTGGAAGCGAGATTACGAGTCGGCCCATCGGGTAACACCGCCCTATGGCCATGCAGACTGTGCAGGATGTGATGACCACGACAGTGGTGTACCTACCCAGCGAGACGACCCTTGCGGAAGCCGCCCGGACCATGCGTGAGCAGGACATCGGCGACGTCGTCGTGGCCGACGGGCCGGCCCTGACCGGCCTGGTCACCGACCGCGACATCGTCGTGCGCGCGGTGGCCGAGCGCTTTGACCCAGCGAGCACCACGATCGGCGAGATCGTCTCCAAGGATCTGGTGACCGTGCGTCCCGATGACTCGATCCAGGCGGCCGCGCTGCTCATGCGCGACAACGCGATCCGGCGCGTGCTCGTCTGCGACGACGAGAAGGGCCTCGTCGGCATCGTGTCGATCGGTGACCTGGCCGAGCACATCGACCCCGAGTCGGTGCTGGGCGGGATCAGCAAGGCGACCCCCAACAACTAGTCGCGGGTAGGGTTGGCCGCGATGGACATACCCGAGAAGCTCGCCGCGATCGTTGAGGAGTTCGCCTCGGCGCCCCGCGACGTCGTGCTGGAGATGCTGCTCGAGTTCTCCGACGCGGTCCAACCGCTGCCCGCGGAGCTGGCCGGGCACGCCGGCATGGAGCAGGTGCCCGAGTGCCAGACCCCGTTCTTCCTCAGGGCCCAGGTCGGCTCGGACGACCGGGTCGACGTGTGGTTCGACTGCCCGCCGGAGGCGCCGACCACTCGCGCGTTCGCCGGAATCCTGAGCGAGGGCCTCGAGGGCGCGACGGCCGAGCAGGTGCTCGCCGTCCCGTCCGACCTCTATCAGCGGATGGGCCTGGCCGCGGCGATCAGCCCGCTCAGGGTCCGCGGCGGTTCGGCGATCCTCAACCGACTGCAGCGCCAGGTGCGCGAGCAGTTGGTTGCACGTGAAACCACCAGCCGCTGATCAGGTCGTCGACCGCACGTCCCACAGCCACACGTCGTCCACGTGCTGGCCCGGCCCGAAGAGCTGATCGACGGTCTGCCGCAGTTGGTCGCCATTGCCGTGGTAGTCGCTCAGGACGAGCGTTGTCGCGTGCCAGTACGAGACGTCGGCGCGGGCCTGGGCCTTTTGCTCGGCGCTCACTTGCGGCACCTCGCCGGTGCCGGACACCTGCTCGAGCAGCTGCATGGTCGGCGGCGGGACCGGGCCGAACGTACCGACCTTGTTGATGTCCGGGCCGAGGAAGTAGCCGCCGACGATGTTGAAGTTCAAGGTGGCCGCGGTCGACCACTCCATCGCCTCGAGATATTCGAACCAGCCGCCCGGCACCGGTACCACGGTCGCGTCGGCGGGCAGATGGGCGCGCCACTGACCGCTGATGAAGAAGTCCGGCAGCGGATCCCGGGCGACCGCCGGCTGCGGCGTCGGGATGAGCGGGAAGAGTGCCACGACCAGCGCCAGCGACCAGATGACCCGGCCGGAGACGCCGAGATCGGGCCGTTCGGCGTCGGCCGACCTCGCCACGAACCGGTCGGCGACGAACGCAACGAGCACACCGAGCAGCGGGGTCAGGACCAGCGCCAGCCGAGTCGGCACCACGGAGTCGAACAGCGGCAGCCCGGCCAGCACCCTCCACGGTCCCACCTGGTCGGTGACCCGCCCGTGGAAGCGGATTTGTGAGCCGAGCGAGAGCACGCCGAACAGCACCGCGGTGATGAAGACGGCACGGGCGGCCCGATGCCGCCACAGGGCGACCCCGGCCGCGAACGTGAGCACGAGCAGGCCCCAGCCGAAGAACGTGTTCTCCTCGGTCGGCCCGCCCATCTGGTCGATCTTGGCTGCGTTGCCGAAGATCGAGCGGCGGCTGAGCTCCTTGAAGGACGCGAGGTCGCTGCTCAGGCCGCGGACGAAGTCGGGAAGCCCGCGATAGGACTGCGGGCCGGTGAACTGGTGCCAGAGCGGGTAGGCGAGCACCACGACGGCCAGTCCGGCCGCGATCCCGAGAGCCGGCAGCGCCGCCCGCACCTTCTCGAGATAGGTCGGCGGTGGCAGGTACAGGAGAAGAAAGACGAACAAGGTGAGCGCGGTGAGGAACAGGACCTCTTCGTTGAGGAAGCACTGCACCACGACCAGTGCGCCCAGGACGAGGCCGCGACGCAGCCAGGCCGCGCGGTCGGGGAGCCGGAACACCGCGCGGACGACGAACGGGATGACGAACTGGCCGGCGACGTTGGGATGGCCGGTCGACTGGGAGATCATCGCCGGCGCGAAGCCGCAGAACAGCGCGCCCAGATAGGCGGCACCGCGGGAGTGCACGACGTCCCGGGAGAGCACGAAATACCAGGCGGTCGCCGTGCCGGCCAGCGCGAGCGTGCAGATCAGCGCGAACGTGACCGCGGCGCCGAACACCAGCGTGATCGGGCTGAGCGGGATGGCCAGGGCGATCACCGACGTGTTCGCCATGAGATTGACCCCGAGCGGCGCGTTGAGCTGCGTCGTGAACAGCGGCGAGTCGCCGCGGGTGACCACCTGGCCGGCGTGGGTCAGCACCCACTCGAAGAAGATCTGGTCCTGCTTGTTGTCGGCGAGCATCCGACGCTGGGGGTCGCGCCAGAAGTGGCTGAACAGCACGACGGCGAACACCGCATAGCTCAGGACGGCCAACGCATCCGGGAGGGTGCGGCGGATCCGCTCGCCGAATTTCACGGTGCACAGCGTAATGGCGGCCGGGGCAAATACCCGACCGCCATCAGTGCCGTCAGGTCGGCGACGGGCCCTTGGCGACGGGCGCCCGCACGAGGTTGCCCCACTCGGTCCAGGAGCCGTCGTAGTTGCGCACCTGCGGATAGCCGAGCAGGTGGGTCAGCACGAACCACGTATGCGACGAGCGCTCGCCGATCCGGCAGTAGGCGATGATGTCGTCGCCGGTCTCCAGGCCGAGCTCATCGGCGTAGATCTTGCGCAGATCGTCGGCCTGCTTGAAAGAGCCATCGTCCTGGGCGGCCTGTTTCCACGGCTTGTTGACCGCGCCCGGGATGTGTCCGCCACGCAGCGCGCCTTCCTGCGGGTAGTCGGGCATGTGCAGGAGTTCGCCGGTGTACTCGCCGGGCGAGCGCACGTCGACCAGCGGGCGACCGGCCGCGATGTGGCCCATCACCTGGTCGCGGAACGCGCGGATGGACGCGTCGTTGCGAGTCACGGCCGGGTAGTCGCCGTCGGGCCGGCCAGCCACGTCACGGGTCAGCGGCCGGCCCTCGGCCTGCCACTTGGCCCGGCCGCCGTTGAGCAGCCGCACGTCCGGGTGGCCGAACAGGCTGAACACCCACAGCGCATAGGTCGCCCACCAGTTGAAGTTGTCGCCGTAGAACACGACGGTGCTGTCCCGGCCGATGCCCTTGGCCCGGCACAGCCGCGCGAACGCCTCCCCGTCGAGATAGTCGCGGGTGACCTGGTCGTTGAGCTCGGTGTGCCAGTCCACCTTGATGGCACCGGGGATGTGCCCGGTGTCGTAGAGCAGGACGTCTTCGTCGGACTCGACGACCACCACGCCAGGGTCGTCGAGATGGTCGGCCAGCCACGCCGTGGTGACCAGCCGCTCCGGGTGCGCATAGGCGGCGAGCTCCGGAGCCGGATCAAAGGGTACGGGCATAAGCGAACCGTACAGCTCACTCGTTCTCGGGAGGCAGGCTCACGAGGTAGTCGACCACCTCGGACATGCGCGCGCTGGCCATCGACACGGTGAGGTCGGCCGAGCCGTAGTACACCCGCAGCTCGTCACGCTCCTCGTCGTGGACCATGCCGGTGGGGAAGACGACGTTGGGCACGTCGCCGACCCGCTCGTATTCGGCGTCCGGGCCGAGCACCCAGCTCGGCGTGCGCCGCAGGACCCGCGTCGGGTCGTCGAGGTCGAGCAGCACCATCCCGACCCGGTAGATCGACGTCGCGACCATCTGCTTGACCCCGTGGTAGAGCGCGAGCCAGCCGTGCGGCGTCTCGATCGGCGGCGGCCCCATGCCGATCCGGGTGGCGTCCCACCACGGACCGGAGCGCGCTTGCAGCACCGGCTCGGGCGTCGTCCACGAGTGCAGGTCGGCCGACTTGGACAACCAGATGTCGGCACGCGCACCGACCGTCGACACCGGCCGGTGGAAGAGCACGAACTCGCCGCCGACGCGCCGCGGCAGCAGCGACGCGTTTTTGTCCTCGGGCGGCATGGCCACCCCGAGGTGCTCGACGCTCTGGAAGTCTTCGGTCAGCGCGAGCGCCACGCACGGCCCGCCCGGGCCGTAGGCGGTGTAGGCAATGACGTAGCCCTTGAGCTCCGGCACGTAGGTGACCCGTGGGTCCTCGACCCCCCAGCAGCTGCGGTGGTCGGTCGGGTCGTCGGCGATCAGCGGCTTGGGCGCGACTACCCAACCGGTGCGCCCGTTGTTGCTGCGCGCCACGGTCAGGTGCGAGATGCCCCGGCGGTCCTCGACCCGGGCCACGATCACCGTGTCGCCGTTGTGCAGCGCGGCGCCCGGGTTGAACACGCTGTTGATCGGATAGGGCCAGTCCGCCGCGGTGAGCAGCGGGTTGCTGGGGGCCCGGTGGAACAGCTCGGCGTCAGCGTGCATCGGTATGGCCCTCCGAGGTGCGGGAGCGGCGGCCGGAAGTCAGCCGGGACGGCGGCGCCGCGCGCCCCACGTTGGGTGCCTTGAGCGACCGGCTCAACGCCGGCACCGGTGGGTGCGGCGAAGTCGGCAAAGCCGCCAAACCCGCACGAAGGAGGCTGAGCAACGCCTGGTAATAGGCTAGCGTGGACTCCGCCCCTTGGTTCGGATTTGCCGCAGCCGCGGACAAACCGTCGCGGCAGGCACCGGTCGCCTCGACATAGAGCGGCACGCCGGCCCGGTTGCGGCCGAGGAACCAGTTGAACGCCGTGCCGGCCATCCGCGCGAGCGCCGCATCACCGGTGTACTGCCAGGCGTCGACCAGCGCCTCGGTCATCGCGGCCGCGTCGAGCGGCTGCTCGTCGCCGTCGTCGCCGAGCCACTTGTCGATCGGATCGTCGCGGTGGTGCCAGACGTTGCCGACGCACCGCAGCGTGCCGCCGGTGAGCCCGACGTGGTCGGCGTACCAGCGCAGCGCGGTGACCGCCCGCTCCGCGGTGGCCGACTCGCCGAGCATGTCGGCGCCGAGCAGCATGGCCTGCGCGAGCCGGGCGTTGTCGTAGGTGAGGTCGGGCTCGAACCAGTACCAGTCGGGTCCGGCGTTCGCGATCAGCGCCGCGTCCAGCCGGCGCAGGAGCTTGGCGGTCGGTTCGGTCCGGCGGGCCCGGGCGAACCCGAGCAGCGCGTAGGCGCCCGAGCGCAGCCCCAGGTCGGCCAGCTCGTCCAGGTGCGGGGCGGCCGCGTCCAGAAGCTGCCCGGCCAGTTCGGCAATGTCCCGCGGCACGGCCGGCCCGGCGGCCAGCTCGCCGAGCGACCAGATCGCCCGGCCGACGTGGTCGCCCAGATGTGGACCGTCCTGCCAGGTGCCGCTGTAGCTGAGCACGTTGTGCCAGGCGCCGGTCGGGCTGCTCGGGTCGTGGGCGGCGAGCAGGAACCGCATCGACTGGCGTAACCAGCGCCCGGCCAGCGCCGTTGGGTGCGCGTCCAGGCCGACGGTGAGCAGGTCGGCGGCGACGATCGCGAGCCGGGCGACGTCGTCGACGCAGTATCCGCTGGACAGTTCCGGCTCGGGCCCGACGGCGAACTGGATGATGCCGATCTCGTCGGTGAGCCGATCGAGGTGGGCGAGCGTGAGCGCCGGCGCCGGCGCGGTCGCGTGCCCGGGCCGACCGGCGGCCGCGTAGGCGCCGGTGATGACATCGCGGACCAGGCTCGCCTCGCGCGCGGCCACGGTCGGCCACTGCAGCCAGCCGGCGCTGGTCCGGGCCACCTCCTTGGCCTGGGCCAGCGACTCCGCGTCGCCGAGCAGCCCGCTGATCTCGGCGGCCAGCGCGTCGCGGTCGCCGCACGGCACGACCCGACCGGCCCCACCGGCCAGCATGTCGGCCGCGTAGCTGTAGTCGGACGACACTGCCGGCAGGCCGGCGCCGAGCGCGAAGGTCAGGGCGCCCGAGCAGATCTGCTCGGGCGACCGGTAGGGCGTGATGAACAGCGTGCTGGCGTGCAGCAGGGCGGCGAGCTCGTCGAGTGACAGGAAGGCGTCGACGAAGTGCACGTTGTCGGCCAGTCCCAGCCGGTCGACGGCGGCGTGCAACTGGGCGCGGTAGCCCTCGCCCTCGAGCCGCTTGACCTCCGGGTGGGTCGCGCCGGCGACCACGTACTGCGTGGTCGGGTGGTCGCGCACCACGTCGGCCAGGGCGTCGATCGCGATGTCGATGCCCTTGCCGGGGCTCAGCAGGCCGAAGGTGGTGAGCGTGGGCTTGCCCTCGAGCGTGGCGAGCAGGGCGCGAAGCTCCGGCCGCAGCGTTGCCGGGTCGGGCGCGCAGCGCATGGCGACCGGAGCGCCGTGCGGCACGACCACCAACTGGTGGCCGGCGGCGACGCCGGTGCGGATCGCGACCTGCCGGGCGGTCTCGGTGAACACGGTCACCTTGGCCGCGCCCGCGCACAGGTCGTGCAGCGTGGCCGCCTGGCCGGCCGACGGCCGGGACAGCACGGTGTGCAGCGTCACCAGGTACGGGATGCCGCAGTCGGAGAGCGCGTGGGCGAGTTGAACGATGTGCGAGCCGTCCGGCCCGCCGAAGATGCCGTACTCGTGCTGGATCAGCACGGCTTGGACGCCAGCCGTGCGCAGTACGGCAGCGGCGGCGGTGTAGTCCTCGATCTGGTCCTGGTTGATGGTCACGACGACTTCGTCGCCAAATTCGTGCCCGTCACGGTCGATCGCGACGACGACCGTCTGCAGGTCGTCGGTCGCTATCCCAAGGGCCTCACGCAGGTCGGCCGTGTAGGTGGCCAACCCGCACTGGCGAGGCAGATAGGTCGACACGATGCCGAGGCGATAAGGCGCGGCAGGGTGTGGCATGAGCTCATTGTTATCCCATGATCACGCGAAGAAACCTCGTACTCGTGGATACGCCGTTCGTCCTGTAGCCGCCCGGATGGGCTGTTCCGACCCCCGTGGGCGGCTCGGTGCCGGACCGGCGGGCTCCGTTTTCGCAGGCGCGGTAGCGTGCCCCTCGTGGATTCCCCAGCCGATCGCACGTTCCGGGTGGACCTTCGCGGGGTGGTTGATCTGCTCAGCCACCACCTGTATGCGAGTCCCCGCGTGTACGTGCGTGAGCTGCTGCAGAACGCCGTCGACGCGATCACCGCGCGGGCCGGCGGGCCGGCGCTGGTGCGCATCGACCCGCCCGAGCGGACCGGCGATGGCACTCTTCGCGTCGCCGACACCGGCATCGGGCTCACCGAGGAGCAGGTGCACGAGTTCCTGGCCACGATCGGCCGCAGCTCCAAGCGCGACGACTTCGGCTTCGCCCGGCACGACTTCCTCGGCCAGTTCGGCATCGGCCTGCTGTCCTGCTTCCTCGTCGCCGACGAGATCCACGTCGAGACGCGGGCGGCCGACGCGCCGACGGTCCGCTGGATCGGCTACGCCGACGGGCGCTACTCGATCGAGCCGGCCGACGCCCCCCGGGCCGAGGTCGGGACCACGGTCACCTTGAAGCCGCGGGTCGGCGCCGAGCACTGGCTCGGCCAGTCGACCGTGACCGACCTGGCCACGCTGTACGGGTCGCTGCTGCCGGTCTCGGTGCGGGTCGGCGGAGCACCGGTCACGGTCGGCGAGCCACCCTGGCGGCACGGCTCGCCCGACGAGCTAGTCCGGTACTGCGAGTCGATCTTCGGGTTCACGCCCCTGGACCTGATCCCGCTGAACGTGCCGGCCGCCGGGCTCACCGGGATCGCTTTCGTCCTGCCCATGCCGGCCAACCCGGCCGCGCGCGCCGGGCACCGTGTGTACCTCAAGCGCATGCTCCTGGCCGAGGGTGCCGAGGGCCTGCTACCGGACTGGGCGTTCTTCGCCCGTTGCGTCGTGGACACCACCGAGCTACGCCCGACCGCGAGCCGGGAGGCGCTGTACGAGGACGCCCTCCTCGAGGAGACCCGCACCGCGCTCGGCGACCAGCTCCGCGACTGGCTGGTCCGGCTGGCCACCGAGGACCGCCGGCGGGTCACCGAGTTCCTCAACATCCACCGGCTCGGGGTGAAGGCGCTCGCGCTACACGACGACGAGATGCTGCGGCTGGTCGAGCGGTACTGGCCGATGGAGACCAACGTCGGGCGGATGACCCTGGCCGACTTCCGGGCCGAGCACGACGTGGTCCGCTATGTCGTGCAGGTCGAGGACTTCCGCCAGATAGGTGCGGTCGCCGCCGCTCAGGGCATGCCGCTGGTCAACGCCGGGTACGAGTTCGACACGAAGATCATCGAGCGGCTGCCGCAGGCCGAGCCGGGCACCCTGATCGAGCGGGTCGAGCCGAGCGACCTGACCACCCACTTCGACCAGCTGGATCTCGCCGTCGAGCTGGCCCAGCGGCCGTTCGTGGCGCAGGCCCAGCGGGCCGTCGACCGGCTCGGCTGCGAGGTCGTGCTCCGCTCGTTTGACCCGGCCGGCCTGCCCGCGCTCTATCTGGTCAACAGCTCGGCCGCGTTCGCCGCCGAGCTGCGCGCGACGCGGGACCGGGTTGACGACGTTTGGGCCGACGTCCTGGACGCGCTGGCCAAGACCGACGACGCCGACCGCCCGCAGCTCGTGCTCAACTACCGCAATCCACTGGTACGGCGGATCAGCGAGCTCGCCGACGAGGAGCTGGTGCGGCTGTCCGTCGAAGCGCTTTACGGTCAGGCGCTGCTCCTCGGTCACCATCCGATCCGGCCGGCCGACGCGGCGCTGCTCAACAGCTCGTTCCTCGGGCTGCTGAACAAGGCCGTCCCCGGGGAGCCGGCGTGAAGACCGAGGAGGAGCTCTGGTCGCTGCTGCGCGAGGCGTACTCGATGCCGTTCGGCAGCGCCCAGATCGCGCTCGTCGAGCGGGTCATCCAGCATGCCGACGCCGAGGACTACGACGAGCTGCGCTTCGCCGCCCGGATGCAGGCGACGAACGCCTATGTGCACGGCGGCGAGCCGGCCAAGTCGTTCGTCACGTTCTCCTGGTGCCGGGCCGAGTACGACGAGCACCCCGAGCGGCACGACCGGGCCGACGAGCACCTGCTGCTGTGGCACTTCAAGTACATGGTCAGCGGGATGACCAAGTTTCCGCAGGTGCCGCTGCAGCGCACGTACGACGTGCTGGACGACATGGAGGGCCGCTTCCGGGCCGGCGGGCACAGCCTGCACGCGGTCTACCAGTACCGGTGGGTGGTCGCCGAGCACATCGGCGACCCGGCCGCCGAGGAGTGGTTCGAGAAGTGGTCGGCCGCGCCGCGCGACGACAACTCCGACTGCGTCGGCTGCGACCCGACGTCCAAAGTGGAGCATCTGGCCGCCCGGGCCCGCGACGAGGAGGCGGTCGCCCTCGCCGGACCGGTGCTCGGCGGGCGGCTCACCTGCGTCGAGCAGCCGCAGTCGATCCTTACCGAGCTGCTCTGGCCGTACCTGCGCACCGGCCGGTTGGACGAGGCGGCCGACGCCCACCGGCGCGCGTACCGGCGGCTGCGCGCCAACCTTGCCGACCTCAGCTCGATCGCCGACCACATCGCGTTCTGCGCGGTCACCGGCAACGAGTCGCGGGGCCTGGAGATCCTCGAACGGCACCTCGGCTGGCTGTCGACCCCGCCTTCGCCGTACGCGGAGATGTGGTTCGCCGCGTCGGCCGCCCGGCTGCTGCAACGGCTCGACGGGGTGAGCGTCCGCCGGGGTAGCGCCGAGGTCCCGGCGGCCGAGTTGGCCGCCGAGTTCGCTGCCACGGCCCGCGAGCTGGCCGCCCGGTTCGACGCCCGCAACGGCACCGGCGCGGTCGGGGCGCGGATCGAGCGGCGGCTCGCCGATCCGCCGCTGGTGGGGCACCTGCCGCTCGGCGCGGCCGACTCGCGTCGGCGCCCGGCCGTGACCCGGCCTTCTCGCGTGCCCGCGCCGCTGCCGGTCGAGCCGGACGCCCTGCTCGCGCACGCCGAGACGATGCTGCGGCTGCTGCGGACCGACGAGGCGAAGGCGGCCTGGCAGGCGTTCGACGAACGGTTCCCGGAGCCGGCCCCGGCACTGGCCGCGCGGCGCCTGGACGGCAAGGCCTTGGTGCTTGCGGGCGACGAGGAGTCGGCCGCGGCCGAGGCCACGTTCCGGGCCGCCGCCGCGGCCTACCGCGCGGCCGGGATCGAGGTGCCGGCGCTGGTCGCGGAGGTACGGGCGGCCGCACTGAACGCGCACGACGAGGAGCGCGCGACGCCGGCGATCGGCGTCATCGAGGCGCTCACCGAGCGGATGCTCGAGATCGCCGACGCCGAGATGCGCGCGGCCGCGATCCTGCGGCTGGCCAACGCCTACACGCGGGCCGGCCGGCTCGACGATGCGCTCGTCCACCTCGATCGGGCGACCATGGAGGCGCCCGACGAGCCACTGCTGCGCGCCGAGATCGCCGCTCGCCGGGCGCACTGCCTGCTCATGCTCGAGCGGTACGACGAGTCGGCGCATGAGGCAGGCGAGGCGCGCCGCCGGTACGCGCAGTTCGACGACCCGCCGATCGCCGCCATGGGCTGCATCGTGCAGGGTCACGCGCTGGCCAACCTGGACCGCTTCGACCCGGCGACCGAGGCGTTCACCGAGGCCGTCCGGCTGTCCGAGGACCGGGCGATCAAGCTGTCCGCGCTGATCGGCCGGGCCCGCACCCGGCGCGCCGCGGGCGACCCGCTGGGCGCCGTCGGCGACTTCGGCGAGGCGGTTGCCGTGCACGTCGCGGCCGGCGAGGACAGCGCGGCCGCGATGCTCCGTTACGAGCTGTCCGCGGCCCACCGCGCGGCCGGGCAACTGCTCGACGCCGCCGAGGCCGGCGAGTCGGCGGTCGACACGTTCGACCGGCTGGGTTCGCAGGACTCGGCCGACCGCGCCCGATACCTGCTCGCCAGCATTTACCGCGAACTGGGCGAGCACGACCGGGCGGTCACGCTCCTGCAACTCATCGCCAGCAACCTGGACGGCTTCGACAACCTGCCGGGGCGCGCGCAGATGCTCGAAGAGGCGGGCCAGGCCCAGTACGAGACCGACCGGGACGCGCAGGCGGCGCAGAGCTTCGCCGCCGCGGCCGACGCCTACCGGGCCGCCGACCTGGCCTTCGACGAGCTGCGCGCGCGTCGCTGGCAGGCCATCTCGCTGCGCTGGGCCGACGAGCCGGACCCGGCCCTCGCCGCGCTGGCCGAGGCGGACACGCTGGCCACCACGCTGGAGGGCGACGAACCGGCGCTGGTCTGGGAAAAGGCCATGCTCGCGTACGACGGGGTGCGGGTCCTGATCGGCGCCAACCGGGCCCCGGAGGCGTTGGATCGCATCGCCGGGGTGGCCGACACCTTCCGGGGCATCGAGGCCTTCGGCGAGGCGCTGCAGACCGACCTGTTGCACGGCGAGCTGCTCCTCCGGCTGGAGCGGGCGGGCGCCGCCGAGCCGATGCTGCGCTCGGTGCTGGGCGCCGCGCCGCACGATTCCCAGTTGCGGGAGAACGCGGTGTGGCTGTTGAGCGAGGCCCTGGAGATGCTCGGCCGGTCGGACGAGGCCGAGGAGCTGCGCCGCGAGAACGGCCTGTGAGTGCGACGCGCGGAGAAGCATATACTTAACGATCGTTCAGGATCTGTTTGACATTAGGTTAGGCTCTTCGGCATGACAGTGGATCAGCGGGCGGCGAAGCCTCCGGCGCAAACCCGGCGGCGGTCGCGGCGCGACGAGATCCTCGAGATCGCGGTCGGGCTCTTCGCCAGCCGCGGCTACCACGGGGTCTCGATGGACGACATCGGAGCGGCGGCCGGCGTGACCGGTCCGGCGCTCTACCACCACTTCGCCGGCAAGGAAGCGATGCTGGCGGCCGCGCTGATCCCGGTGAGTGAGCTGTTACTGGCCGGCGGGCGCAAACGCACCGCCGAGAACCCGGAGCCACGGGCGGCGCTGGCCGCTCTCGTGGACTTCCATGTGGACTTCGCGCTGAACCACCCCGAGGTCATCACGCTGCAACTGCACGAGCTCGATCGGATCCCCGAGGAGCCCCGGCGCCAGATTCGCCGGCTTCAGCGGTTGTACGTCGAAGAGTGGGTCACCACGCTGTCCACCCTGCGGCCGGAGCTCGACGCCAACGAGGCCCGCGTGCTGGTCCACGGCGCATTCGGCCTGATGAACGCGACGCCGTTCATGCGCGGCGAGGTGGATCAGGGCCGCCGGGCCATGCTGCTGCGCGCGGCCACGCTGTCCGCGTTGACCCAGGTTTCCACCGGCTGAGCCGCTATTTCCACAGGCATCCACAGAGTTATCCACAGGGAGAGGTCGGCATGATCGCGTCGCTGCTGGTCGCGAACCGCGGTGAGATCGCCCGCCGGGTCATCCGTACGGCCAAGCGGCTGGGGATCCGGGCCATCGCGGTCTACTCGGAGGTCGACGCCGGCCTGCCCCACGTGACCGAGGCCGACGAGGCGGTGCTGATCGGGCCGGCCAACCCGGCCCAGTCCTATCGCAACGCCGACGCGATCCTGGCCGCCGCCAAGGCGACCGGTGCCGAGGCCATCCACCCCGGCTACGGCTTCCTCTCCGAGAACGCGAGCTTTGCCAGTACCACTGAAGCCAATGGATTGATCTGGGTCGGACCCGGCGCGGCGGCGATCACCGCAATGGGTGACAAGATCAACGCCCGCAATCTCATGGCGGCGGCGGGGGTGCCGGTCGCGCCCGGCACGACCGACCCGGCGGTGAGCATCGAAGCGGCGCTCGACGCGGCCGCCACCATCGGCTACCCGGTGATGGTCAAGGCCGCGGCCGGCGGGGGCGGGATGGGCATGGCCGTCGCCGCCGACGAGGCCGCGCTGCGCACCGAGCACGAGAAGGTGCGCGGGTTCGCCGAGCGGATGTTCGGCGACGGGTCGGTGCTGATCGAGCGGTACTTCCCGCGCGTGCGCCACGTCGAGGTGCAGATCCTCGGCCTCGCCGACGGGCGGGTCGTGGCGCTCGGTGAGCGGGACTGCTCGGTGCAGCGGCGCAACCAGAAGCTGGTCGAGGAGACCCCGTCCCCGGCCGTCACGCCGGAGCTGCGGCAGCGGCTGCTCGCCGCGGGCGTCCTGGCCGGGCAGGCGGTCGACTACCGCAACGCCGGCACGGTCGAGTGCCTGCTCGACCCGACGACCGGCGAGTTCTTCTTCTTGGAGATGAACACGCGCCTGCAGGTCGAGCACCCGATCACCGAGGCGGTGCTGGGCCTCGACCTCGTCGAGGAGCAGTTGCGGGTGGCCTCCGGGCTGGCTCCCACGTTTGACCCGGACGCGCTGGCGCCCCGCGGGCACGCGATCGAGCTGCGGGTCAACGCCGAGGACCCGAAGCGGTTCCTGCCCGGGCCGGGCGCGATCACCACGTGGGTCGAGCCGAGCGGCGAAGGCATCCGGGTCGACTGCGGCTATGCGGCCGGGACGACCGTCACACCCTCGTACGACTCGCTGATGGCCAAGCTCATCGTGCACGGCGCCGACCGGGCCGACGCGCTGGCCAAGGCGCGAGCTGCGGTCGCCGGGTTCGAGATCGCCGGGCCCAAGTGCAACCTGCCGTTCTTCGCCGAGCTGCTGGACAACGCCGAGTTCGTGTCCGGCGACTACGACACCGGCATCGTGGGGCGAATGAGATGAGCGATGCACTGTGCCGTCGGGCGTCTGGACCTCGGGCTGCGCTTGCGCGGCCGGATCAGAAGACGGCCGGTCCCGGCGCGATGCATCGTGACCAGGAGGAATCGTCATGATCTCCATCCGGGAGGTTGGACCCCGGGACGGGCTGCAAAACGAGGACCCGGTCCCGACCTCGGCCAAGGTCCGGCTGCTCGACGCCCTGTCGGCAACCGGGGTCAAGCGCATCGAGGCGGTCTCGTTCGTCCACCCGAAGGCGATCCCGCAGATGGCCGACGCCGACGAGGTGTGGGCGGCCGCCCAGCGCAACCCGGAGGTGCGCTATTCGGCGCTGATCCCCAACTCGCGCGGCGCGCAGCGAGCGCTCGACGCCGGCTTCCGGGAGATCGAGGTCGTCGTGTCGGCGTCCGACACGCACAACCGGCGTAACGTCAACCGGTCGACCGACGAGTCGCTCGACGACATCACCGGGCTCATCGGGCTGCTGCACGCGGCCGGCGCCAGTGTCGAAGTGATCGTCTCGACCAGCTTCGGCTGCCCGTACGAGGGCGACGTCGACCCGGCACGGGTGGCCGCGATCGTCGACCGCGCGGTGGCCGACGGCGCCGACCGGGTCGCGTTCGGCGACACGACCGGGATGGCCACGCCCCGGCGGGTCCGCGAGGTGGTCGGGCTGGTCCGCGAGCGGCAGCCGGACATCCCGCTGCTCCTGCACTTCCACAACACCCGGGGCACGGCGCTGGCCAACATCCTGACCGCGCTCGAGCTCGGGGTGACGGAGTTCGACGCGAGCGTCGGCGGGCTGGGCGGCTGCCCATACGCGCCGGGAGCGACCGGCAACGTGGCCACCGAGGAGGTCGTGCACATGTTGCACGACATGGGCCTCGACACCGGCATTGACCTGGGCGCTCTCATCGAGGCCGCCCGGTTGGCCGAGGAACTCGTCGGCCGGGAACTGCCCTCCGGCGTGCTGCGCGCCGGGCCGCGACTGCCCCTTTGACGGCCCCCTGTCCGTTTCGTGGCTATTCCCGGGATTGTGGCGTGTCCACCGGTCCGTCGATTCGTTGCTCAGTACGGTAAGGGTCGCTTGTAGGGCATTTGCCCGACATGAGACCGCAACACCGGGCGCACGAGAGAGGCGGACATGACGGGGACAGCGGGGTCGAGCAACGAGCGCAGCCCGCGCTCGGGGCCGGCATCGTCCCTGCGTCGCGCCCGGTACACCAGGCTCGCCGTTCGTGGACTGGTCGTGGCCGGCTTCGCCGGCGTGGCCTGGCTGCTCTCGTCGTCGGCCGCCCACGCGTCAGCAACGACGCCGGACGTTTTGGCGACGTTCCCGAGCCAGCTGTTTACGCACGTACTCCCGACGACGACCGCCCAACCGGTGGCCGGTCAGGAGAGGCAAGGGCGTTTGCGGGGTGGCGCGGAGTTGCCGGTGCTCCAACCGGTAGCCGCCGCGACGAGCCCGTTCATGACGATCACCAGCACCGTCGTCCGTCCGGGCGGGGCCACCGCCCCGACGGCGACCGTGCCGGCAGCGGCGCGTACCCGCTCGGCAGCGAAGGCAGGCCACACCAGGTCGCCGCTGGCCGGGCCGAACGCCGGTGCCACGCTCCCGGTGAGCGCTCGACGCGATATCGCCAGGACGGATTTGACCGCCGGGACTGATATCGCCGGCCTCACCACCCTCACCGGGGTCGCCAAGGACGGCCCGGTGAAGGACCCCGCGATCGTGCGTGGCGCCGGTTCCCGGCACCGCGCCGGTAGCGACCAACCCCCGGCGGATGCCGGGGACCCGATCGATCCGCGGCGCACGCACCACGTGCCGCTGCTTCCCCGCCCGGCGCCGGCTCAAGTACCGCCGGGCGTGGGTCTCACCAGTGGGGTGCCGAGCATGAACTCGGGCCCGAGCCAGGACGGTGGCGCTCCGGCCATTGTGCCTGCGACCACGGCTGCTGCCACGGCGGCGACCGACCGGCCGGACAGGGCCGACGACGTCGAGGTTCGGACGCTGATCGCCGAATCGCCGACGATTTCACCGGACTAGTCCGGCAGTTCACCGCGCGCTGTACGTCCCGCTTCGACGGGACCGGCTGCAGCCTGCGCAGCAGTTCCTCTGGGCGTCCGCCGTGCCGGCGGAGCCGGGCAGCGCATGCCCGAGAACGGCAACCCAGCCGGCCTCCTGACTGGCAACTGATTGATGCACCACATACGAAGAAAATCGACGAAAGGTCACTTTTCAACCATGAAGACGTGGGTTCGCAAGTCGCTCAACGTCGGCGTGCTTTCTGCGGGCTTCCTGCTCGTTTCGGGCGGGGCCGCGCACGCCGACTGGACGACTGGCTACAACGCCGGCCTGCTCGACGGCAATCAGCTCGACACCAAGCTGCAGGTGCCCGTCGACGTCAGCGGCAACGCCCTGGGCCTGCTCGGCTTCGCCGACGCCCAGAGCGGTGGGGGCGCGGTCGCCAACACCGAGTCGGCCACGACCGAGTCGGCCAACTCGACCGAGGCGTGGACGACCGGGTTCAACGGCGGCATCCTCAACGGCAACCAGCTGAGCAACACCCTGCAGGTGCCGGTCAACGTCTGCGGCAACTCGATCGCCGTGCTCGGCTTCGCCAACGCCTCCTGTGGCGGCGGCGCGGTCGCCAACACCGGTGGCATGCACGCGCACCGGGGTGGCGAGAGCACCCAGCTCGAGCGGCGCCACCACGGCAACGGCGGCATGGCCGGGGCCAACGGCTGGGGCGGCGCCTCGGCCAACAGCAACGGCGGCGGCAACTGGACGACCGGCTACAACGCCGGTCTGCTCAACGGCAACCAGGCCTCGAACACCATCCAGGTCCCGATTGACCTGTGCGGCAACGCGATCGCGGTGGCCGGCTTCTCGAGCGCGTCCTGCTCGGGCGGCGCGTGGGCCAACGCCGAGTCGGCCACGACCGAGTCGGCTCGCACGGAGGACCGGACCACCGGGTTCAACGCCGGCGTGGCCAACGGCAACCAGATCAGCAACACGCTGCAGGTGCCGATCAACGTCTGCGGCAACTCCATCGCGGTGCTGGGCTTCTCCAGCGCGTCGTGCGGTGGCGGCGCGGTGGCCAACACCGGCGGCATGGGCAACGGCAACGGCCACCACCGGCACCACCAGGGTGGCAACGGCGGCGACAACGGCACCGGCGACAGCAACGGTGGCTACGACGCCACGGGCAACAGCGTCTACGGCAACTCGGCCGGTGCGACGGGCGTCCAGACCCACAAGGTCAAGGCCAAGCACGGCGTGAAGTCCGGCGAGGCGGCCGACGAGCACGGCATGTGGAACGACCCGAACGGCAGCGGCAACGGTAACGACGGCTACGGCGACGTCAGCCCGGCCGGCTACAGCGCCGGGGCCAACGGCGGCTACGGCGACAGCAACGGCAACGGTGACGCCAACGGTGGCTACGACGGCAACGGCTCCGGCAACGGGGACGACAACGGCGGCCGTCACCACCACGGCGGCTGGGGCAACGGCAACGGTGGCGCCAACGGCGGCGGGGCGACGGCCAACGCCGGTTCCTGCGGCGACTGGACGACCGGCTACAACGCGGGTCTGCTCAACGGCAACCAGGTGAGCAACACGCTGCAGGTCCCGGTCAACATCAGCGGCAACGCCATCGGCATCCTCGGCTTCGCCAGCGCGTCCAGCCAGGGCGGGGCAGTCGCCAACGCCTGCTGAGGCCTCTCGGGGACCCGCTCACTGAGTCAGTGATCGGAAATTTGCGACAGTAAGTGGCACCACGCCCTCCGCGTCGGCTACCCTAACGATCGTTCAGGTAGCTGACGCGGAGGCGATGGTGTCCATCGACGAAGAAGCCCTGGCCCAGCTTGCCAAGCGAGTGCGGGCCGGCGGCGCGGAGAAATACCACGCGGCCAACAGTGCGCGCGGGAAGCTCTTCGCCCGCGAGCGGGTGGCGCTCCTGCTCGACGAGGGCTCGTTCGTCGAGGACGGGATGTTCGCCAACGTGCAGGCCGAGGGCCTGCCGGCGGACGGCGTCATCACCGGCTCGGGGACCGTCGACGGCCGCCCGGTCTGCCTGATGGCCAACGACTCGACCGTCAAGGCCGGCTCCTGGGGCGCTCGCACGGTCGAAAAGATTATCCGGATCATCGAGAAGGCCTACGCGTCCGGCGTGCCGATGATCTACCTCGTCGACTCGGCCGGCGCCCGGATTACCGACCAGGTCGATCTCTTTCCCGGCCGCCGAGGTGCCGGCAAGATCTTCTACACGCAGGTCAAGGCCAGCGGCAGCATCCCGCAGGCGTGCGCGCTCTTCGGCCCGTCGGCCGCCGGCGGCGCCTACATCCCCGCCTTCTGCGACGTCGTCGCGATGGTCGAGGGCAACGCGTCGATGTATCTGGGCTCCGATCGCATGGTCGAGATGGTGACCGGCGAGAAGACCACGCTCGAGGCGATGGGCGGCGCGCGCGTCCACACCACCGAGTCCGGCGTCGGGCACTTCCTGTGCAAGACCGAGGCCGAGGCCATCGAGGCCATCCGGCGATACCTGTCATACCTGCCGTCGAACTGGACCCAGCCGCCGCCCGTGTTAGAAGCGGGGGTGGATCCACATGCCGATCTCGGGTCGATGGTGCCGGCCAACGAACGGCAGGCGTTCGACATGCGCCGCTACGTGCGCGGGCTGCTCGACCAGGACTCATTCTTCGAAATTCAGGCGCTCTGGGCGCGTGAGGTCACGGTCGGCTTCGGCCGGCTCGAGGGCCGCGTCGTCGGCGTGGTCGCCAACAACTCGATGTTCAAGGGCGGCGTGCTCTTCGTCGACTCGGCCGACAAGGCGACCCGCTTCATCCAGCTCTGCGACGCGTTCAACGTGCCGCTGCTCTTCCTCTCCGACGTGCCCGGGTTCATGGTCGGCGCGACGGTCGAGAAGCAGGGCATCATCCGGCACGGTGCCAAGATGATCACCGCGGTCTCCGAGGCGACGGTGCCGAAGATCTGCGTGGTCGTGCGCAAGGCCTACGGCGCCGGGCTGTATGCGATGGCCGGGCCGGGCTTCGAGCCGGAGGCCACGATCGCCCTGCCGACCGCCAAGATCGCGGTGATGGGCGCCGAGGCCGCGGTCAACGCCGTCTACGCCAACAAGATCGCCGCGCTGCCGGAGGACGAGCGGGCCGCCTTCGTCGCCGCCAAGCGCGAGGAATACGAGCGCGACATCGACGTGATGCGCCTGGCCAGCGAGCTCGTCGTCGACGCCGTGATCGACCCGGCCGAGCTGCGCGGCGAGCTGATCCGTCGTTTCCGGCTGGCCCAGGACAAGCCCCGAACCTTCTCCATGCGGCGGCATGGAGTCACACCGGTCTAAGGAGTCCACTCTCATGTTCGAGCTCGACGAGGAGCACGAGGCGCTGCGCAAGAGCGTGCAGGACTTCGCGCACGAGGTCGTCGCCCCGGTGATCGGGGACTTCTACGAGCGGCACGCGTTCCCATACGACATCGTCCGGCAGATGGGCAAGATGGGCCTGTTCGGCCTGCCCTTCCCGGAGGCCTACGGCGGCATGGGCGGCGACTATTTCGCGCTGTGCCTGGCGCTGGAGGAGTTGGCGCGTGTCGACTCGTCCGTCGCGGTCACGCTCGAGGCCGGCATCTCGTTGGGGGCCATGCCGATTTATCGGTACGGGACCGAGGCGCAAAAACAGCAGTGGCTGCCCCGGTTGACGTCGGGTGAGGGGCTGGCCGCGTTCGGCCTGACCGAGCCGGGCTTCGGGTCGGACGCCGGCGGAACGGCCACCCGCGCCGTCCTCGACGAGCGGACGAACGAGTGGGTCATCAACGGCTCCAAGGCGTTTATCACCAACTCGGGCACCGACATCACGATCCTGGTCACGGTCACGGCGGTGACCGGCACCAACCCGGACGGCTCGAAGGAGATCTCAACGATCATCGTGCCGTCGGGGACGCCGGGCTTCACCGTCCAGCCCGGGTACTCGAAGGTCGGCTGGTGCGCGTCGGACACGCACGAGTTGTCCTTCGACGACGTGCGCGTGCCGGCCGACAACCTGCTCGGCCCGCGCGGGCGCGGGTTCGCCCAGTTCCTGCGGATCCTCGACGAGGGCCGGATCGCGATCGCGGCGCTCGGGGTCGGGCTGGCCCAGGGCTGCGTCGACGAGTCGGTCGTCTACGCCAAGCAGCGGCACGCCTTCGGCCATCCGATCAGCGACTTCCAGGCGATCCAGTTCAAGATCGCCGACATGGAGATGCGGGCCTACACGGCGCGGCTGGCCTACTACGACGCGGCGGCGCGACTGCTCGACGGGCGCGACTTCAAGCGCCAGGCGGCGATCGCCAAGCTCTACTCGAGCGAGATCGCGATGGCCAACGCTCGCGAGGCAACGCAGGTGCACGGCGGATACGGCTTCATGAACGAGACGCCGGTCGGGCGCATGTACCGCGACGCCAAGATACTGGAGATCGGCGAGGGTACGTCCGAGGTCCAGCGGATGGTGATCGCGAGGTCGCTCGGCCTCTAGCAATCCGGGCCCGCGGGGTTCGGTGGACCCGGTGGGGGCTTGGGAACGCGGACCTGGCAGCGGAGGCGCCCAGCGCCGGAGCGGTGTCTGGCGGGAACGGTCGTGCGCCCGGCGGACCCGAGCCCTCAAAATCAGGTGCCGGAGGTGGCGTCCGGGCGGACGGCGTCGCGGACCGTGCGAAGCGCGTCCAGCAGCTGCTCCAGCCGCTCCGGCTCGAGCAGCCCGGTGAACCACTCGGTGATGAGCTCGAGGTGACCGGGTAGGACCTCGAGCACCTTGGCCTGCCCGGCGTCGGTAATCACGGTGTAGGCGCCGCGGCGGTCGGTCGCGCAGGCGCGTCGTGCGGCCAATCCGTCGCGCTCGAGGCGGTCGACGACGCGAGTGATGCCGCTCGTGGACAGGCCGGTCTGGGCCGCGAGGTCGGTCATCCGCAACTCGCCGCCGGCCGAGCGGGCGAGGCGCACGAGCACCTCGAAGTCGACCATGCCCAGGTTGTGCTGGCCGATCTGGCTGCTCAGCCGCGTGTTCAGGCCGGTGAAGGCCTCGACGAAGAGCCCGATCGCGGTGATCCGTGGATCGTCAAGCAGTTCACTACCCACCCCACCAGTCTAGCAGTCAGCTCTTGACAACTCAGATTTTGACTGGAGTATGGTTGCTCAGGCAATCATCTTTGGTACCGCTCTTCTGGAGGACAGCATGACGTCCGGCACGCGCGACTTCGAGGGCATTCAGATCCCCACGCCCGGCGAGTTCTCGATCGATCCGAACCACACCCGGGTGAGCTTCACCGTCCGCCACCTCATGGTGAGCAAGGTGCGCGGCGGCTTTACCGGCACGAAGGGTGCCATCACGATCGCCGAGAACCCGCTCGAGTCCAGCGTGGAGATCGAGATCGACGCCGCGACCATCGACACCGGCGTCACCGATCGCGACAACCACCTGCGCAGCCCCGACTTCCTGGACGTCGAGAAGTGGCCGACGCTCACCTTCCGCAGCACCGAGGTGCTTGCGCCCAAGGACAATGAGTTCCGGCTCCTCGGCGACCTGACCATCCGCGACGTGACCCGCCCGGTCGAGCTCGACGTCGAGTTCGAGGGCCACATCGTCAGCCCGTACGGACACGAGGTCATCGGCTTCAGCGCGACGACCGAGATCAACCGCGATGAGTTCGGCATCACCTGGAACCAGGCGATCGAAGCCGGCGGCGTGGTCGTCGGGCCGCGGGTGAAGATCGAGATCTCGGCCGAAGGTGTGCGTAAGTAACACGCCATTTGTGCCACCCTCCGCACATTTTCACTCACTTTCGGCTCAACTCGTGTCCCTTTTGTCCCTAGCGAGATACGCGACCCGCTCTTAACGTGAAGGGTCACAGCTCTCGCCGGGATGGGAACCACATGGGCAAGGACGTCATGACGGGCGCGTTCTCCAGGGAGGATCGCGCCCGTTACCGTCAGAAGGTCCGGCGCTGTCTGGACGTCTTTGCCCTGATGCTCAACGACTTCAGCTTCGACGCCGAGCGACCGATGACCGGGCTCGAGTTGGAGCTCAACCTGATCGACCCGGACGGCCAGCCGGCCATGCGCAACGCCGAGGTGCTGGCCGACCTGGCCGACCCGTCGTTCCAGACAGAGCTCGGCCTGTTCAACCTCGAGGTCAACCTCGCGCCCCGGCTGATCGAGGGCAAGGGCCTGGACGGCTACGAGCGGGAGCTGCTGGCCAGCCTCCAGCACGCGGATGAGCGGGCCCATAAGTCCGACGCCCGGCTGGTGCTCATCGGCATCCTGCCCACGCTGCGGCAGGAGCACGCAGTCCTGGACAACCTGTCGGCCAACCCGCGCTACCGGCTGCTCAACGAGCAGATCATCGCGGCGCGCGGCGAGGACATGACGCTCAACATTCGCGGCAACGAGCGGCTGCAGACGTCCATGGACTCCATCGCGGCCGAGGCGGCCAACACGAGCCTGCAGTTCCATCTGCAGGTGTCACCGGACGCCTTCGCCACATACTGGAACGCGTCCCAGGCGATCGCCGGTGTGCAGATCGCGGTCGGGGCCAACTCCCCGTTCCTGTTCGGCAAGCGGCTGTGGGCCGAGACCCGCATCGCGCTCTTCGAGCAGGCGACCGACACACGCCCGGAAGAGCTGCGCACGCAGGGGGTCAGGCCGCGCGTCTGGTTCGGCGAGCGGTGGATCACGTCGATCTTCGACCTGTTTGAGGAGAACGTGCGCTACTTCCCGCCGCTGCTGCCGATCATCCAGGACGAGGATCCGGTCGAGGTGCTCACCGCCGGCGGCGTGCCCCAGCTCAGCGAGCTTCGCTTGCACAACGGCACCGTGTATCGCTGGAACCGCCCGGTCTACGACGTCATGAACGGCCGGCCCCACCTGCGGGTGGAAAACCGGGTGCTGCCGGCCGGCCCGACCGTCATCGACCAGGTGGCCAACGCCGCGTTCTACTTCGGGCTGGCCGGCGAGCTGGCCGAGCGGGACCGGCCGATCTGGACCCAGCTGCCGTTCTCGGCGGCCGAGGAGAACTTCCACACCGCCGCCCGCGAGGGCCTGAGCGCGCGCGTCTGGTGGCCCCACGTGGGCGAGGTCCGCGTGGCCGAGCTCGTGCTCGACCAGCTGCTGCCGATCGCCTCCGACGGCCTTGACCGATTCGGGGTCGACGCGGCGATCCGCGACCGGTTTTTGGGAGTCATTGCCGGAAGGTGTACGACCGGACGCAACGGCGCGGTGTGGCAGACCGAGATGGTGCAGCTGCTCGAGCGCCGGCACCACCTCGACCGGGCCTCTGCACTACGGGAGATGCTGCGCCACTACGCCGACGGGCTCCAGCACAACGAGCCCGTCCACACCTGGCCTTATTAGCTACGAC
>Ga0070683_100000552_pt1 | contig 26544 bp, 19 predicted proteins | sample KBSC713LmetaG_FD_64662 | JGI IMG/M metagenome (GOLD analysis project Ga0070683, IMG submission 64662) | Corn rhizosphere microbial communities from Kellogg Biological Station, Michigan, USA - KBS C7.1-3L metaG | ecosystem: Host-associated > Plants > Roots > Rhizosphere ... | reverse complement strand
ATCCGGGCTGTGGTGCGCCGCAGGCCGCTTTCACATCGATCCCTGGGAACCCGTCGAACGCGCGGTGATCACGCATGCCCACGGCGACCACGCGCGTCCTGGCAGCGCGAGCTATCTCTGCGCGTCACCCTGCGAGCCGCTCCTCCGTCGACGATTCGGTGCCGACTGCACGATTGAGTCGATTCCGTACGGACGGCTGATCGACATCGGTGACGCTCGACTCAGCTTTCATCCCGCCGGCCACGTGCTCGGATCCGCGCAGGTTCGAATCGAATCCAAGGACGATGGCGTCTGGGTCGTCGCCGGTGACTACAAGCGAGCGCCGGACCCGACCTGCGCGCCGTTCGAGCCTGTCCGCTGCGATGTCTTCGTCACTGAATCAACCTTCGGTCTGCCGATTTACCGATGGGATCCCACCGAATCAGTGATCGCTGACCTGAACGGCTGGTGGGGCGCAAACCGCGACGCCGGGCGCACGTCGGTGCTGTTCTGTTACACCATCGGCAAGGCGCAGCGCGTGCTGGCCGAGTTGATGCGTGTGACGGATCGAACCATCTACGTGCACGGGATGATGCTCGGCATGATCGACACGTATCGCCAGTCGGGTGTCGCGATGCTGCCGGTTTCACCGGTCATCGAGCGGACGGGCCGGGCGCGGTCGGCATCACCGGCGTTCGCCGGCGAGCTCGTACTCGCCCCTTTGTCCGCGCGTGGCACTCCCTGGATGCGAAGACTTGGCGATATCTCCGACGCGTTCGCATCGGGTCTGATGCGCGTCAGAGGCGTCCGCAGGCAGCGCGGGTACGACCGGGGGTTCGTGCTCTCCGATCACGCCGACTGGCCGGCACTCTTGCAGACCATCGACGAAAGCGGAGCCGACCGCGTCCTCGCGACGCACGGTTACGCCGAACCGCTCGCGCGCCACCTGCGCGAGCGAGGCTTCGACAGTGGCGTCATTCGCACTGCATGGGAAGGAGAGCCGGCGGGGGACTAGGGAGTGCTGAATGCTGAATGCTGATTGAGATATGCGACTCTTTGCTGCGTTGTACGACGCCATCGATAGCACGACATCGACCAACGCGAAGGTGTCGGCGATGGCCACGTACTTCAGAGAGACGCCGCCAGCGGATGCGGCGTGGGCGGTGTTCTTTCTGACCGGCCGGCGCCTGAAGCGCCTGGTGTCGTATCCAGCCATTCATACCTGGGCGCTGATGGCGACCGGCATTGATTCCTGGATGCTCGAGGAATGCTACTCGGTCGTCGGCGACGGCGCCGAGACGGTGGCGCTCGTCCTCGATCAGGTCGCGGTCGCGACAACCGAAGATATGCCGCTCGCCGAGTGGGTCGAGGGGCGGATCCTGCCGCTGCGGGAACTGGATCCTGACGCACAACAGCGGCGCGTCAGCGAATGGTGGAGCGCACTCGATCGTCTTCAGCGCTTCATGCTCCTGAAGATCCTGACCGGCGAACTCCGAGTCGGTGTCTCGCAGACACTGGTCGTCCGCGCGCTTGCCCAGTCCGCGGATCTGCCGCCGACGACCCTCGCGGCGCGAATGATGGGCGACTGGACGCCGTCGGCCGATTGGTTCGGCGGTCTGCTGTCGCACGAACACACGACCGAGGACCGGTCGCGTCCGTTTCCGTTCTTTCTCGCATCGCCGCTGGAGGATCCAGTCGACACGCTTGGATCGCGCGACGAGTGGATCGTCGAGTGGAAGTGGGACGGCATCCGCGCCCAGCTGGTTCGACGCGGCGGCGCCGTCCACGTGTGGTCCCGTGGTGAAGAGCTCATCACCCACCGCTTTCCGGAAATCGCGGCGGCGGCGACACGACTTCCAGACGGCACCGTCCTCGACGGCGAGGTGCTCGCGTTTCGCGACAATCGGCCCCTTCCCTTTTCGGCGTTGCAACAGCGCATCGGGCGCCAGAAACAAGTCGCGCAAATGGTCCGAGCCGTACCCGCCGTGTTCATGGCGTACGACATCCTCGAACACAACGGCATCGATATTCGTGCTCAGACACTCGAGGAGCGTCGTCGTCTTCTCGAGTCGCACGTCACCGCCCAGGCGGTCCTTCGTACGTCTGAAATCGTCACCGCGGCCACGTGGACGGAGCTGGCTGCGCTGCGATCGGAATCTCGAGCGCTTGGCGTGGAAGGGCTGATGCTGAAACGGCGCACGTCGGCCTATGGTGTCGGCCGCCGGCGCGGCGACTGGTGGAAGTGGAAGATCGATCCCTACACCATCGATGCGGTGCTCATCTACGCGCAGCCGGGAAGCGGGAAGCGCGCGAGCCTGCTGACCGACTACACCTTCGGTGTGTGGGACGCAGGCGAGCTCGTGCCGATTGCCAAAGCATACTCAGGGCTGTCGAACGAGGAGATCGCCGAGCTGGACAAATGGATCCGTCGGCACACACGCGAGCGGTTTGGGCCGGTCCGGCACGTCGAGCCGATCCACGTCTTCGAGCTGGGCTTCGAGGGCATCGCCCCGTCGCCCCGTCATCGATCAGGAATCGCCGTGCGGTTTCCGCGGATGCTCCGTTGGCGGACCGACAAGAAGCCGGAGGACGCCGATACCCTCGACCAGGTCCGGAGCATCCTCGACGGCGCCCTTGCACATCGTCCTGAGAGCAGGCCATGATCTTGGTTTATTGATGCGACTGACTCGGCTCTCGGCCGCCCTCGTCATGGCGTTGGCGGTTGCACTCCCCACCTCGGCACACCCAGCCCCATTCAGTTATCTCGACGTGCGGCTCGCACCGTCAGAGATTGCGGGCACTCTCGTGCTGCACGACTTCGACGTGGCGCATGAGCTCGGGCTGCCGGCGGCGGATGCGCTGCTGGATCCGGCGACGTTGCCGCAGCACGCGGCGGCGATCATCGCGCTGGTCGAATCACGCCTTCGCATGACGGCGGACGGCACTGACCTCCGATGGGAAGTCACAGGCGTTCGCCCGTTGCCGGACCGAACCGCAATCGAAGTCGCGTATCGCATGCCTGTCAGGTCGGCCGTCGGACATCTGACGATCCATGCAGCGCTCTTCCCCTACGATCCAATCCATCAGACGTTCATCAATATCTACGAGAGGGACGTGCTGACCCGGCAGGAGATCCTGGGCGCCACGCGCTCGACCGCTGAATACTACACAGGCGGACGCCAGGGAGCGGTCGCCGTCTTCAAAGCGTTTACCGCCGCCGGGATCCATCACATCGCCATCGGCCCCGATCACATCCTCTTCATCATCGGGCTCCTGTTGCTCGGCGGCAGCGTGCTGCGGCTGCTCGCCATCGTCTCCGCGTTCACGGTCGGACACAGCATCACGCTCTCGCTGGCTGCAATGAACATCGTCTCGCCGCCGGCGCGGATCATCGAACCGGCGATTGCGCTCAGCATTGTCTACGTCGGCGCCGACAACCTGCTCTCGTCGACAGGCGCGCGCGACGTACGCGCCTGGATCGCGCTGTTCTTTGGCCTGGTGCACGGCTTCGGTTTCGCGAGCGTGCTGCGCGAGGTTGGGCTGCCGCCACGGTCGCTAGGAATCTCGTTGTTCTCGTTTAATCTCGGCGTCGAAATCGGTCAGGCCATCATCGTCGTCGTCGTCGCGTCGCTGTTGGCGCTCCTACGAGCGCGGAGCCCGGTACGCGCTCGACAGTTCGCCTCGGCCGGCTCCGTCGTCGTGATGCTCGCAGGAGCGTATTGGTTCGTTCAGAGAGTCTGGTAGTTGAATCACTCATCACTGATCACTGATCCTCGAATCCCTAATCCTCGAATCTCTGATCCTCGAATCCCTGAATCTTTGAATCGCTGGTAGGCGAAGTGGATTCAGGCGATTCAGAGGTTCGTGGATGCGACGATTAGGGATGCGACGACTAGGGACTCAAGGATCAGAGATTCACGATCAGTGATTGGTGATGAGCGATTCGAGCGGCGCTCTCAAGATCGTGAAGCCGCGATCGCGGCGTCGCGGCGGCGGGTCAGGTGCGGCACGATCCCGATTAGCCGCTGAATCAGCATCAGCTGTGCGCGGTGATGCATCTCGTGCTCCTTGACCCCCAGCAGCATTTCGAAACGGCTTTTCTGCGACGGCTGCATCGGTGGAGCAAAGGCGACCGACTCGGCGAGGACGTCCGGCGTGAGCTTCTCGACCATCGACGCGAACTCTTCGCCGCCGCGCTCGAGCGCCTCGACAATCTGGTTTTTGGCGGCAAGCGCCTTTTCGTCTGCAGCCACTTTCGGCGCCCGCGCGCCGAAATACGCGAAGTCAACACCGGGTATGCGCTGTGTGTGAGCTTCGATTTGCCATGCGGGTGACACCGCGATGTGCGCAAGTATTTGTGCGACCGTCTTCACACCTGGCGCCGCCTGAAAGTCGTATTGATCAGCGGGAATGTCTTCCGCCACCTGAATGGTGTTCTTCCGAACGGTTCGAAAACTCTGGGCCAGTTCCTTCGCTCCGTACATCCTCAGTCCTCCCTTGAAGGCGGTCAGTGTACCACCGGAACAACCGCTGACATAAGATTGCGCCCGTGAAACACTTCCTGAGCGTGATCGCGGTCGGAGCGTTCGTCCTGCCACTCAGCGTTGCGGGGCAACGATCCGGGTCGTTTCAGGTTCGCGAAGCCACCATCGCGCAAATCGAGTCCGAACTGAAGGCCCGCCGGGTGAGTTGCCACTCGCTGGTGCAGGAGTATCTGAAACGTATCGACGCCTATGACAAAAAGGGACCGGCGTTGAACGCGATCGTCGAGGTGAATCCGGATGCTGTCAAAGAGGCCGATGACCTCGATCGCCGCTTCGCATCGTCCGGCCCGGTCGGCCCACTGCACTGCGTCCCGACGATCGTGAAGGACAACTTCGAAACGATTGGACTCCAGAGCGCAGCAGGCTCTCTCGCGATGAAAGGATTTGTGTCGGCCAGGGATGCCTTCCTGGTTCGGCGAGTCAAAGCTGCCGGCGCGATCGTGCTGGCGAAGTCCAACATGGCGGAATGGGCGTTCAGCCCCTACGAGACCGTCAGCTCGATTCTGCCTGGGTACACGAAAAACCCTTACGCGCTCGATCGCGTCACCGCAGGCTCGAGCGGCGGGACGGCGGCGGCCGTGGCGGCCAGCTTCGGCGCAGTGGGTCTCGGAAGCGACACCGGCAACTCGATCCGCGGTCCTTCATCACACCAGGCACTCGTCGGCATCCGATCGACGATGGGACTGACGAGCAGGGCGGGCGTCGTGCCACTCAGTTTGCTGGCCGACATCGCGGGCCCGATGGCGCGATCCGTTGAGGATGCGGTGGCGGTATTTCAAGCGATCGCAGGGGAAGATCCCGACGATCCGATAACACTGAGGGCAGACTACGTTCAGCCAGGCCTGAGGCCCGGCATGCCGCCGCCGTCGATTCCTGACTATCGGGCCGCGCTCCGCAGCGACGGTTTGAAGGGAGCGCGCCTCGGCGTCCTTCGTCAAGCCTACGAGCGCGACACGACCGATCCGGAAATCATCCAGGTGTTTTCCGCCGCGCTCGAAGAGCTCAAACATGCCGGCGCCGTCATCGTCGATCCGGCGAGCGTCGAACTGGCAAGCGTGAGGCGGGCAACGAACGCCGGCACTTGCGGCGGATTCAAGTACGACATCAACCGGTATCTGGCAGGATTGGGGGACAGAGCACCGGTCCACTCGCTCGACGACATCGTGAAGTCTCGTCGATTCCACCCCTCTGTACAGGTCCGACTGGAGCGCGCGCTGGAAAGCACCGAGAACAATGGGCCGGAGACCGCAGCCTGCAAAGCAGAAGCGGACTATCGCGAACAGTTCCGCAGCGCGGTATTGAAGACGATGGAGGCGACGCAGCTCGATGCGTTCATCTATCCGACGTGGAGCAATCCGCCGAGATTGATCGGCGATCTGAATACGCCGCACGGCGACAACAGTCAGGTCTTCTCGCCGACGACAGGATTTCCGGCCATCAATGTGCCGATGGGCTACACCCGGGGAGGAACGCTGCCGGCCGGCATGACGTTCTTCGGTCGAGCGTGGGACGAATCAAAGCTCATCAGCTTGGCGTACGGTTACGAACAAGCGACTCATCATCGAAGGCCTCCCTACAGTACACCGCCGATTCGCTGACGAATTACCACACGCGGGCCTAACACCTCCAGAATCCTTTACGTCTTCTGAGAACCGTTTACGACGCGAGAAAAGCCGCGGCGCGAATGCGCGATTACGTCCCTTGAATGCGCACGCGACAGAAGGCACCCTCATTGCTGTGGCGACGCGATTATCCGTACAAAGAGGGGGTCGCGTCATGTTGCAAAAGCAAGTCGAAGTGCAGGAAGCGCAGAAGGAAGAGGTCGAGAACCTCGGCCGCCGGGAGTTCACGCTCCAGGCCGCGCTGGCGATCCTCGCCGGCGTGACGATTACCGTCGCTGAAGGCTGTGGAAGCTCGTACTCGTCTCCGTCGCCAACACCAACTCCAACTGCGGCCCCCACACCAAGTGCCAGCGACCTCAACGGAAACATCTCCGCCAACCATGGTCATTCCGCTGTCATAACTGGTGCCCAGCTCACAGCAGGGAATGCTATCGCCCTCGACATCACCGGCACCGCAACTCATCCACACACCGTTCAGATTAGCCAGGGAGATCTCACGAGCTTGAAGAACAGGCAGGCGGTGTCGAGGGACTCAACGAACAATAGCGGTCACATGCACACCGTCACATTCACGCCAGCGTAGCCAGCGCACAGCGGCGGAGTCCTGAGGCAGGAAGAGTGGAACCGTGATGGCGATTCGAACCGGAGTGGCTCCGTCGCGGGCGATGCCGCGACGGAGGTCAACATCCGGTGATTGTCACCGTGCGAACTGAACCGAGCCGGCGACCCTGTCGAACACCGAATCGTAATTGCCGTACTCGTTGTCGGGTGCGACGCCAATCAAGTAGAACAACGTCCCGTCGTTCAGGATAGTCGTATAAAGCGCGAGATTCTCGGGGCGACCGGTCGCTTCATTCTGATTCGTCATCCGCGTGCGCATGCCGTTGCGGCCGCCGACCGACGCGCGATCGCCGCGCGACGTTGGCCGCATTCGCGGGTTGGACTGCGAGAACGATTGCACCAGCTCCCGCGTCGCGGTCTGCAGATCGTGGCTCTCGTTCCGCATGATTCCGGCCTCGACGCCGTGGGTAAACACGCTCTGCTGCCCCGCCGATCCATATCCGCCTTCCGGCGCAAACGTCACGGAATTGTTCCCCGGAAGCTCGCGCCAGTTCGAAGGCACGCTAATCCGGAACAGATTGCCTTCGTCGTACGAGGTGTAGCGCGTCGACGGACGTTCGACGTTCGTACTGATCCGTCCACCGCTGCTTTCGCCGCCTCGCGGACCGCGGCCGTTGCGCGCGTTTCTGGTGGCCTCTTCCGTCGACGGCGCCGGCGACATCGAACGCAGGTGCGATTGGATGTTCTGGAAAGCGCTGCTGTCATGTCGCACATTCGTGACGTGAAGCGACTGGGCTTCCTCCAAGATATAGGCGTATCGATTGCCAGGGTTCGGGTGGTCGCTCAACCACTGGGGCCCCCCCGAGCCGCCGTGCTGTTCGATCGTCTTGAACATGTTCGCCATATCGCGCGGGTCGTAGCCGGCGCGCGCCATGATCTGCGAGCCTTCGATGTCAGCCTGCTTCTCGTATTCCCGGCTGTATCGAAGGAATGCCGTGCCGAGCCCGAACTGCGTGCCCTGTGCGATCGCGCTGCCGGCATTCCCGCCGACGATGGCACCGAGAATCGCGCCGGCGATCGTGCCGATCTCGTACGGCGTTGCCTTGGTCGCCTGAGCGGTGCCGTGCCTGAGAGCGACATGGCTCAACTCGTGCGCGACGACTCCAGCCACTTCCCCTTCGGTCTTGGCCGCCTCGATCATTCCTCTGTTCACGTACATCGGCCCGCCCGGCAACGCGAAGGCGTTGATCTCTTTCACGTTGACGACCTTGAACGTGTATCTGAATTCCTGGTGACGAAGCTCCGGCGGGATCGAATCGACAAGACGCTGCCCGATGTCCGACACGTACGACGTGACCGCGTCGTCTCTCAGCAGCGGCAGCTGCTGCTCGACCTGAGCGGCCGCGTCCCTGCCAAGCTTCACATCGTCGCTGGGGTTGTATTTGTTTTTCGGCGGCGTGATCTTCGTTTGAGCGCCGACGACGCTCACGGAAAGAACCACGGCCGCGACGATCACTTGTGAGCGCAACACTCGCATCGTTCCTCACTCCTCGCTCGCACACGTGCCGGGTGTTGACATCGCAACGGCCCCGGTCCCGTCGCCCATGGCTAATGCGGATTCCGTGCCTATCCGATCCAGCAAGGAAATGAGCTAACCCATCAATATAAACGACTGAATATAAGGCTATTAAGCGACGTCGCGACTTGGCTGTTCCAAGGCGGGAGTCGTACCCGTTGACCTTTGTTGTGAGCAGCATGACCACCGAGATGGTGGCAAACGGTTATGGCGGGACGACGATTCGGTACCGACGGACCGGCCGGCGGAGGCTGCCGGCCGGTCCTCCCTTCCGCTACCGCTTCTTAGGAGCAGCTGCCCGGAACTTCCTTCACGGACGTCACACGGAGCTGAGGTGCCTTGCTCGCGTCGCTCGCTGACGAGTCCGGCCGGGACTCTGATGGACTGCCCATCGCACTGCCTGCACGGTTCTGAAGCGTTCCTTTGACTTCGACCTTCTTGCCAACCATAGTCGAGAGATCACTCGAGCCACCGGTGAGCTTGAACGTCTTGTTCGCGGCACCGCTGGTTGCCGTCGGGTTCGGGCTCTCCGTCGGGCTCGCTGGATTCGCGGCTCCAGATGGTGCCACCTCCAGGATGTAGCCTCCTGATGCCGAACTTGCCCCCGGGCTAGCTGGAGCGCCGGGCTCCTTGCTGGCCGACGACGTGTCCGCCTTCAGACATCCCGTGACCGTCATCGTCTGCGCATTACTGCTGCGGTTGGTGTCCTGACCGGTCGGCGACTGACCAGCCGGTGGCTGACCGGCCGACTGCGCGGACGCGCCGACTGCCAGCGCAGCTGAAAAGATCGTTCCCAACATCAAGTGCCGTTTCATGAAAAACCCCTCTTTCGGTAGCGTCAATTGTTTTCTGATCGTTCCGGAGTGCTCTCGTGCAAATCGAAGGCCGCGATGAGACGACGCGCGCCACTTCGATCTGCATGATTATGTTGGCATCTCCGCAGCGACCGGGTGGCCGCACCGTGCATGAATGACATGGGCGTATGATTCGCCCATGCGTACGACCACGATCGCAGTTGCCCTCACTGCAACGCTCTCACTGCACGGCTCAGCCGCGGCGCAGACGAAGGTCATCCGCACAGGAAAAGTGTGGGATGGCTCACGCGTGCTCACCGACGTGTCGATCGTGATCGACGGTGATCGCATTTCGAGAGTGAACAGCTCATCGGAACCGATACCCGTAACGGCCGAGGTGATCGATCTCCGAAAGTACACGGTTGTGCCAGGCCTGATCGATCTGCACACCCACATGACCTACTACTGGGATCGCCAGCCGGGCACGCGGCCACTCGGCCAACGCAGACGTCCGGCGGTGACCGTCTTTCTCGCGCAGGACAATGCGCGGCGAACACTCGAGACCGGCGTCACAACCGTGCGCGACCTCGGCGCCGCGAACGATACTGACTTTGCAATGCGTGATTTGATCGCGATGGGTGCGATGCCGGGACCTCGCATGATCGTGGCCGGGCAAGGCATCTCGGCGCCGCGTCAGGCCACCGCGCCTGGACCCGAGGCGATGCGTGCCGCGGCCGAAGAGCGGGTGAAGAACGGATCGGACTGGATCAAGGTCTACGGCTCGCGTGGCAGCTTCGACAGCGTCGATACAACGCAAACGCTCACCTTCGAAGAGATGAAAGCCATCGTCGATGCCGGTCATGCTGCCGGTCACAAAGTCGCGATCCACTCCTATGGTGCGTCAGGCGTAAAGGACGCAGTTCGTGCCGGCGCCGACTCGGTCGAACACGGCATCGAGCTGGACGATGAAACGCTCGCTGAGATGGTGAGACGAGGAACGGTCTGGGTTCCCACGATCGATCACAATCGGTACTACGTCGATGCGAAGGACGACTACGGCTTCGCGCCCGCGGCGATTCCGCCGTTGCAGGAGTACATTCAGCGCAACCTGGACGCGACGAAACGCGCCGTCAAGGCCGGCGTCCGCATTGGCATGGGGTCAGACGCCGTCTATTCGATGTTTGGACAAAACACTCGAGAGCTGGGTTGGTTCGTGAAGGCGGGGATGACCCCGCAGCAGGCTCTGGCGACGGCGACCACGACCGCGGCAGATCTTCTGGGTATGTCCGATCGCCTCGGGCGGATTGCGCCGGGATACGCGGCTGACTTCGTGGCGATCGACGGCGATCCTCTTCAGGCAATCGATGCGCTTTTCACCGGGATCAGAGTCGTCATGAAGGACGGGCGGATTGTTGTAGATAGACGGGAGCGATGACTGAAATGCTGAATGCTGATTTCTGAATGCTGAATTGAGAGCTGATTGCCGTCCCGTCTTGCGCCGGCAATCAGCCTCTTCGTTCAACATTCAGCATTCAGAATTTCAGCCGTCCGACTCTAAACAGCAGGACTGCCATTCGCTTGGTCTGCGACGGCAGCGTTGCCAGATCGGCGGTTTCGTTGGCGGTGTGATCGTCGTGTCCCATCAAGCCAACGCCGTCGAGAATCATCTTGACGTCGCCGGCGACGAACGACACGTCGGCGGCGCCTGCGCGATCGGGAGTCACGGCGGTGACCGTCCCGAAGCCGAGATCCCGGCTGGCCTGATCGTACATCGCCAGCAGGTTCGCGTTCCCGTCGGTCGGCGCCATCGGCGGATAGCCCTCGTCGAATGTGATCGTCGCGGATGTCTGCGGAAGCGACGCGGCGACGATCTCGGTCATCGTCTTCCTTGCGTGATCGAACTGCTCGCGCGACAGCGCACGCAGGTCACCAGAAGCGACCGCATGCTCGGCGACGACGTTCGTCTTGCCGGAGGCCGATCCGCGCAGCTGCACGGGATCGAATTCGACAGCGGTGCCGCCAAGGAGGACACCGGGATTGAACGTCAGGTGCGCCTCCCCCGCGAGCCGCTCTCTGAACGCGTTGAGAATCCGCGCCATCTCATAAACGGCGCCGTAGCCGATGTCCTCCCGAAAAATCTGCGACGAATGCGCGGGTTTGCCGGTGACCTTCACTTCCCACCCGGTCGTGCCGCGGCGAGCGGTCACGGCGAGCTTCGGATCCGCCGGACCATCTTCAAAACCGATGGCGAGGTCAGCCATCTTGCCCGCGGCCACGAGCGCTTCTCGCGCCGCGCTCAACGGGTCGCCTGAATCCTCTTCGTCGCCTGTCATGACGACGACGATATTCATGGTCTTCAAAGCCCCGATTGACTGCAGCGCCTTCAGCGCGCCAATCATGACGACGTTGCCGCCCTTCATGTCGATGATGCCGGGGCCGCGCGCGGTTCGGTCGTCGACGCGCTCGAATCGCTGGAAGGGGCTGTCTTTCTCAAAGACGGTGTCGAGATGACCGATGAGCAAGATTCTCGGGCCAGACCCGCGATGCTCTGCGACGAGATGACCGGCGCGCTTGAACGGCGTGCCGTCAACCCAGCGGGTGGTGAAGCCGAGCGCGGCAAGCTCGTCGCCGAACACCCGGCCGACCTCTTTGACCCCCTCAAAGTTCTGCGTGCCGCTGTTGATGTTGACGACGCGCTCGAGCAGCGCGAGCGATTCGGCGTTGTGCGTGTCGACGAAGGTGGTCAGCGCACGCTCGTCAGGAGAGAGACCGCCGGTTGCCTGCATGACTGCGAGACCAAGAAGAAGCGCGACGCGAAACGATGCCGCCATTGCTGAAATCATAGCAAGACGTGCCTGACGCGCTCACGGTCCGGCGACCGGTCTGACATCCCCACGCAACAACGTCATCGGACCGAACACCGGTTGTCCCAACTGGCCGGCGTTGACGCCAACCGTTCCCTCGAGTCGATACCCGAGTGGCTGCCGATTCACCGCGCGACGGATGCTGTCGGCAAGGCCAGGCAGATTGGCGAAGCTGACGGTCAGATCGATAGGCATCGTCGTCTCGCCGCCTGCGGCCAGTGGCAGACCGAGCGGAAAATCCACGTCGGCGGCGCGAGCGTCGTCGAGAAACAGCGTGCCTTTCAAGGTGCCGAGGGTCAGGCTGAACGGATTGGGATTCGTGACCCTCGCCCAGAGCCGAACGCCGGCTCCCCCGACTGGCAACCGCGATCCCGTACCGGTCATGCGGATTTCCGCACGATGATCCGGCGCCTGCTCGAACCGTGGTGCCTGGACGAGCGCCGCAAGTTTGTTGAGCTCCGCGCAACCGTTCACCAGGAGACACGAAACGGCCAATGTGACCAATTTACGGTACATCACACGCCTCCGTCTCACGTCAGCTGCAAGACCCGTCCCAGAGACGGAGGCGCTTTACTCGCGCCGTGTCGTTGTACAGCTGTAGACTGGACCGGTGACCCGTCTAATTCGGTCGGTTACGGCGCGGCGTGTCATCGGAGGATTCGCGATCGCGGTGCTTCTGGCGTCTGCTTCGACGGCGCTCGCGCAGCGGCGCCGCGGCTTCGGCTACGGCTGGGCGCCGCTTCGCATGGCGACGGCCGAGAGTTTCGACGGCGGCTTCAATTTTTGCCGCATCATGTTTTCGCAAAGCAACGACGGAGATGGCGGGAACTGGAGCGTCGACTACCCACGCGCTGACATCAATCTTTCCATTCGTCTATCGGAGCTCACGCGCACGCGAATCAGCCGGGACACGACCGGCGAACCGAATCATGTTCTTCTCCGACTGACCGACGATCTCCTGTTTCAGTGCCCGTTCATCATGATGACGGAGGTGGGCTCGACCTACTTCAGCCCCGCCGAGGCAGAACGGCTGCGTGAATACCTGCTGAAAGGCGGATTCCTCTGGGCCGACGATTTCTGGGGGACCTGGGCGTGGGAAGTGTGGGCGCGAGAGATCGGCAAGGCGCTGCCGCCCTCAGAGTACCCGATCGTTGACGTCCCTCTCACTCATCCGATTTTTCATCAGCAGTTCGACGTGAAGCGCGTCATCCAGATTCCCTCCATCGGGATGTGGATGCGGTTGGGCGGTGGCACCTCGGAGCGCGGCGCCGACAGCGCGACGCCGGAGGCCAAGGCAATCTTCGACAAGCAAGGCCACATGCTCGTCTTCATCACCCACAACACCGATTTCGGTGACGCGTTCGAGGAAGAGGCGACCGACCCGAACTACTTCTACACCTTCTCGGTCGAAGGGTACCAAACCGGCATCAACGTTTTGCTCTACGCGCTCACCCACTGAGAACGCGCGGGTCTCGAAGACTGCGACGCGCCGCGAAAGCGCCGCGCTACGAGTGTCTGCGACCGACACCCGTAGCGCACAGCTGAGTCGCTAATTCAGATTCTTCGTGAGGAACTTGACGACGAGCGGCCACGACTCCTGCGCAGCCTTGAGGTTCGCGCCGCCGGCGCCGGCCTGCGCGCCCATGAATCCGTGTCCCGCGCCCTCATAGGTATGGATCTCGTAGCTCTTGCCGAGCTTCTTCATCGCCGCTTCCGTTGCCGGAATCGTCGCGCCAATCCGCGCGTCGTTGCCGGCATAAAGACCAAGGACGGGCGCCTTCAGGTTCGCGAGCTTCGTTTCGACCGTGCCGTCGCTGGCGCCGGGTGCATCACCGTAGTAGACGACGGCGGCGTTGAGCGCCGGCTGCGCCGCGGCATACCCGAAGCTCCGGGCACCGCCCCAGCAGAAGCCAATGACGCCGATTTTTCCGTCCGACGCCGGCAGCTTCTTGCCGTACTCCATCGCCGCGTTCAACCGCGCCACCACGTCGTCCGGAGTCAGTTGCTGAATCGCCTGGCCGACACCATTGCCGAGGGAATCAGTCCCTCCGCCGTTCGGCCCTTTGCCTGACAGGAAGTCAGGGACGATTGCGATGAAACCGTCCTGCGCGAGCTGATCGCCAACTGCGCGTGCAATGTCGGACATCCCTCGGATGTCGTGGATGACGAGCACGACGCCTGACTTGGTCGAGCGTTCCGGATACACGACCCACGATTTGAGCGCCGTGCCATCCGCGAGCGTGATGTCCACCCACTCGCCGTGGCGGGGAGATTCTTTCAGTGCGCGGGCCGCGTGCTCCGGCGTGCCGGCCGGAATCGCGTCGTTCCACGGCACGTCGATGGGCGGCTGCTGCGGTCCACGTCCCTGGCCCGGCGCTGCCATCGTCGGCGCACCGGCCTGACCCTGAGGAGGCGCAGCCGTCGGCGGGCCGGCCTGGGCCTGCGCTCGCGCGCGCATTTCCTCGTGGTCATGCTGCGCCATCGCAGGGGTTGCTATCGCGACGGAGGCAACGAACAACATTGCTGTTTTCATCAAAGTCTCCAGTTACCAGTTTCCAGTTACCAGTTTCCAGTTTCCAGTTTCGAGATGGAAATACCGCGCTCCCGGCTCGCGCGTTTACCGGCCCTCCGTTGAGCTGCAATTCGTCACATCTTTTCCAACGCCCGAAAACCGCCGTGCTAGTCTCTGCCGCATGGCCTGGTGGAAACGCAGCAAATCCACGGAAAACGAAGGCAATCCCGATCTGCCCCTTATCCGGTTGGAAGGAATCAGCAAGGTCTTCAGAGGGGATGCGGATGAGGAGACGTGGGCACTCAATGACGTCACGCTCGACATCGGTCGCGGCGAGTACGTGTCGATTTCGGGGCCGTCAGGATGCGGGAAGTCCACGTTTCTGTCGCTGCTCGCCATGCTGGATGCCCCGACGAACGGTCGGTATTTCTTCAACGGCCGCCCGGTCGAGGGTCTAACCCCTGGCGAGAAGGCACGGGTCCGCAACGTCGAAATCGGGCTGATCTTCCAGAGCTTCAACCTTATTGCCGACATGACGGTGTACGAAAACGTGGAATACCCGCTGGGATTACGCAACGCCACTCCGGCTGACCGCAAAGCCCGAGTGGAAGCGGCGCTTGATCGCGTGGGGCTGATGAAGCGAGCGAAGCAGCGGCCAGGTCAACTTTCAGGCGGCCATCAGCAGCTCGTCGCTATCGCCCGCGCGATTGCGGGCCGTCCCGCGATCCTCCTCGCCGACGAACCGACGGGGAACCTGGACTCGAAAAGCGGCGACGCGCTGATGGACATGCTCGGCGAACTGCACGCCGACGGCGCCACGCTCTGCCTCGCGACGCACAACCCGGATTACATCGCCCGGGCCAAACGTCACATCTATCTGTTTGACGGAAAGGTGGCGGCGCAGCCGGTGGCTTAGCCTCTGAATCACTGATCACTGATCGCTAATCCTCGAATCGCTGATCCTCGAATCGCTCATCGTTGCATCGTCGAATCGACTGGGCGATTCAAAAGATTCGCGATTCAGAGATTAGTGATTCAAGGATGAGTGATTCAAGGATGAGTGATTCAGGATCAGTGATCAGTAATTGGTGATTCATTTGCCTTGCATGCGAAGTATCGCAGACCGCAACTGCTGCTTCGTCGCGTCGCTGCCGATGAACAAATCGCTCGGCCACTGACTGTACTGAAGCATATCGGCGTAGATCGCTTCGCTCTGATACAGGTTGAAGCCCATGCCGGCAAGATACTGGAGCCGCAAATTGCGATCGCGGTTGATCGCCGCGTCGGCAAGCCACGGGGCGAGGTCAGATTTCATCCCCGCGTAATTCGAAAACAAATCAATCGCCGAGAACATCCCGACTTCTCCGAGCGAGTGAGCCACCGGAGCCATGGTCGGCTCGCTCAGGTGCCGCTGCACGGCCTCGACGTCAATTCGCGTCGGTTCCGCCTGGCCGAGAAGCACGAGATCGTAGCCTGCTCCATTGTTGGTGTTGCCCCAGACGACGCCGCCGGGAAACACCGAGAGGAAGGTCGCGATTTCGCTTTTCACCGCTGCGGTGTTGCTTTCATAGAGCTGCACGAACAGGGTGACGGCGCCGCCTGGCTTCAGGTGATCCTTGGCGGTCTCGAAGAACTCCTTCGTGTACAGCATCGCCGCCCCTTTGACCCACGGGTCAAGGGGGTCGGACGTAATCGCATCAAACTTCTCCCTCGTCGTCAGCAGATAGTGCCGCGCGTCGTCGATCACCACGTGCGTCTTCGGATTGGCGACGACGTCGAAGTTGTGCTGCGCGAAATAACGCGAGACGACTCGCGGGACGAGCGGTTCGATCTCGGCGATCGTCAGCCGCTTCACGTTTGGATCGACGGAGACAGCGCCGGCCGTGACGCCCGCTCCGCAGCCGATCACGAGCACCGACTCGGGGTTCTTGGGAATGAGCGTCGTCATGTGGCCGAGCATGCGCTGCAGCCGCATATCCTGCGGCTCGCTCGATGCCTGCACCTTCCCGGCGTTGTGATAGTTGAGGACGCCGTTCGAGAGCCGCGACACGGCGACCGACGCGTTCCATCCTTCCCCAACGTAAAAGATATCCCCTTCGCCGATTCGCGTCGCCGCGTACCGACCGTAAGCAACCAGCACGGCAGGGATGGGGTGAATCGTCCGCGCCAGCAGCACCGCGCCGCCCATCGCCGCCGCGAGCAGGAGCGTGTTGGCAAACTGGAAGCGCGGCATTTTCCTCGTCTCTGCATCCGCCGCGGCGGATTCGAACATCAACAACGCGGACACGGCCGAGACGATCACGAGCACCTGCTGCGCGCGCTGGCTGCCGAGCCACACGACGAGAAGGAGGCTGGCGGTCACGGAGCCGATGATCGCGCCGAGTGTGTTCGCGGCATAGACGCCGCCAACGAGCCGTCCGGGATCTTTACCGCCCGTCGCCACCGAGGCCAGGGCCAGCGGAAAACTCGCACCCCACAGGATGGCGGGGGGCAGAACTGCCCAGAGGCAGCGGACGAAGTCGAGCTGGAAGTTGAACCACGGATCGGTCGAGATGGACGGGTTGATTGGCCAGTACGGCAGCGACTGCGTGAGCATGTACGCGGTCCACGCTATGGCCGCGCACAGCAGCAGCTGACACCATCCGAGCGCAAGCCTCGGCCGCGTGATGCGGGCGGCAATCGTCGAACCAATGCTGCTGCCAATGCCGAGTCCGAGGAGGAACACTGCGAGGATCAACGAGAATGTGTACACCGTCGCGCCAAAGAGGAGCGAGAGCAGCCGCGTCCAAATCACTTCCGAACTCAGCGCGGTGAAACCCGAAATCCCGATGGCGACGTAGACTGCCCACGCGCCTGGCGCTCGTTCGAGCGGAGCCGGCAGCACCACCGACTCGTGCGGCGTGGTCTTTGCGATGAGCAGCGCAAGTCCCGCCACGAGCACGTTGAGAGCGACCGCGACAAAAGTGGCGAAGGCGGTATCGTGTACTCGCAGCAGATAGAACCCGGCGAGCAGACATCCGACGACACCACCGGCGATGTTGCCGCCGTAGAAGAATCCGAGCCAGGAGACGCCTTCAGGCGTGGACTCGACCCATCGCGACATCGCGGGCAGCGTCGCGCCCATGGCAAGGGTCGGAGGCAACAGACAGATGCTCGCGGCCACGCCTCTGAGCAGGATGCCCGTTACTCCGCCGCCGCCCCAGTGGAAATAGAGTCCCCCGAGCAGCGGCATCCCGAACAGCAGCAGCAATCCGAAGAGGCCGATACCCAGCTCGAGAAAGGCGTAGACACGGAGCGGGTGCTCCCGCGGCGAGATGATCCGCGGCAGGAACAGGCTTCCGAGGCACATGCCACCCATGAACGTGCCCAGCAACACGCCGAGTGACACCGCCGAAGACCCAATAACCAGCTGTAGAAGCTGGAACCAGACAATTTCGTAAATCAGCGCGGCGCACCCACTGCCCACAAAGAGGAGCAGCAGCGCCGGCAGAACTCGGCGCGCGGTCATTCAGGTCACGTCTCCAGTCAGGAAATACCGGCGGATGGTATCACGCAGGTTGCGAATTCTCGTGTCGACAGCCGAGGCAAAAGTGTGACGATCGGCCGACCGTCGTGTTATCTTGCCCCGAACTCAGCAATCTTCTGAAACAGAAGAGATAATCGTAGCATTGAAGGCTGCCCGCACGGCACATCGGCCGATCGCGGCAGGGGGAAATTCAAGGCTCCAGTCATGCAGCAGCCATGAGAAAACGACTGACGCCCTTGACCGCGGTGTTCATCCTCACCGCAGCCACCCTGTTCGCCGGCGGCCCCCAGGACGCCACCCAGAAACCGCAGACCACGTTCCGGTCCGGCCTCGACGTCATCGCCGTCGACGTGCAGGTCATCGACCGAAACGGCGTGCCCGTACCAGGACTCGGGCCGGACAAGTTTGAAGTCACGATCAATGGCCGGCGACGACGCGTGCTCTCTGCCGAACTGATCGAGAGCCGCAGCGCGGCGACGTTGTCGCCAGCTGAACGCGCCGCGGCGACAGCAGGACCGCCCGTCGTCCCGGCGCTGGCGCGGGTCGTCTTCATCGCGGTCGACTGTTTGAGCTTCGACGCGAGCGCCTCGCGCCACGTGATCGCGGAAGCGCGGAGCTTCATCGATCGTCTGCCCGCGACCGACGAGGTCGGCCTCTTCGCATATCCATACGGTCCGAAGATGAGCCCGACCACCGATCACGACGCAGTGTCCCGCAGCCTGAGCACCGTGATGGGACAGCGCGACGTGCCTTCCAACCAGTTCAACCTGCGGCCGTCTGAAATCGTCGACCTGAGCGCCGCCGCCAGTTCGGCCTCGCCGCGCGAAGCGTCCCTTCTCGAATCGGTCGCGAGGCGCGAGTGCGGCACTCCGCCGGAGGAAGTCTGTCGCCAGCGCCTGATGCTGGAAATCACCGGAGCCGCGCTCTACTACGAAGGCCAGGGCAACGCGGGCCTGGGGATGCTTCGATCGCTGCTCGAGCAGGTGAGCGTCATCAAAGGACGAAAGACGCTGGTGCTCATCAGCGCCGGCATGATGGCGAGCGACGTGCCCGGTGGACGGCCCGACATCAGCGAGCTCGGCATGCAGGTCGGCAAGGAAGCGGCCCGGTCGAACACGTCGATCTATACCCTCTACCTCGATACGAGTGCGATCGATCGCTTCGCGGCGCAGGTGCAGAAGAGCGACAAGAACCTGCAGAGCGAAGCGCGCGACAGTGAAGTGCTCGGGCGGTGGCTCGACCAGTTTTCCGGCGCGGCCGGCGGCGCGCTGTTCAGAGTGCAGGTCGGAAGCGGTGAGTACGCGTTCAATCGCGTGCTGAACGAAATTTCCGCGTACTACCTCCTCGGCGTCGAACCCGCGGATGAGGATCGCGACGGCCGGACACACGAGATCAAGGTCAAGACGAATCAGAAGAATGTCATCCTCCGCGGCCGCCGATGGGTCACGGTGCCTAAACGTGACGGCGGAGCCGACGCAGCCTCGGAAGGACCGACACCTGAGCCGGCCGCCGCGAGGGACAAGCCTGCGCCTCCGGCGCCCCGGGTCGTTCCCGCGGACGTCCAGGCGATGGCAGATGCCTTCGATCGAGACGAAGCAACCTTCCAGAAGGCGGTCGGTGAGACTCAGGATCTGGCGACGCTGCTGCGCAACTTTCGCGCCTCCGATCCGCCGTGGCCGAATCCACGTCGGACGGCGGTGCTCGCGCTCGAACTCGCGGTCGCGGCCTTGCGGAGCGACAACCGGTACGCGCGTGACGAGGGCGGCCGGCTGCTCGCGGAATACCACGTCCGGGTGCGTCAGCCTGGCGAAGCCGACGCCTTCGAATGTTCATGGCTGTGGACCGAGGTCGCCGCGCTCGAAGGCTTGTTCATGGCCGACAGCGCGATGCTGTTTGTCCCGAAGGCAGTGGAACGCTGCCCTGCCGAGGGGCGCCTTCACCTGGCGTACGCGCTCGTGTCCGAACAGCAGTGGCTGCGCGGAACGGCGGGCTCCGACGAGGACGCCAACGTCCTCGCTCGATATCAGACGGCGATGAAGTTTTCCGAGACTGCCGCGGAGGCCCGGATGCGAGCCGCGTGGTTCCTGTCACGGACGGGCAAGCTCGATGAAGCGCTATCGCTCGTCGAGCCGCGGCCGTCCGTCTCGGATCGGTACGTTCAATATCTGACCGATCTCGTTCGTGGCCAGATCTTGCGCGCCCGGGGACGCCTGGACGATGCGGCAAAGGCGTATCGCGACGCGCTCGCGACATGGCCCGACGCGCAGTCAGCGCGGGTCGCGCTGATGACGCTTCAGCTGAGTCGCGGCGATCGTCAGGAAGCCGCGAAGCTTGCCGACGCATCAGAAACCGCGCCGCCCGATCAGTTCGATCCCTGGTGGACCTTCTGGCTGGGTGACTACCGCGTCTACCCCGCGATCGTGGCGAAGCTGCGGGAGATCGCCCAGTGAGCCGTCGCTTCGCGCTCATCGGTGCAGTCGCGGCCGCGCTGTTCCCTGCCACCCCTTCGACGGCGCAGCAACAGGAACCAGCCGCCACGTTCCGCTCCGGCGCGGACGTGGTGAGCGTCGAGGCCTCCGTCCGGCGCGAGAAGCGCCCGGTGACCGGGTTGAAGCTTGGCGACTTTCAGCTGCTCGACAACGGTGTCCCACAGCAGATTTCCGACGTGAGTTACGAACGGCTGCCGATCGATGTCACCGTCGTCCTCGACGTCAGCGCCAGCGTCACCGGCGCCGTGCTGGATCAGCTGCGCCAGTCGGTGCGTCAGTTGAAGACCGATCTTGGACCCAGTGACCGGTTGAAGCTCGTTGCCTTCAACATGCAGGTCCGCAGGCTGGCCGATTTTGAAGCGCCTGCATCGGCCACCGATTCCGCATTTGCCTCGCTGTCGGGGCACGGCAGCAGCGCCATCTTCGACAGCGTCGCCGTCCAGCTGGCCTCGACGACCCCGCCCGGCCGCCGGCACTTGATTGTGTTGTTCACCGACGGCCAGGACAGCAGCAGCATCACCGATCCCGAAGCGCTGTTCGACGTGGCGAAGCGGACGACGTCGACCGTCGATATCGTGCTGGCATCGGCCGTGGCCGAGCGCAGCGCGTCTCCCTTCGCGCGATCCCCGGGACGTCCTCCCATTACGATTGGCCGCATGTACGATCAGCTCGCGAGGGAGACCGGCGGCATGGTCGTGACGACCACACCCGGCGAGAACCTCGCGTCGACGTTCCGACGCACGCTGGCCGACTTCCGCTCCAGCTACGTGCTGTATTTCACGCCGCAGGGGGTCGAACGGACCGGCTCACACACGATTGACGTCCGGGTGAAACAAGACGGAACCGAAGTTCGCGCCCGGCGCGGATATATCTGGAAATAAGCTTCCAGCTTCCAGCTCCCAGCTCTCGAAACGCAGACCGCGGATGCCGGTGGTACGATTGAGTCGTGCGTTTCTTCATGGGCGTCATCGCGGCGTTCCTGACAGCATCTGCCGCGGCCTCCTCTCGTGCCAGCCCGGTGCTTCCAGTTTTGGCAGATCGCATCTGGTTTTCTCCCGGACCGGGAACGCTCGACTATCTGCGGCTGTTCGATCATCCGGAGGAGTGGAGCCGGGCACGATCGGTGGTGACCGTTTTCAAGTTTTACGCGCAGCACACGCAAACGCCGGCGCCATCGATCGTCGGTCCGAACAGCTACGATGCGCTCGTCCGCGCCGGTGCTTTTCGGAAGGTCGTGAGCTGGAAAATCAAGACGGCGCTCGAAGCCGGATCGGTCAAGGAATTCTGGTGCACGCCGGATGCGAGCGGGATGGAGGCCTCGATCCAGTCAACGCTCGACGCGGTGAAGGCGATCGAAGACGCGGGCGGCCAACTGTCGTATCTGGCAATGGACGAACCCTGGGTGTCGGGTCGAGCCAAGGCGTGCGGCGGGCCAGCCCTCGAACCAACCGCCGATCGCGTCGCCCTGTACATGTCGACCGTCAACCGCGCGCGACCAACGCTGAAAATCGGCCTGATCGAAGCCTACCCGTTCTCGAGCGAGGAGGCGATCGAGACCATGGTGCAGTTGCTGCGCGCCCGCGGCGTTCCACCGGCGTTCCTGCACATGGACGTGGACTGGCACAGCCTTCCGCCCGGCGCCTTCGCCCGGGACATGAAGCGTCTTCAGACATTCGCCGCCTCCCTGAACATGCCGTTCGGCATCATCATCGTTGGCTACAACGGTGAGGCGGATGCGCTGTATGCGTCCGATGATGGAGGGCTCGCCAACGTCATCGCCGACGCATTTCAAACCTGGGATGCCATGCCGGACCACATCATCTTTCAAAGCTGGGTGGTGACATCGACGGGATTGTTCATCACGCCGTCAAATCTGCCCGAAGATCAGCTTTACACGCACACCAACACGCTGTGGGATCTCTTCCGGCGTCTGAGGGGCGGTACCGGTGGGCCTGTCGGCAAATCGGTGCCGAAATAAGGTAAAGGCGTAAGAAGTGGTTTCAAGGCTCGTGGGAGTGGCGAACGAGCGCGCGAGTGAGCCCACGTGAGCGGAGCGGGGCCTGGGGGACCCCCGCGAGCGAGCGTGTCGGGGAGTCCGAGGGGCGAACCCCCTCGGAGTGATTAGGACGCGACATCACCTCGTAGAACACTCGCCCATCCTCCTCCGCAATCTGCCGTAGTTCAATGTTCGAGCGAACATATTCGATCAGCGCCGCAGACGCTCTCCTCGTATCGAGGATGATGAATGCGATACCGCTGGAGGCGAGCGCGTTCGCGGCTTGAGTGGGAGTGAGCGTCAAGTCCTGAGCGACTGGGTCCGTCCCCGACGACAGCCGCAATAACGATTGGATAACCGGCATCCTCTGGTAGGTCTGCGTGATGCCTGGCGGAAGACGCGCGATGAATCCACCGACGATCGGGCGCTCGTGGATCATCTGGTGAAGGAGCACCGCAGAGTCGAACGAGCCGATTTCATCAAAGCCGTCGCGGAGACCAAGCGGAAGCTCACAAATCGCCCCGGTCGCGGCTTGGTTGCGCAGCGCCGAGTATTGCGGCGAGATGGCAGGCACGTAGAGAGGCGGTCGCGAGGGTAAGCACTCGATTACCAGCATCGCGATGAGGCACCACGCAGCCGCTCGTGTTCTGCCGTTGCCCGATAGCAGGCGATCGAGCCCGATTGCGGCCAGCACCGCGACGACCAGATAGACGACCACGATCGCACGGCCGGGCATCCGAGCGTTCGCTACGATCGGCACGAAGCGAACCAGGATCGCCGGGAGGACGATTGGCGTCTGATGGCCGAACACCGTCAGCCATGGTCCGAGAGCCCAGACCAGGAAGATGGCCCCTGTAAACAGCCAGGGCGCAATGCTGCGGCCGTCGCGACGGAATGCGATTGCCACGGCGACGAGCAGCAGCGCGCTCAGCGGTACCCAAGCGGAAGCCTCAATCACGTCAATTTGAAATCGCAAGTACAAGGCGCGCACGCCCTCGCCCCACGTCGCGTGAAACGGACCGCCCAGAGCCAACGTCGCGGCATCGACTCCAGCGGGACCACTTCGCCACAGGTACGTCTGAGAAACATAAGTGCCGGCGCGCCACAGTGCACCCGCGTGAGTCAAGAGAGGCAGCAGGAGCACGACGGTGAGCGACGCCACTGTCACCGCGAGCCTTCGCGTCGGCGACAGGAGGCGTAGGTTGATGTTCAGCCGCAGCTTTGGCGTCAGCGCGATCGTACCAGCGACAAGCAGCAACATCCACGCTGCCGTGACGGGATTTCGCACGCTTCGCAGGGAGATGTGGATCGGCCCGACATCGACGCGATCGGCAGGGGTCAGCAGAATGGCCGCAATGATCAACACGTCAATCGCTGCGAGCGCCGCCAGCGCCAGAAGCACACGCCGCCTCGCTCGTGTGAAGGGAGCCGTTCGAATCGTGACGTCAACGGCTGGCGCAATCCACAGCAGGACGACGAGGACGGACGCGTACACGAACAGGTAGTAGTCGCTATAGGCCGTGGCCGCGAGCGCCACGGCAAGGAGAACGGCGCCGATCCACGAGGCGTTCTCGATGACCCTCAACGTCAGCACACATGCGAGCGGCAGCGTCCATACCGCAATGAGGTTGAAGTGGCCGTTCAGATGAGCGCTGACGAACGCCGACGTGCCGAAGATCGTCGCCGCGGCGGCCGATGGCAGAACGCGCCGGGTCAGCCGATGCGCGAGCGCATAGCTGCAAACGAAGTTCAGGTAGAGGTGCATCGCAACGACGGCATTCTGCCCGGCGATTGGTGAGGACCAGAGGGACCCGATCAGCGCCGGGAGCGCCGTGTGCGTGTGCAAGGTGAGGTCGGCGCCGATCGGATGGAACAGGAACGGAGTGAAGAAGAACGTGTGCCCCGGATGGTGCAGCACGTAGCGCATCCACCAGACATTCCAGACGAACGTGATGTTATCGCCTGCTCCAGCACCGGGGATGACGGATGAAGGATGGGAGAGAACTGGAAACAGCCACCAGGCAACGAACGCGGCGAAGACCAGCGCTGGGGCCACCCAGTGGCGCAGAATCATCGGGGGGCGATCGTTTCGCGACTCGCGTCCGCCTTCGCCGCTGCGCGGCTTCGGCGGGACAACCTTCGCCTGAATTGTGAGCGAAGGTTGGCTGGAACTGGAAACTGGTGACTGGAAACTGGAAACTGATAGGTCATTTCACCAGCGTCCACGTCGCGCCGCCATCCGACGTCGCGTATTGGTGGCCGTCTGCGGTTGTGACCGTCGCTGCGCGCGCATTATCGGTGCGGATGCCGATCAGATCCGCTGATCCTGGACCTGGCCGCCGCTGCCACGTCGCACCGTCGGTGGTTACCAATACGACGCCAGCGCGACCGACGATCCAGCAGACGTCGCGTGAGGGCGACGACCCGGTCGTCAACACCAGCGCGGGCAGCCCACCAACAGCCCCCTGAACTGGAAGGGGATCAACCACCGACCAGGTCACCCCGCCGTCGACTGAACGGTGAATACCGGACGGCGGAACGATTCGCCACCGGTAATCGGGCTGCGGCGACCTGATCTCCGAGCTGGTCCGGAAGGCGGCCGCCAGCTGTTTCGCGTCTGCCTGCGGCGTGATCTTGACCGATTCGGCGACGCTGGTCTCGGCAGGCACCGCTCGTGGCTGCGGCAACGGCGGAGGGGCACCGAACGCCGATGGTTCCGGTCGTGAAGGCGGCGACGCCGGTGCAGGCTCCGCAGGTGCAGCCGCGGCTGGCGGCAACACGGGAGACGGGGCAGCCGCGACACCGCCGGCGCTGCCAGCCCGCGGACGCGCGCTGACTGCATCGGCCGTCTTGTTGAGCGCATCCACTCGTTGCGGTGCCACAGCGATGTTGCCGCCGCCCGCCGCGCCTGCGCGTCGGCCAGCCTGCTCGAGGACGGCATCCTTCTTCGCCTCGACGTCGCGCTCCCTCGCGGAATAGGCGTAACTCTGTGCGGGCTGTCCGCTCGGTGGAGGTTCTGGAGTGATTACGGCTGGTGCCGCCTCCGGCCGGGGCGACGTCGCTGCTGACGGCGCGGGACGCAGGGTGGCTGGCGCCCGGCGTGGTCCAACCGACACCCACACGAGCAGGGCCGTTACGACGGCAGCGGCGGGCACGAGCCACTTCGCTGACACCGCACGCCACCATGACCGAGGCTCCGCGGCCGGTGTGGCTTTCGCCATCGAGGCCAGTAATGCCTGGCATCGCGCGCATCCCGCGGCGTGCTTCTCCGCTTCTGTCAGCGCCTGATCCGACAGTGCGCCATCGACCCACGCAGCCAGGACCTCCGGGTCGATACACTGCGCCACGGACGGCAATTCGTCGTCTTTATGTCGCTGGCGTAGCAGCGTCTCGATTGAACGGTCGCGGTCGGTTGACATGTGTTACGCCGTGAACATCCTCATCATATTGAACGATCCGGCACCGAATTCTTGCGAAGCATAGCGCCGAGGTCGAGAGGCCCCGGATCGTCGGCAACGGAGGCAAAACACTGACCGATTTGCGCGTCGTCCAGCCGGTGCTGCTCGCGCAGATGCCGCTCAATCTCTTTCCGCAACCTCTGGCGTGTCTTTGCCAGCTGACGAGACACGGTGGCTTCGTGTTCTCGCAGAATCCGCCCGGTCTCGGCAAGCGTCAGCTGTTGCGAGTAGTAACACTCGAGCCGAAGGCGATCGCGGTCGGTGAGCAGCGAGATGGCCACCGTCAGTGCATGTTGGATGATCGTCAGGAATCGCGCGCGATCCGGATCCGGCGACGCCCTCGACACGACGGCGGGAGCCGCATCATCGTCGGGCAGCGGTTCGACTCGGCGAGACGCGCGGATCGCGTCGACGTGGCGCTGGGCGAGGACGGCGCGCAGCCACGTCGCCAAGGAACTTCGTCCATGGAAATACCTGAACAGAGACCGGCGCTCGCCATCACGATCGCGGATGCCATACAGATCGGCGTAAAGCGAGTCGGCCAGCTCGCGGGCAGCGCCGCCGGGAGCGAGCGCATCCGCGGCGCGGTACAGACCCGGCCGATGTTCCCGAATGAAGTGGTC